>ERZ506432.814-NODE-814-length-12676-cov-4.961176_pt1 | contig 12676 bp, 10 predicted proteins | sample MGYA00513663_ERZ506432 | MGnify/ENA metagenome assembly ERZ506432
GATAGAATCCAGAGCTGGTTCTGCTGACGGAACACCGGCAGAAACCCCATGGATTACCCGTGCAGATACCGAAGAGGGGAAGACACTGAGTGAGTGCAAGCAGATTACGGAGCTGGAAGTGGCTTTATTCCCCGAAGGAAAGGATACGGCGTATGTGGTAACCCAATTCTCTACAGACAAGGATTTTGGACAGGTGAAGCTGTATATGCCTAAAGGTAATTATAAGATGGTGGCTATCGCTGCCGCCACCAAAAATCCATCAAAAGACAACAAAGTCAGCATCAAGTCGGAAAACGAAGTCGTCTTCCCTAAAAATGAGGTAACTGATATGTTTTACACTTACCAGAGTATCTTCGTAAAAGATGGAGAAGAGGCACAAAAACATGACTGCACCTTGAAACGTGGAGTAACCGTATTGCAGTTGGATAGCCGGCAGGAACCTCGTCCGGACTATATCAAGGCTTTCAAATATCAGATTTCCGGCAACTGCGGTAATGTCTTCAATCCATCTACGGGGCATTGTCTCAAAGCAGAACCCCTGACCCGTACATACGACATTTCGGGCGATAAATACAAAGGTTCTACCCTGAGATTCACCATCTATTTCTTTCTGGGAGATGATGATGTATCAGATATCAAGCTGACTACCCAGTCGGTCGATACATACGATAAAACAGTCAAAGACCTGTCGTTCGAGAATGTCCACATGGTACAGGGAAAGATGACCATCTATAAAGGACCGTTCCTCTCCACCCACTCTGCAGCCTCCTTCCTTATCGACTCCCCAACCATCCCAGGTTCCGGCTTCAACATAGAATTTTAATAAATCCGAATTCAGTAAGGTTCGATAAGGATTTTGAATAAAAAAACAAAAAAGAAAGGGTAATCGGGTGGAGATTCGGAAAAAAGATATAACTTTGCAGCAAAAATCAATAAAGACAAAGAATATGTTTAGCGGAATCGTAGAAGAAATGGCCACCGTAGTGGCGATTAAGCAGGATAAGGAGAATATCGACTTTACCCTGAAATGTTCGTTCGTAGATGAACTCGGCATTGATCAGAGTGTGGCGCACAATGGCGTGTGCCTCACCGTGGTGGAGATCAAGGATGGCGCCTATACCGTTACTGCCATGAAGGAAACCCTGGACCGCAGCAACCTCGGTCTGCTCAAGGTGGGCGACAAGGTAAACGTGGAACGTTCGATGGTGATGAACGGCCGTCTGGATGGCCATATCGTACAGGGACACGTGGACGAGACTGCCAAATGTATCGCAATGAAAGACGCTGATGGCTCTACTTATTTTACTTTCGAATATGAGCTCAATAAGGAAATGGCAAGAAAAGGATATTTCACGGTCGACAAGGGCAGCGTTACCGTTAACGGCGTTTCGCTCACCGTCTGTGATCCTACAGACAACACATTTACCGTTGCCATCATTCCTTATACCAGAGAGAATACCAACTTCTGCGACATCGAAGTGGGAACGGTAGTGAATATCGAATTCGACATTCTGGGCAAATATATCGCTCGACTCAAGAGCTTTGAATAAGCCAGTAAAGTTAAGTACGGACGTTCTAAAAAACTTGCACATTTCTTGCGTTTTGCGCACAAAGCAAGTCTAAATGTGCATTTTTTTTATAAAATATTTGCGTAAGCCATAAAAAAGTGTTACTTTTGCCCCCGTGTTTTGTCCCAAATTGAACATTGGACAGTAACTTATTAGACGATAGCAAGTCTGACAATCGCACTAGACGACGTACAACTTGAGTACTGAGCACTAACAAACTTAGGAAATTATAACAATAACCATTTTTAAAAATATGAGTTTAAAAATCGTAGTACTTGCCAAGCAAGTACCTGACACAAGAAATGTGGGTAAGGATGCGATGACAGCCGAGGGCACCGTGAACCGTGCAGCCCTTCCTGCTATCTTCAATCCAGAAGATTTGAACGCGCTGGAGCAGGCTCTCCGTCTGAAGGAGCAGAATCCAGGTTCTACAGTTGGAATCTTGACAATGGGTCCTCCTCGTGCAGGAGAAATCATCCGCCAGGGTCTTTATCGTGGTGCAGACACCGGTTGGTTGCTCACCGACCGCCTCTTTGCCGGTGCTGATACACTGGCTACTTCCTATGCCCTTGCTACAGGAATCCAGAAGATCGGTGACGTGGATATCGTGATCGGCGGTCGCCAGGCTATCGATGGTGATACTGCGCAGGTAGGTCCTCAGGTGGCTCAGAAACTGGGCTTGAACCAGGTTACCTATGCAGAGGAAATCCTCAAGGTAGAAGACGGCAAGGCTACTATCCGCCGCCTCATCGATGGTGGTGTTGAGACCATAGAGGCTCCATTGCCACTGGTAATTACCGTAAACGGAAGTGCTGCTCCATGTCGCCCATGCAACGTGAAGCTCGTAATGAAATATAAATACGCTACCTGCCCTATGGAGCGCAAGGGTGATGAGCCTTGGGCCAACCTCTATGAGGAGCGCCCTTACCTCACCCTGAACCAGTGGAGCGTTGCCGATGTGGATGGCGACCCTGCACAGTGTGGTTTGAGCGGTTCACCTACCAAGGTGAAGGCCGTGAAGAACATCGTGTTCCAGGCAAAGGAGAGCAAGACCTTGACCAGCAGCGATGAGGACATCGACGGACTGATGAAGGAATTGTTGGACGAAAGTATTATCGGATAATCATCGAAGGATGATTCAGATTCCGATTCATTTAAAAATGCTTTATTAGAAAAGACAATGAACAACGTATTTGTATATTGCGAGGTAGAAGGCACAACCGTTGCCGAAGTATCTCAGGAATTGCTCACCAAGGGTCGTAAGCTCGCTAACCAGCAGGGCGTGGAGCTCCATGCCATCGTGGCTGGTACCGGCATCAAGGGTCAGGTAGAGGATCAGATTCTCCCTTATGGTGTAGATAAATTATTTGTTTTCGATGCTGAGGGATTGTTCCCATACACTTCAGCTCCACATACCGACATTCTCGTCAACCTCTTCAAGGAGGAGAAGCCTCAGATTGCGCTGATGGGTGCTACCGTTATCGGTCGCGACCTCGGTCCTCGTGTTTCTTCTTCATTGACCAGCGGTCTTACCGCCGACTGTACAGAGCTTGAAATCGGTGATTACGACGACAAGAAGAGCGGCAAGCACTATGAGGGTCTGCTCTATCAGATTCGTCCTGCCTTCGGTGGTAACATCGTGGCTACCATCGTAAACCCAGAGCACCGTCCACAGATGGCTACTGTCCGCTCCGGCGTAATGCAGAAGAGCATCTACGAGGGTGAGTGCAAGAAGGAAGTGGTTTACCCTGAGGTAAGCAAGTATGTTCCTGCTGAGGACTTCGTAGTAAAGGTACTCGACCACCACGTAGAGGCTGCCAAGCACAACCTGAAGGGTTCTGCCATCGTTGTAGCCGGTGGTTATGGTGTAGGAAGCAAGGAAGGCTTCGACCAGCTCTTCGAGTTGGCTCATCTCCTCCATGGTGAGGTAGGTGCTTCCCGTGCTGCCGTAGATGCAGGTTGGGTAGATCACGACCGTCAGATTGGTCAGACTGGTGTTACCGTTCATCCTAAGGTTTATATCGCCTGCGGAATCTCTGGTCAGATTCAGCACATCGCCGGTATGCAGGATTCAGGTATCATCATCTCTGTGAACAACGATCCTGATGCTCCAATCAACAAGATTGCCGACTACGTTATCAACGGTAATGTAGAGGATGTGGTTCCTAAGCTCATCAAGTACTACAAGCAGAATTCAAAGTAATCTGCATTACACATTATTTAAATAAGAAAAGCAAAATGGCTAATTATTATACAGACCATCCTGAAATAGAGTTCCACTTGAATCATCCGCTCATGAAGCGTGTTGTGGACTTGAAGGAAAGAAATTACGCAGAAAAAGACCAGTTTGAAGATGCTCCTGTCAACTACGAGGATGCCATCGAGAACTACAAGCGATTGCTGGATATTACCGGCGATGTAGCTGCTAACATCATCGAACCAAACTCTGAGGATGTTGACCTCGAAGGTCCACACTTGGAGAACGGCCGCATGATCTATGCCAGCAAGACATTCGAGAACCTCGATGCTACCCGCAAGGCTGGCCTCTGGGGCTTGTCAATGCCTCGTCGTTACGGCGGCTTGAACCTGCCTAACGCCATCTTCTCTATGGCTTCAGAGATTATCGCTGCTGCTGATGCCGGCTTCCAGAACATCTGGTCTCTCCAGAGCTGTATCGATACACTCTATGAGTTCGGTTCTGAGGAGCAGCGCCAGAAGTACATTCCTCGCATCTGCGCAGGCGAAACCATGAGTATGGACTTGACTGAGCCTGATGCAGGTTCCGACTTGCAGCGCGTGATGCTGAAGGCTACACAGGATGAGGACGGCACATGGCGTCTGAACGGTGTGAAGCGTTTCATCACCAATGGTGACTCAGACATCCACCTGGTTCTGGCTCGTTCAGAGGAAGGCACCAAGGACGGTCGTGGTCTTTCCATGTTCATCTACGACAAGCGTGATGGTGGTGTAACTGTTCGCCACATCGAGCACAAGTTGGGTATCCACGGTTCTCCAACCTGCGAGTTGGTTTACAAGAATGCCAAGGCAGAGCTTTGCGGTAACACCCGTCTCGGTTTGATTAAGTACGTGATGGCTCTGATGAACGGTGCCCGTCTGGGTATTGCAGCTCAGAGTGTAGGTGTTGAGCAGGAGGCTTACAACGAGGGCTTGGCGTATGCCAAGGAACGTGCTCAGTTTGGTGAGAAGATCATCAACTTCCCAGCCGTTTACGACATGCTTTCAAGAATGAAGGCTAAGTTGGATGCAGGCCGTTCACTCCTCTACTGCTGCGCTCGCTACGTAGATATCTACAAGGCTTTGGAAGACATCGCCCGCGACACTAAGCTCACTCCAGAGGAGCGTCAGGAGATGAAGAAATACACCCGTCTTGCCGATGCATTCACTCCATTGGCAAAGGGTATGAACTCTGAGTATGCTAACCAGAATGCATACGATGCCATCAGCATCCACGGTGGTTCTGGTTTCATCATGGAGTACAAGTGCCAGCGCCTGTTCCGTGATGCCCGCATCTTCTCTATCTACGAGGGAACCACCCAGCTTCAGGTAGTAGCAGCTATCCGCTACATCACCAACGGTACTTATCTCAGCATCATCAAGGAGATGTTGGAGAATGAGGTATCAGATGATTTGAAGGCATTGAAGGAGCGTGTAGCTAAGCTCGTAGATCTTTACGAGGCTGCCATCAACAAGGTGAAGGAGGCAAACGATCAGGCAGTTCACGACTTCCTGGCTCGCCGTCTCTACAATATGACTGGCGACATCGTAATGTCTCTCCTCATCCTCGATGATGCTACCAAGGCACCAGAGATGTTTGCCAAGAGTGCCAACGTATATGTTCGCATGGCAGAGGAGGAAGTTCTCGGTCATTCAGCATACATCCAGAACTTCAAGGCAGAAGACTTAGAGAGCTTCAAGGCATAAGATTATCATTACAAATATTATATAAAAAGTCCGTGGGAATTTGCTTTCCTACGGACTTTTTCATTTTATTTTTTCTTCTTTGTATTACTTCTCGCCATCGAGGGGCAGCTACATACTTTTGCAGTGGATGATTAATCATCTCAGGAATCCAATAGAAGAGTTTGTTTGCTAATCGTAAAGGCTTTATGTACTTATTCTTCATCGGCTTGGCCGCTCTTTGAATTATCAAAGCAAGCTCTTCGTAGCTATAAGGCTTAAAAGCGCATAAATCTACAAGGAGTTGACTAACCTTTTCCCGAGATGCCCACTTTCCTAGTTTTGCAACTCGTTCTTGGAGCCCTTTAGCCTATATAATTCATAGGGGCACTTTCATGGATACACCTTCCTCAACATGCGACTCCGTTTTATGAAAAATAAGTGTTTTGAGATCAGTAGATGTATTCTGCTCAAAGATTTTGATCCAGCAACAGCCTATTTCATAGATCACATTCTTGTCACTTATGACATAACTACATAAAAATTGCTGCACTATTTCTTCTGAAGAGTGCAAAATAAATCAATATAGTCTATCATGTGTTTTGTTTTAGGCTGCAATTCTTCCCAGAGCAGTCATCATCTCTTCAAGATGTCTGTGATGTGGTGAGAAACTTATTCTGATAAACGTTTTCTTCTCTGTGATGTATACAGCACTAGTACCATGCTGAGGTGGTATCTTTTCGCCAAATGTACCATGCCGAGGTGGTATCCTTTGCTCTTTAGCTGGTATCTTTTTCACCCCTGAGGTCGTAACCTTTCACCCTAATCAGGAATAGGGATTCCCCCTTCTACTTTAGGGAATCCTTCTCATTTCTTTTCAGAAGAAAGTAGTACTTTTGCAGGCGTAAACAAGATAATGACCGAGCACTCTTTTTAAAAGGAGCTCAAGATTATAACTTTCAAAAACAGTATCGCTTATGAAAAGAAATGAAGTAATGGCACTTATCGCCACAACTATATTGATGTTTGCCGTATGCCTCTCGGCTTCGGCTAAGGGAAAAAAAGATAGAGCCAATCATCCATGCATCGAGATGAACTACGGCTATTGCCTCGCTGATGCCTCTTTCAACATATTATATAATAAGGTGAAGAAAGCAAGCTTCGACGACAACAAGTTCGACCTGATAGAAGTGGCTAGCCTCGGCTGCTATTATTCCTGCGCCCAGGTGGTCCGCATCATGAAGATATTCCCTTTCGACGACGAACAGCTGAAAGCGCTCAAAATGATGGCGCCACATATCGTGGATCTTCAGAATACAGGCCTCATCTATAAAGTATTCAGCTTTGACAGCGAAAAGGATAAGGCTGAGGAAATCATCAGAAATAGCAAATAAATAAGGTGATTGATGCCGGATTGCAAATCCGGCAGGACGCCTAACGGATATCAAATAACTACAGAATCAAAATCCGTGAGCAAGATGCAGCATCTTGCTCACGGATTTTTCTTTCCCCCTCCCTTTCCATTTTTTCACAAAAATCACAAGGATTGTTAAAATTGAAACTTTATGCTAAACTTTTCCGTCTAAATGCAATCAGATTAATATCTTTCGAAAAAAGAAAACGGGTAAAAAGAAAATTTAAGAAGATTATGAACGGAAAAGTAAAAAACGCAATGGCAGCTCTGCTCCTCATGGCGGCACCATTGGCTACGCAGGCAAAACAATGGTCGCTGAAAGACTGTATCGACTATGCGCTTGCCAACAACATCGCTCTTCAGAAGACGCAACTCACCAAGGCCAGCGCCCAAGAAGATTATCTGCAGTCGAAAGCTGCTCTGCTTCCGTCGCTCAGCGCCAGCACCAACCAAAGCGTGAACTATACGCCGTGGGTAGCTAGCGGAATCAGCGGTGATGGTTTCTCAAGAGCCAGCATCGACAAGGTGTATTACAACGGAAACTACTCCGTGATGGGTAACTACACCATCTGGAATGGAAACAAGAACCATAATCAGGTAAAACTGAACCAGCTCTCTGCCGAGGCTGCACAGCTCGATTCGGCTACCCAGGCTATCAAACTGCAGGAACAGATTGCACAGCTCTACGTGCAGATTCTCTACTCTACAGAGGCTATCCAGGTGAACAAGGAGAGCTATCTCTCGAGCCAGCAGAACGAGGAACGGGGCAAGGAGATGGTGAAGATAGGCAAGATGAGTCAGGCAGACCTGGCACAGCTCACCGCTCAGAGAGCTCAGGATGAATTCAACATCGTGCAGGCTGAAAGCAATGTGAAGAACTACAAGCGACAGTTGAAGGAACTGCTTCAGATTACAAGCGATGAAGCGTTCGACATCGAGATTCCGAATACCACCGATGAGATGGCTCTCGTGGCTGTTCCGGCAATGAACGGAGTCTATGCTGCGGCTCTCGAAAACCGTCCGGAGTTCAAGACCATCAAGAATCAGTTGGCTCAGAACGACTTGAACATCAAGATTGCGAAGGCGGGCAAGCTGCCTACCATCAGCGCCAACGGAGGTATTTCTACCAGCAATACTTCCATGAACAGCAATGGTCTTGCCAAACAGTTGAAGACCAACTTCAGCGTTGGAGGCGGCGTAGGAGTGAGCATCCCTCTCTTTGAAAACCGTTCTACCAAGACTCAGGTGAACAAGGCTTTGATTCAGCGCGAAAGCATCCAGCTCGACCTGAAGAACCAGCAGACCCAGCTCTACTCTACCATTGAGAACTACTGGTTGCAGGCTACCACCAACCAGAGCCAGTTTAAGGCAGCAAAGGTTAGCAGCGAGAGTGCCCAGACCAGTTACAATCTGCTGAGCGAGCAGTTTAAGCTGGGATTGAAGAACATCGTTGAGCTAAGAACAGGAAAGGATAACCTGCTCAAAGCGAAGCAGAACGAGCTCCAGGCCAAATACCTCGCCATCCTCAACATCAATATGTTGAAATTCTATAAGGAAGGACATATTTAATAAGGAGTAAAGGAGTTAAGGAGCTCCTTAACTCCCCCTCCCAAACAAAAGTTTTATTATTTCGAATTAAATTAATCTGAATATAAATGAAAAAGTTGAGAATTAGCAAAATCTGGATTGCTGTCGTGGTGATAGTAATCGTTGCCGTGGCGGCATGGGCGATGTCGGGCGGAAAAAAGGAGGAAGATATTAACTTCAAGGAGGAAAAGGTGGCGCTGAAAACCTTGCAGAACAGCGTAACCGCTACGGGTACCATCGAGGCGGTGACCTCTGTAACCGTGGGTACACAGGTGAGTGGTATCGTCAACAAACTCTATGTGGACTACAACTCCCAGGTAAAGAAGGGACAGGTCATCGCAGAACTCGACAAGACCAATCTCCTGAGCGAACTGAATACTGCGAAGGCAAACCTAGCCAGCGCACAGAGCAGTCTGAACTATCAGACAGCCAATATGGAGCGCTACAAAACCCTTTACAAGAAGGGACTTGTCAGCGCCGATGAATACGAGAATGCACTCCTCACCTATCGCCAGGCTAAGGAGCAGGTTGCGTCTTCCAAGGAAAACGTACAGAGAGCGCAGACCAACCTCGGCTATGCTACCATCACCTCTCCTATCGACGGAACCGTGATTTCGAAGAGCGTAGAGGAAGGTCAGACCGTAGCTGCAAGCTTCAACACCCCAGAGCTTTTCACCATCGCCAAGGACCTGACCAATATGCAGGTAGTAGCCAATGTGGACGAGGCTGATATCGGCGGTGTAAAGGAAGGCGACCGAGTAACCTTCACCGTAGATGCCTATCCGGATGATACCTTCGAGGGAACCGTGAAGCAGGTGCGCCTGGAAGCTACAACTACCAACAACGTAGTAACTTACGAGGTAGTGATTTCTGCTCCAAATGCTGATTTGAAATTGAAACCGGGTCTTACAGCCAACGTTACCATCTACACCCAGGAGCGCAGCGGCGTGCTCGCCGTAGCCAACAAGGCTCTCCGCTTTACCCCTACCAAGGAAACCGTTGGCAAGGACATGAAGATTGTAGACTGCAAGGGTAAAAACAAGGTTTGGACATTGAATGGCAACACCCTCACCGCTCATCCTGTAACCATCGGTCAGAGTGATGGAATCAATACAGAAATCACCAAGGGATTGAAGCAGGGCGATAAGATTGTTACGGAAATCGTGGTGAATGTTCCGGAAGAAGAGGATGCTCCACAGCAGAGCCAGGGACTGATCAGCGGTCCGGGTCCTAGAGGAAAGAAGAAGTAAGGGGAGAAGTAAAAAAGAATCATTATGTCTGAAACATCAAATAACAACGAGAACAAGAAGGTGGTGATAGAGCTCGACAACGTGCGCCGCGACTTTCTTGTGGGTGATGAAACCGTCCACGCCCTGAAAGGCGTAAGCTTCAAGATCTACGAGGGCGAGTTCGTTACCATCATGGGTAAGTCGGGTTCCGGCAAATCCACCCTGCTCAACCAGCTGGGCTGTCTCGACACCCCTTCCAAGGGTGAATATTACCTGGATGGCGTGAGCGTGCGCAAGATGAGCCGCAACGACAGAGCCATCCTGCGCAACCGCAAGATTGGCTTCATCTTCCAGAACTACAATCTCCTGCCAAAGACCACGAGCGTAGAGAATGTAGAGCTGCCGCTGATGTACAATCCTGCCATCAGCGCAGAAGAGCGCAAGCAGCGTGCCATCGAAGCTCTGAAGGCTGTAGGACTGGGCGAGAGACTCTACCATAAGAGCAATCAGATGTCGGGTGGACAGATGCAGCGTGTTGCCATCGCCCGTGCGCTGGTGAACAATCCTGCCGTGATTCTCGCCGACGAGGCAACGGGTAACCTGGACACGAGAACCAGTTTCGAGATTCTTGTCCTTTTCCAGAAGCTCTACGCCGAGGGCAGAACCATCATCTTCGTAACCCACAACCCGGATATCGCCAAATATTCCAGCCGCAACATCGAATTGCGCGACGGCCACATCATCAGCGATACCTATAATGACCACATCCTTTCGGCAGCAGAAGGCCTTGCCGCCCTGCCAGCCAATACGGACGAATAACAGTATAGAATATGAATTATCAGAATCTTTTAAAGATAGCCCTTCGAGCGATAGCAGCCAACAAAATGCGCTCCTTCCTCACAGCCCTGGGCATCATCATCGGTATTGCAGCCGTGATTACGATGCTTGCCATCGGACAGGGAAGTAAGGCGAGCATCAAGGCGAACATCGCCGAGATGGGTAGCAATATGATTATGATTTCGCCGGGTGCCGACATGAGAGGCGGCGTGCGACAGGATGCTTCCTCGATGGAGACCCTGAAGCAGGCAGACTACCAGAGCATCAAGGAGGATTGTAATTACATCAGTGCCATTTCGCCTACCGTAAACAGTTCGGGACAGTGGATCTACGGCAACAACAATACGCAGAGTTCCATCTATGGCGTGAACCAGGACTACCTGAGCATCCGCCAGCTGAAGGTGGCAGATGGAGAAATGTTTACCGATACCGACATCAAGGCAGCAGCCAAGGTCTGCATCCTGGGTCAGACCGTAGTGGATTATCTTTTTCCCGACGGCAGCGACCCGATCGGCAAGGTAGTACGTTTCAACAGCATCCCGTTCCGTGTAGTAGGTGTGCTCCAGAAGAAGGGTTACAACTCCATGGGAATGGACCAGGATGACCTCGTGCTCGCCCCATACACCACCGTGATGAAGCGAATCCTGGCACAGACCTATCTGGGCGGAATCGTATGTTCTGCCATTACCGAGGAAGCATCTCAGCCGGCTCAGGATCAGATTTCGGAAATTCTCCGCCGCAACCACAAACTGAAGGATGCCACCGAGACCACCGAGGCAGATGAGGATGATTTCAACATCCGTTCGCAGGAGGAAATCTCCAGCATGATGAATTCCACCATGTCCACCATCACCATCCTTCTGGGTAGTGTGGCAGGAATCTCCCTGCTGGTGGGCGGTATTGGAATCATGAACATCATGTACGTTTCCGTAACCGAGCGAACCCGTGAAATCGGTCTCCGAATGAGTGTGGGAGCCAGGGGAATTGACATTCTGAACCAGTTCCTCATCGAGGCGATTCTGCTCTCAGTAACCGGTGGAATCATCGGAGTAATCCTGGGAGTGAGTCTGTCGCTGAGTCTGAATGCCTTCCTGCACATAGCCACTCAGATAGAGCCTTGGAGCATCATCATGAGTTTCGCCGTATGTACCTTTACGGGTGTGTTCTTCGGATGGTATCCGGCAAAGAAGGCTGCAAGACTCGACCCTATCGAGGCAATCAGATACGAGTAAAAATCTGATCAGTTTTTTCAGAAATATATCTGTTTTATCAAAACTTTATTGTATTTTTGCAGAAGAATTCAAGAAACTTAAGATAAAACAGATAGAAAGAAAATGAATACAGAAATATTATCAGCAGATAAAGACCCGATGGGCGCAGCCATTCTCGACTTCCAGCAGCATGGGAAAGCAGCCCGACTGAGAGTGCTCTCTTCCATGTTTGAAGAAGACGAAATGCCAGTGAAACATCTGTTCAGAAGCGTCCCGGAAATGCCGGTGCTGGAGCAGAAAGCCTTGCAGCTAGCCAAGGGACGGGTGCTGGATATCGGAGCCGGAAGCGGTTGCCATACGCTCGCCCTGCAGGAGAAGGGCTTTACGGTGAAGGCGATAGATATTTCGCCTTTGAGTTGCGAAGCAATGAAGTTGAGAGGAGTGAAGGATGCGGAATGCATCAATCTCTTCGACGATCATCTGGGAACGGGTTTCGATACGATTCTCCTCCTGATGAACGGAACGGGAATTGCCGGAAAGATAGAACATCTCCCTGCCCTCTTCCAGCGCCTGAAGGCGTTGCTGAATCCGGGCGGTCAGATTCTCATCGATTCCTCTGACCTGAAATATATCTACGAGAATGAGGATGGAAGTTTCGACATCAATCTGAATGGAGCCTATTACGGAGAAGTAGATTATCAGATGATCTACAAGGATGTAAAGGGCGACCGCTTCGACTGGCTCTACGTGGATTTCCCATTACTGAAATCCATCGCCGAAACCTGCGGTCTGCATGGCGAACTCGTGGCAGAAGGCGAACATTACGACTATCTGGCTAGGATTTTCTAAGCATATAAGAGGGTGTGTCATAAGTCTGTGACGCACCCTTTTTTTGTGTGTGTTTCTATATAT
>ERZ506432.821-NODE-821-length-12611-cov-2.760194_pt1 | contig 12611 bp, 8 predicted proteins | sample MGYA00513663_ERZ506432 | MGnify/ENA metagenome assembly ERZ506432
GGCTATGTCTTCGCCGCGCCCCGCGCCTCGTCGCTCTACGTGCCGGTGGTCACCGGCAGTTACCGTCCTCCCTTCCCTGCGTCGTACGTCGGGAGCGTGCGGGAGCATATCGACCTGCGTCTCGGCGAGATTGACGAACGCATCGCCGAACTCGAACGCGAGAAATACCCTCTCTACCGGCGTGAGATGGAGAACGACCGCAACATTTCGGCCCTGCGCCGCATGCGCATCAAGCGGCAGTGGTGGCGGCTGGAAGGTTCGCGGGAGTTCGATGCGCGGGTCGACGCGCTGCGCGAGAAAAAAGCCGGCCTGCGCCGCACCTACCGCTACCGGGCGGGCGTGATCCGCGAGGAGATCGAGCGTATCGCCGGGTTGCAGGAGGCCGAGCGGCGGAAACAAAAAAAGTTGGAGAAAAGCTACGAAGATTTCATGAAACTCCTTACCTTTGTAGAAACTGTCGAAGACGATGATTTCTGGAGGTCGGAAGTGGTGCAGATCACCGCGAAAACGACCCCCAGCGGAGCATTGGAGGTGGAACTTACGCCCCGCAGCGGCCGCTTCGCCGTGCTTTTCGGCCGGCTGGAGGACGTGGAGCGCAAGTTCGACAAACTGTTGCGGTTTTACCGCAGCGGCCTCTCGTCGATCGGCTGGAGCGAATACCGCACTATTGACATCAGATATAACGACCAGGTGGTCTGCAAGAAGTAAAAGGATTATACCGTGGAAAGAAAGAAATATACCGTTGCCGTCGATCTGGGCTGCTCGTCGGTCGTGGTGGCCGTCGGGGAGAAGACGCCCGAAGGCCTGCTTGACGTGGCGTGTGTCGTCACGAAGCCCGTCGAGGGAGTCAATGCGGGCCGGATCGAGAATATCGAACTGGTGAGCCGCGCCATCCGCGAGGCCGTGTCGGAGGCCGAGCAGCAGCTCGGAATCCGCATCACGGAGGCGTATGCCGGTATCTCGGGCGACTTCGTGCGCTGTGCGCGCCATACCGACCATGTCTTCGTCTACGATCCCCAGAACGGCGTCAACCAGAAGGACGTCGATGCGCTGTTCGACCGCATGCGCAACGTGCAGGCCCCCGACGACGAGACCATTATGGAGCGCGTGCCCCAGAACTACATGGTCGACGACAACCAGGAGGTGCGCAATCCCGTGGGTTCGTTCGGCAAGAAACTTTCGTCGACGTTCAACTTCATCCTTTGCCTCAAAACCCCGATGCAGCGTCTCGATATGGCCCTGAAACGCCTCGGCATCAAGATGCTGGGCGTCATGTCCGACGCGCTGGCGACGCCCGAAGCGGTGTTGCTGCCCGATGAGAAGGAGGAGGGCGTGGCCGTGGTCGACGTCGGCGGCGGCGTCACCGACGTGACGGTCTATTACCGCAACGTGGTGCGTTACGTCGCTTCGATCCCGATGGGCGCATCGGCCATCAACCGCGACATCCGCACGATGAGCGTTCCCGAGAAACACGTCGAGAGCCTCAAGCAGAAATACGGTTCGGCGGTCGCCGAACTGGCTCCCGAGGACAAGCTGATCCGCGTCAACGGCCGTACGGCCCGCGAGGCGAAGGACATTCTGCTGCGCAACCTGGCCACGGTGATCGAGGCCCGCGCCACGGACATCGCGGAGTTCGTGCAACAGGAGATCAAGGATTCGGGATACGCCGGGAAACTGGCCTACGGCATCGTGCTGACGGGCGGTTCGGCCAAATTGAAGGACCTCGACGAACTGTTCCGCCGCGTGACGGGCATGGACGTGCGTGTCGCTGTGCCCGAGACGGGAATCACCGGGGAGTCGAAGGAGAAGGTTGCGGACGCCGCTTTCTCGACCGCCGTGGGCATCCTGCTCAAGGGGGCCGAACTGGGCGGCTGCGCCGTCATCGAGCACCCCGCGGCTCCTCGTTCCGAGCCGCACCGGCCTTTCACGCCGCCGCAGCCCGCAGCGGGCGGGTTCAAGGCTCCGCAGCCGCGTGCTGCCCAGCCCTATACGCCTCCCGTGCCGGCTTCGGAACCCGATTCCGGGGTGCCGGCCGGAGCCGAAGCGGCCGGACGGCCGGACGAAGAGCGTGCCGACGAGCCGCCGGTGATCGAACCGAAGCGCAGCCGCAACTGGGGTGCGATCTTCCAGAAGACCTTCGACAAAATCAATAAGAGTTTCTCGGCCGCCGAGGACGAGGAGATTTAGGGTAGATCAGCTCGTCCGCATTCCGGTTGACATCCCGGCTGAACCCCCGGTTGCGCCGCGACAAGTCCCCTCCGGGGAGGGATTCAGGGAAGGGTCGGATTTGTAAACGCAGGGGAACGCCGCGAAAGCACCGCTCATCTGCGGGAAAGGTAATTTAAGTTGTTTGGATAATTAGGAAATAACGATATGACAGACGAATTGATGTCGGAAATCAAGGTCCCGCGCACGGACGGCTCGATCATTACGGTGGTCGGCGTCGGCGGCGCAGGGGGCAATGCCGTAAACCATATGTGGAACCTCGGGATCAGGGGCGTTACGTTCATGGTCTGCAACACCGACCAGCAGGCGCTCGACAAAAGCCCCGTTGAGCGGAAGATCCGCCTCGGCTCCGAAGGTCTCGGAGCCGGGAACGATCCGGAGAACGGCCGCCGCGCGGCCGTCGAGTCGCTGCCCGAAATCCGTCAGGTGCTCGAAGAGGCCGGTACGAAGATGCTCTTCATCACCGCCGGCATGGGCGGCGGAACGGGCACGGGAGCATCGCCCGTCATCGCCAAGCTGGCCAAGGAGATGGGGCTGCTGACCGTGGCCATCGTCACCTCGCCGCTGGCCGTCGAGGGCAAGATCCGTTACGAACAGGCGTTCCGTGGTATCGAGGAGCTGCGCCAGAACACCGATTCGCTGCTGATCATCAACAACGAAAACATTCTGGAAATCTACGGCCGCCTCTCGCTGAAGCAGGCTTTCGGCAAGGCCGACGACATTCTGGCCTCCGCGGCCAAGGGCATCGCGGAGATCATCACCGTCGAGAGCGATCTGGTAAACGTCGACTTCGCCGATGTCTCGAAGGTGATGCGCAACAGCGGCCGGGCGCATATGGCCGTGGCTACGGCCGACGGCGACAAGCGCGCCGAGGCGGTGGCCGAAGCGTCGCTGCGCTCCCCGCTGCTGGATCACAACCTGATTTCGGGCGCCAAGAACATCCTGCTGAATATTTCGGTGTCGGACGCCGACGCCCTGATGTACGAGGAGGTGGTGCAGATTCTGGAGTATATTCAGGCCCACGCCAGCGTGCAGGACGACAACGGGGTGATCCACAACGCCAACATCATTTGGGGTACGAGCGAGAAGCCGCAGCTGGGCAATTTCATCGAGCTGGTGGTCGTGGCCACGGGATTCGAAGGCGACGCGCAGCCCGGCGTGATGAAGCAGATCATTCCCCCGGCCCGCACTGTCGAACCGGCCGTCAAGGAGACGTCCGCCGCGGCACCCGTGCTGGAGCCGATCAAACCCCTGCCCCCCAAACCCGCCCAGCGTCAGCCCGAACTGGTGATGCTCGGCGCCAAGCCGACCCGTTACAGCAACATCGACACCCTGCTGGCCAAACCCGCCTACCAGTCGCGCAACTCGAAGTTCATCGTGCGCGTCCCCGGCAGCCGCAAGGAGGTGCTGAAGGACGATACGACCGATGCCCAGGCGCAGAAAGAGGAGTCGCAGGGCGGCTCGCTATTCGATTAACTAACCGATTTTCAATTTGGAAGACGCGCATTCCTGGATTACGTTCAACGGGTTTTCACCCCATATCGCCGTGCTTTGCGCGGTGACGCTCTGCCTGTTGTGTGTTTCGGCGCTCGTTTCGGGGGCCGAGACTTCTTTTTTCTCCCTCTCGCACAATGATATACGTCATTTGCAGAGCCGCAGAAGCGCATCGGCCGCCGCCATGCTGCGGCTGCTGGCGAACGTCGACCTGCTGCTGGCCACGATCCTGGTGGTCAACAATCTGGTGAATATCTGCATCGTCATCCTCACGGCCGGGATCATCGACTCGGTCTTCACTTTCCTGCGGTTCGAGTTCCTGTTCAAGACCGTGCTGGTGACTTTCCTGCTGCTGCTTTTCGGCGAGATACTGCCCAAAGTGCTGGCGCAGACGATTCCCCTGCGCTTCGCCTCGATGGTGGCCCGTCCGCTGCTGGTGCTGCGGTGGGTTTTCTATCCGCTCTCCTATGCGCTGGTCCGCACGAGCAGCCGCATCAGCGAAAAGGCCGCGCACAAGAGCGAGATTTCGCTCGACGAACTGGCCGACGCCGTCGACATGACGCAGAGTTCCAGCCCCGAGGAGCACGTGATGCTTTCGGGCATCGTCAACTTCGTCAATACCGAAGTGCAGGAGATTATGAAACCCCGTGTGGACATCACGGCGCTCTCCATGACGGCCGATTACGAGACGGTCAAGAGGACGATCATCGAATCGGGCTTCTCGCGCATCCCGGTCTACGAGGAGGATGTGGACAATATCCGCGGGACGCTCTACGTCAAGGACCTGCTGCCCTACATCAACAACGGCGGCGATTTCGCGTGGCAGCAGCTGATCCGCAAACCCTATTTCGTCCCCGAGCACAAAAAGATCAACGACCTGCTGGCCGACTTCCAGTCGAACAAGGTCCACATGGCCATCGTCGTCGACGAGTACGGTTCGACGCTGGGGCTGGTGTCGCTCGAAGACATCATCGAAGAGATCGTCGGCGAGATTTCCGACGAGAGCGACAACGACGAGTGCTTCTACACGCGGCTCGACGCCAAGAGCTATATTTTCGAGGGAAAGACCCACCTCGGGGATTTCGAGCGTATCCTCGACATCGGCGAGGACGTTTTCGCCGACGTCCGGGGCGAGGCCGAAACCCTTGCCGGGCTGATGCTCGAACTCAAACGCGACTTTCCGCGCAAAGGCGACGTCTTCACTTCGCACGACCTGCGTTTCACGGTGCAGGAGATGGACGGCCATCGGGTCGATAAAATCCGCGTCGACCTCCAATGATTCCGGCCCTGTGGACATCGCCGCCGCTGACGGCCGAAGAGTCCGCCCGGTGGACGACTTCCGAAGAACGTGCCGCGGCAGCCGGGTTCGTGTCGGAACGCCGCCGGGCCGAGTTCCTTACGTGGCGGGCTGTGGTGCGCCGCGAACTGGGGGACGACGTCGGGATCGCCTACGATGCGCTGGGCGCCCCGGTGCTGACGAACCGGGCCGTCCATATCTCCGTCGCCCATTGCGCCGGCCGCATCGCGGTCTGCGCCTCCCCGGAGCGTTGCGCCGTGGACATCGAACCCGCAACGCGCGATTTCAGACGCGCCGCGAGCCGCTACCTGACGCCTGAAGAGGAGGCCCTTTCCGACGACCCGCTTCTGCCGGGGATCGTCTGGTGTGCAAAAGAGACGCTCTACAAGTATGCCGGACGCCGGGAGCTGGATTTCCGGAGGGATCTGCACGTCGTGCGGCTCGACCTTGCTGCCGGGACGCTGGCGGGACGGATCGGAAACGGAGAGCCGGTCAGGCTCTCCGTCTCTCTGGACGAAGGTTTTATCCTCGTATATATTCTTTAGAATGCTTCCGAAGCGGTGAACAGGAACGCCGAGGATCGCTTGCGGTCCCACGGCAGATTCTGGTTGCCGAAATTGCCCCAGCCGTAATCGAGGCGGATGTTCATGCGGTTCTTGAATTCGAAGCGGTAGCCGCAGCCGAAACTGCAAAGCGTGTTTCCCCAGCGGAATTTCTCCGTGCCCCAGACCTGCCCGCCGCCGATCCATCCCACGATGCCGTGACGGCGGTAGATTTTCTGCCGCAGTTCGATCTGCGTTTCCACCAGTTTTTTGTCGCGGTAGCGTCCCTCGTAGTAACCGCGCATGCGTTCCATGCCGCCCATTTTGGCGTACATGTGCCACGAGGGGGTTCCGGTCGTGGCGTCGGCGTAGAGGTCGTAGGCCAGCACGGCCCCTTTCCAGAGTTTCTGGTAGAAGTCGAAGGTCAGCGTGAAGCGTCCGAACGTGCGGCGCGTGTTTCCCAGCCATTCGGGATACCATTTGGCCTCGGCCTTGATGAAGATGCCCTTCGAGGCGTTGAACGTCACGTCGCGCGTGTCGTACTGGGCGAAAAGCCCGACATTGGCGTTGAAGGCGTTGGGCTTGTCGCCCGTCGTGGCGATGTAATTCGAGAACGGGTCCTGTTTCGCAGGGTCGTAGCGTCCCTCCTGCCAGAGGTTGTAAAGCTCGCCCATCTTGCCGCCCGGAACCGGTTTTCCGGACTCTACGTCGGCCTGGATGCCGTTCATGCGGTCGGCCGTGCCCGAATTTTTGTACTTGGCTCCGGAGTAGTCGATGCCGCCGCTGACGCCGATGTAGAAGCGGCCCACGAGCGAGGTGCAGTAGGAGATGCGGAAGGCGCCCATCGTCGTGGTGAGGTCCTGGGCGTAACCCTCCTTGCCGGCGTTGTAACCCACGCCGTAGAAGGCGCCGGGGAAGTAGACGAATGCGCCCGAGTAGCTCAGCCGCTGTTTGTTGTGGTTGTAGATGTTGTCGCCCGAAAAGCGCAGCAGCACGAATTTCTCGGTCGTGAAGTTGCCGTAAATCGAAATGTTCGACGGTGCGGTGACCGAGTCGGTGCGGTCGAGCCGGTAGAGTCCCGCCAGCAGGAATCCGATGCCGAAGCCTACGTCCGAGGAGTAGTTGGGTCCCGGGGCGATGCTCCAGTCGATCTTCTTTTCGAAGGTGCGGTCCACGTTCGAACGGCTGTAATAGTCGATGATGCGGCGGATCAGCCCCGGACGTTTCACCGGAGCGGCGAGGGCTGAAGTGTCGGCCATCCGGACGTGCCTGGCGTTCGGGTGCGCCTCGGCCTGTCCGACCTGTGAAAGCGTAGTTTCGGTCGATGGGAAATTCTCCTTCGAGGTGTCCTTGTTCTGGGCCGACGCGCGCAGCGCGGCTGTCGTCAGCAAAACGGTGAGGAGAAGGAAACAGGTCTTTTTCATGAATTTGGAGCTCGGAGTCGACAGCAAAGATAACCAATATTTCCGGTTGCGCAAAATGAACAATCCCAACCCCCGGAAGTAGTAACGAAACGAGTAAAAATTCCTACCTTTGCGGCAATTCAAACAATTGCCGCCCATGGAAATCGCCGCACCGCAACTGCTCCGGGAGTCAGCAGCGTCCGCTGATCCCGTTCGGATGACCCGTGACGAGGAGATCGCCGACGCTTCGTTCCGCGCTGCGGACTTCGCATCGCTCGACCGCGAGCACCTTTCGGTGCAGGGATGCCTCTTCACGGGCTGTCTCTTCGCGGGGAGCGAGCTTGCCCGTTCGCAGTTTTCGGACGTGGTTTTCCGCAACTGCGATTTCTCGAACGCCGACTTGCTGGGGTGCAGTCTCCACCGCGTACGGTTCGCCGACTGCAAACTTTCGGGAACGAATTTCGCCGAAACCGCGCTCAACCACCTGCTGTTCGAACGCTGCAAGGGCGAGTTCGCCAATTTCGCCTTTTCGCGGCTGCGCACGGTGCGTTTTGCGGGCTGTCCGATGCATGGCGCCGCTTTCGGGGACTGCCGTTTCGAACGTGTCGAGTTTGCGCAGTGCGACCTGACACAGGCCGAATTCTTCGGCACCCGCCTGCGCGGACTTTCTTTCGCCGATTCGGACATCCGCGGCATTCGCGTTCGCGAGATCGGGTCGTTTGAATTGAAAGGATTGAAAATTAGTCCATTGCAGGCTGTTGAGCTGGCCCGTCTGCTGGGCGTCGAAATCGAAGAATAGAGATTTATTCAAAAAAATTACAAATTTTATAAAAAATCTTAATAAAATATTTGGAAGTTTGGTTTCCGCGCACTACTTTTGTCCTGTCTTAAATGATAAAATATTTTAAGAATTAATTAAAATTATTTAGTATGAAAGCAAGGATTAACGAGTGGTTCCGTACCGCCCTGATTATGTTGGGAGAGAGCATCAAACTGCGCGAGATGTAAAATCTCCCTTTCGGTAGACTTAAAAACTTAAACTTCGATAAACGAACAGCCCGGCTTTTGCAAGCCGGGCTGTTTTGTCGTTGCGGGGATCGTCGGTCTATTTGACGCCGATTTTCTTGAGAATCGCCTTCGGAACGGCGTTTTTGTTGACCAGCACGGTCATCGTCTTGTAGGCGACGAACGGGCGCGAGAAATACCAGTAGCCGTCGTAGGGACCTGTCGTGTTCCACGAGTTCTTGACCTTGTAGTAGGGCGTTCCGTTCTGGTCGGTGGCCGTGCCCACGATCTGCATGCCGTGGTCGTCGGTGGTCTCGTAGTTGTCGTAGCCCTTTTGGCGAAGCTCCTGCGTGACGGTGCGCTCCCTGCCGGGTTTGTCGAACTTGTAGAGCGCCTCGTCCTTCTCCTTCTGGGTGAGTTTGCCCCACTTCTCGGCTTCGGTTCCCTGCATGCCTTCGAGGTCGGCTTCAGGGACGATGCCCAGACCTTTGGTGCGGCTGAACCCCTTCTCGCTCACGTCGGTTCCCCAGGAGATCGTGTAACCCTTCTCCAGCGAGTTGTCGATGATCTGCATGAACTCGTCCAGGGGCACGTTCCATACCTTGTCCCAGTTCCAGTTGTCGGGAACCTCCATGGCGAACTCCGTGTAGAAGGGGTGGTGGGTGAACGAGGTGAATTCGATGTAGTCGCCGAGGTCGATCGGCAGCGATGCGGCGAACGACGCCGGGGTGTACTCCCTGCCCCGGTAGGTGAACTTCCCGGGCATCGGGCCGAAATAAGCGTCGAGGATGCCGTTCAGCCCGGCCTGCCAGGCCGTCGTGAGGCGGCTGTCGCTGCGCTTCCCGCCGGCCTTGATCACCGCGTCGGCGTAGGCCTTGATCACGGCGTCGATCTCGTCGAAATTGGGCTTGTCGTAGCCGTAGTTCAGTCCCGGATAGACCTCCTCGGGGACGATGCCGTACGCCTCGATGCCGTGCAGCACATCGTGGGCCTGTCCGCCGACGGCGAGGTTCAGCGAGCCGTGCAGGCGGACGTATTTCACGGCCTTTTCGAAGTAGATGTTGCGCACGATCCACATCTCCGAAAGGTCCAGTTCGGGACCTCCGGCGCGGAGGATTTCGCTTTCGAGGAACGAGAGGGTCGAGTAACACCAGCAGGTTCCGCTGCGGCTCTGGTCCTTGACCGGGGTGACGGGCAGGATTTTGACGTCGGTGAAACGGTAGCCTTCCGGGGCGGCCGTGTCGGGCGTTTGTGCCGCGGCTCCGAGTGCGTAGCAGAGCGCAAGTGCGGCGAGAATCGGTTTTTTCATCAATCGTTCGGTTTTCGGTGTTTGCTTTCTTGCGGGTCGTTTCGCAGTCCCGGTACGGTTTTCCGTTTCGCGGCCAGACCCTTCCCCTCTTGTCCGGGGCGGTTACTTTTTCGATCCTGCGACGATCTTCAGACAGTCGTCGAGGGTGAGTTCCTCGGGCTTCGCTCCCTTCGGCAGGCGGTAGTTTTTGCCCTTGTAGGCGATGTAGGGTCCGTAGCGGCCGTTCTTAACGAGCATGTCGGCATCTTCGGGGAAACTCTTCAGCGGCGTGTTGGCCGCGGCCGCGGCCGCCTGGTGTGCGCGGACGATCTCAACGGCGCGGTCGTAGCCGATCGTGTAGGGGTCGTCGGTCTTTGCCAGCGACGCGAACGACTTTCCGTAGCGCACGTAGGGTCCGTACTTGCCGATGCCGACCATCAGCTCCTCGCCGTCCAGCTGTCCCAGGTCGCGGGGCAGGGCGAAAAGCTCCAGCGCCTCTTCGAGCGTGATCGACTCGATCAGCTGGCCCTTTTTGAGCGACGCGAAGCGTCCCTTCTCGCCTTCGTTCCCTTCGATCTCGACCATCGGGCCGTAACGGCCGATGCGCGCCTTCACGATGTGCCCCGTCTTGGGATCGTTGCCCAGAATGCGCACTTCGCGCGTCTTGGCGGTCTGCGTCGTGATGGCCGAATCGACCATCTTGTGGAAGGGACCGTAGAACTCGTCGATCATCTTGTCCCAGGTGATGTCGCCCTCGGCGATGCGGTCGAACTCCTTCTCTACGCTGGCCGTGAAGTTGTAGTCGATGATCGGGCCGAACTGCTCCTCCAGGTAATCGTTGACCACCATGCCGATGTCGGTCGGCGAAAGTCGGTTTTTCTCTTTGCCGTAGTTTTCCGAGAGGGTCTTCGAGGCGATCTTTTCGCCCGTGAGCGTCAGCTGTGCGTAGTTGCGCTTCTGCCCGTCCCTGTTCTGTTTGACGACGTAGCCGCGGTTGATGATCGTGGTGATCGTCGGGGCGTAGGTCGAAGGACGGCCGATGCCCAGCTCTTCGAGGCGTTTGACGAGCGAGGCCTCGTTATAGCGCGCCGGAGCCGAGGTGAAGCGCTCCGTGGCGGTGATCTGCGACGGGAGGACCCGGTCGCCGGCCGTGAGTTTCGGCAGCAGCCCCTCGCCGCTCTCGGCAGCCTGGTCGTCGTCCGTGGATTCGGAGTAGAGGCGCAGGAAGCCGTCGAAACGGACCACCTCGCCCTGTGCGACGAACTGGTTCGAACTGCCCGACATGTCGATGGTGATGGTCGTGCGGTCCAATTCGGCGCAGACCATCTGCGAGGCGACCGTGCGCTTCCAGATCAGGTCGTAGAGTTTCTTCTCGGCGGGCGTGCCCTCGATCTCCTGACGCTCGATGTACGACGGGCGGATGGCCTCGTGGGCCTCCTGCGCACCTTTGGTCTTGGTCTTGTAGTTGAACCAGCGCGAATATTTCTCGCCGTAGAGTTTCGTGATCTCCTCCTTGCACTGGGCCAGCGCCTGCTGCGAGAGGTTCACCGAGTCGGTACGCATGTAGGTGATCAGACCCTGCTCGTAGAGGTGCTGCGCGACGGACATCGTCTGCGATACGGACATGCCCAGCTTGCGGCCCGCCTCCTGCTGGAGCGTCGAGGTGGTGAACGGCGGTGCGGGGTAGCGCTGGGCGGGTTTCTCTTCGGACTTCGCCACCGTGAAGGTTGCGCCGATGCAACTTCTCAAAAACTCCTCGGCCTGCGCTGCGGTTTCGAAACGCGATCCGAGTTCGGCCTTGAAGAGCGTCTTCTCCGGGTCTCCGGCGGCGTAGAACTGGGCCACGACACGGAAATAGGCTGCCGAGCGGAAGGCGATGATCTCGCGCTCGCGCTCCACGATCAGGCGCACGGCGACCGACTGCACGCGGCCTGCCGACAGCGCCGGACGTACCTTCTTCCACAGCACCGGCGACAGCTCGAAGCCGACCAGCCGGTCGAGGATGCGGCGTGCCTGCTGGGCGTTGACCAGGTCCATATTGACCGTGCGCGGCTTCTCGATGGCTTCCAGAATCGCCCGCTTGGTGATTTCGTGGAAGACGATGCGCTTGGTCCGGTCGACGGGGAGACCCAACACTTCGGTCAGGTGCCATGCGATGGCTTCTCCTTCGCGGTCCTCATCGGAGGCGAGCCAGACGGTCTTCGACTTGGCCAGCTTCGTGAGTTCGTCGACCACTTTCTTCTTGTCGCCGGGGATTTCGTATACGGGCTTGTAGCCTTCTCCGATATTGATGCCGAGATCCTTCTTCGCAAGGTCGCGGATGTGTCCGAAGCTCGATTTTACGATAAAGTCCTTGCCGAGAAACTTCTCGATGGTCTTGGCCTTGGCGGGGGACTCTACGATTACTAAATTTTCCTGCATTGCTGTTTTGATGGCTTTTTCAGAAAAGCGAAAACCTAAGCATTACACTTAGGTTCCGCAAAAGGGGTTATCTGTTGTTTACTTGATCAGGTTGTACGCCATACTGAAACGGATCGGGGCGTTGTTCGGTTCGGCAGTCCCGGCCTGTGTCGGCATGCCCTGCAACACGCCGAACGAGGTCGTGTAGAGGCTGTACGCTTCGGGTCCGATGTATACCGAGCGGTTCTTGACTTTGTCCCAGTCGATGTTCGCAACCTCGCCGCCCGCATCTGCCTTGGCTTCCATGTAACTGTTCCAGAGCTGCTGCATGTAGCCCGTGATGTCCATTACGTAGCAGCCGCGGCTGCGGTTGATCTTGCCGTTGTAGGCGAGCGTTACCGAAGAACCGTAGTTCTGCTCGTAGATGTAGGCGTAGTCCGAAATCGGCGTCAGCGTCTTGTAATTGGTGTACATGCCCAGCCGCGCCGGGTATGCGTTCATCTGGTCGGTCATGCGCAGGATGTCGCCGGCCGTTCCGTCCGCGATCTTCTCCCACTCGTAGTCGCTGTCGTTGAAGTAGATCGACATGCGTACCTGGCTGAACGCGAGTGTTTTGAAATTCTTGCCGTCGGCATTTCCCTTGGCGATCTCCGCCTCCAGCTCCGCGAAGAACTCCGGGCTGAAGGTCATCTCGGTCACCACGCCGCCCATGCCCTCGACATAGACGAGGGGATTTTCGGGCCGGTTCTCGGCCGTCTCGCGGGCTTCCTCTATGTTTATCCTTCGGGCGATCGTGGCCTCCTCGTAGTCGTGCTTGACGTTGTTTACCGAGACGCTGCCGAATTCCGCGCCGTCTTTGTAGAAGTAGTAGACCATGCCGATCGTGTCCTTGATCAGCGAGGGGTCGTCCTTCACGCGGTTACGTCCGTAGACCGACAGGCCCGAATAGGTCAGTT
>ERZ506432.841-NODE-841-length-12364-cov-6.966447_pt1 | contig 12364 bp, 11 predicted proteins | sample MGYA00513663_ERZ506432 | MGnify/ENA metagenome assembly ERZ506432
CCAGATACCTTGACGGCAAGCGAGTGCAGCTTTTGGACATCTATTACAGCGGCGTCGGCATTCTCCACGAGCTGACCCCGGAGGAGCTGGAAGAAGCCTTCCAGCAGCACCTTACCGAGCGTAACAAAGAGAAAACGGCGTAACCACAGGGGTTACACCGTTTCAAAGAAACAAATTTAATTGAGATACAAGAGCCACCCCGGGGCACCTTCCTTACGGAGGGTGCCCCGGGGCCTTCTCTTTTTTTACAGGCTGTCCCCGCAGGCAAAAAGCCTGCGGGGATGCGTTATTCATACCCTGTGCTCAGATACGCTTCCGCTTCACGCCGACGGGGCCGGAGGCTTTGGGGGCTGATCGCGGTCCACATAGTGATAAGCCTCCGTGGGCATATTGCGGCGGCGCAGACGCTGATCCACCAGGTGTTTCACCAGCACCTGGATGCAGGCAAACACCGGCACGCCCAGGAACATGCCCAGGACGCCGCCGAAGCCGCCGCCCACCAGAATGGCCACCACCACCCAGAAGCTGGAGATGCCCGTGGCGTTGCCCAGGATCTTCGGACCCAGGATGTTGCCATCAAACTGCTGGAGGGCGATAACGAAAATCACGAAAAACAGGCACTTTTTGGGGCTGACCAGCAGGATCAGGAAGGCGCTGGGCACCGCACCCATAAAGGGGCCGAAGAAGGGGATCACGTTGGTGACGCCCACGATGAGACTGACCAGGGGGGCATAGGGCATTTTCAGCAGGGTGCAGCCAATGAGACACAAAATGCCGATGATGAGAGAGTCCAGCAGCTTGCCCCGGACGAAGCCGCTGAAAATGCCGTCGGCCCGGCGGACAGCCCGGGCGATCCAGCGGGCGTGGTCCTCCTTGCACACGCCGTACAGCAGCTTGCAGCAGCGGGCCAGGCTCTGCTCCTTCATGGCCAGCATGTACACGGATACAATGATGCCCACCAGAAAGTCCATGGCGAAGCTCACCAGGCCCCAGATGCCGGAGATAAGGCCGCCGGTGATGGTGGTGAGCATCTGCTGGGCCCCGGGGAGAATTTTGTTGGTGAGGATATCCAGCAGGTTTTTATAATAAGTATCCAGGTTCTCGTTGACCCAGTCCTCCACCGTGGGATTTTTGTCCAGCAGGTTCACAATCCAGGTGTAGATCTTGTCATAGTAGGTCTCGGCGTTGTTGATCAGCATCACCACGCTGTCTACCAGCTGGGGAATAACCACGCTGAACATCAGATACAGCAGCAGCAGGACAATGGCCCAGGTCAGCAGGATGCTGACGGCCCGGAGCCAGCCGGCAGCGTGAGGAATGGTTTTTCCCTCCAGGCCCTTTATGCGGCCCAGGCCCGAGCGGATCAGCCGCTCGATCCAGTTGACGATGGGGGCCAGCAGATATGCCATCACCAGGCCCACCAGCACCGGCGACAGAATGGATGCCAGCTTCGACACCATCCGCTGCAGCGTGCCGTTCATATAAAACGTGTCATAGAACACCAGAATGGCGCAGACGGTGAGAAAAATCGTCAGGCCCCATTTCAGATAGCTGCTCTTTCCTTTCATAAAGGTCTCTCCTTTTATACGGCCGCGAAAGCCTAATCGACTATTTTATATAGTAACGGAAGACAGCCGTTTTTGCAACGGTGGGAACGTGAACGTTTTGTTAAAATTCCCAAATGCTTGCAATTCAACGGGGAAAGCGTTATAATGACAGAACTGTTATGCGCTCCCCCGCTGACGGGGCGATGGAGAAAAAGGAGACTGTTCATGGATAAGACACTGCTGTTCATTGTCAATCCCCGGGCGGGCAAGACCAAGTCCAGCGCCCCCCTGTTCGACGCCGTGGCCACCTTCGGAAAGGCCGGGTATCTGGTGAAGGTGGCGCTGACCCAGGCGGCGGGAGACGCTGCCCGGTTCGCCGCCCAGTGGGGCGGAGATTTTGACCTGGTGGTGTGCGCCGGAGGAGACGGTACCCTCAACGGGACGCTGTCGGGCCTGATGCAGCTGGAAACCCGGCCGCCGGTGGGGTATCTGCCCAACGGCAGCACCAACGACTTTGCCGCCAGCCTCCGCATCCCCGCCACCGTTCCGGAGGCGGCCCGGGCCGTGGTGGAGGGTACGCCCCGGCCCCTGGATCTGGGCACCCACAACGACCGGTATTTTTCGTATGTGGCGTCCTTCGGAGCTTTCACCAAGGCGTCGTACTCCGCGCCCCAGGAAACGAAAAATGCCCTGGGCCACTTTGCCTATATCCTGGAGGGCATCAAGAACCTCGATTCCCTGCGGCCCTATCGCTGCGCGGTGGAGGCAGACGGCGAGATGTTTGACGGGGACTTTATTTTCGGCGCGGTATGCAACTCTACTTCTCTGGGCGGGTTGGTAAAGCTGGATCCCAAGCGGGTCCACATGGATGACGGTATGTTTGAGCTGATGCTGCTGCGGATGCCAAAGACGGCCCTGGACCTGCAAAACCTCATTACGGCGCTGAACCGAATGGACTACGACTATCCGGGGGTGATCTTCCGCCACGTCCGCAGTGTCACCGTCACCACCAGAGAGGATATTCCCTGGTCTCTGGACGGTGAGTACGCCCCCAGCGCCCCTCGGGTGGAGATCCGGAACCTGCACAGCGCCGTGCGGCTGATGATCAAGGAGGACGAATAAATTGGAAGCCTGCCGCGAGAGCGGCAGGCTTTTTCTTGTCCGGAAAGGGATCACCGAATCTGCAAACGGTGGCAGCAGTCGGGGGCCAGATGCGTCTCCAGTTCCCGGCAGAAAGCGGTCAGCTTCTCCTCCGGAACGATACACAGCGCCGTTCCGGCGAAGCCGCCGCCGTGGACCCGGACAGCACCCTGGCCCCGCAGCATACGGCGGCACAGAGCCAGGGTCACAGCCAGGGCCTGGTGCTCCGCCGCGCCGGCGGGGGCGATATTCTGGAGGTATTCCCAGGAGGATGCACCGGAAGCATTGATCAGAGACAGAAAGCCCGGGACGTCGCCGGATTCCAGGGCACGGACCTGGGCCAGGACCCGGCGGTTTTCGTCAAACACATGAATAGCCCGCAGGACGGCCCGGTCCCCGGCCAGGCGGCGCACCTCCGGCAGGCGGCGGTAGAATGCGTCCTCATCCACCTGGCGCAGGACCTCCGCATCAAACAGGCGGCACACCGCCTTCAAGTCCCGCGGGATGGCGGCGTATTGGGCGGTAAGGTCCGCGTGGTCCGCGCCGCTGTCCACAATGCACAGGGCATATCCGGGCAGGGCGGCGTTCAGGCGACGCACCTCCGGCGCGGCGGGGTCCCGGAAGTCCATGAATACCAGGCCGCCGGTGCTGGAGGCCAGCTGGTCCATAAGACCGCAGGGCTTACCGAAATAGACGTTCTCGGCCCATTGGGCCATTTGGGCAATTTCCACGGGCGTCAGGGAACCGCCGGCAAACAGTGCGCTGCCAATACGGCCCAGCAGCACCTCAAAGGCGGCGCTGCTGGAGAGGCCGGAGCCGGGCAGCACATCGGACTCCACCCAGGCGTCGAAGCCCTGCCAGAGGATGCCCCGCCGGGCAAAGGCGGCGGCCATGCCCCGGACCAGGGCGGCACTGGTGTTCCGCTCCCCCTCTCGGGGGGACAGCTGGTCCAGCGGCAGAGTCACCGGGTCATAGCCCCGGGAAAAGACCCGGACAACAGGGCTGCGGGTCAAACGGACCCGGGCCCGGGTGGTGCGGTCAATGGCGGCGGCCAGGACGCAGCCGCGCTGGTGGTCCGTATGGTTGCCGCCCAACTCCACCCGGCCGGGAGCGGAAAAGATCAGCTCGTTCATGGAACTCCCCTCCATAGAAAAAGCTGGGGGACGCGGCGCGTCCCCCAGCTGGCAGTCTGTCTGATTTACTTGATGCCGGCGGCGACCATGCAGTCCAAAACCAGGGTCAGCACCACAAACACGGCGGCCACCCATTTGGTGCCCCGGGCCAGCTTGGCGTCCATGCTCTTGGCCTTGGAACGGCTCATATAGGAATCGGCAATGCCGCCGATGGCCCCGGACAGGCCCTGGCTCTTGCCGGACTGGAACAGGACGATGAGGATCAGGGCCAGCGCCACCAGCAGCTGCACCACGGTGATGATGATAAGAACAGCGTTCATAACGGAACTCCCTCCAAATAATTCAGCCCTCTGGGGGCACTTTTCTCATAGTACGCATTATATTACCACACCCGGGCCGGAATTTCAAGAGGAAAACCGTGATTTTTTACAGGGATGGCGGAAATGAGATGAAAAAATCATCGAACATCTGTTGCAAACCAGATTTGAGTATGATATAATACAGAAAATATCCGGTAAAGGAGCGGACGTCATGGCCCAGCTGACCAAAATGCAGCAGAAGATCTACGACTACATCGCCCAGGCCATTCAGGACCAGGGGTATCCCCCCTCGGTGCGGGAGATCGGCGAGGCCGTGGGGCTGAAATCCCCGTCCACGGTGCATTTTCACCTGAAGCATCTGGAGGAGCTGGGAGTCATCGGCAAGCAGGCCGGCAAGGGCCGGGCCCTGACGCTGACGGAGGCGTCCCGGGAGAGCCAGGTGCCTGAAAGCCAGCCGCCCGAAAATCAGGTGCCCATTGTGGGCAATGTGGCCGCCGGATCGCCCATCCTGGCCCAGGAATGCATCGAGGACTACCTGACCTTTGATACCGGCGGACGGGACGGGGAATATTTTGCCCTGCGGGTCCGGGGCGAGTCCATGCTGGGCGCGGGCATCCTGCCGGATGACCTGGTGGTGGTGCACCAGCAGCCTGCCGCCAACAACGGAGAGATCGTGGTGGCCCTGCTGGGGGACGAGGCCACGGTGAAACGGCTGAAGCGCCAGGGCGGCCAGGTGTGGCTGATGCCGGAGAACGAAGCGTACAGCCCCATCGACGGCCGGGAGGCCCAGATCCTGGGCAAGGTAGCCGCCGTGATCCGCCGGTATTGACACGCCGGGCGGGAACCGCTATAATAAAGGGAAATCGAACAGCGCGACGATCGGAAAGAGTATGCCGCGCAGCTCCGGAAAGAGAGGGACGGTCACTGGCTGCAAGCCGTCCTGCGGGGTGCGGCAGAAGGTGCGTCCGGGAGCGCGCGGGATGTGGAAGCCCGCCGCATTGGCCTGCGTCATAGGCTGCAAGTGATAAACGAGAGTGGAACCGCGAGATATCGCCTCTCATGCCCCAGGGCATGAGAGGCTTTTTGTTTGCAGAGCGAAAATTGACCATAGAAGGAGAAAACGCCATGTATCTGTATAATTCCGCCACCCACAAAAAAGAGGAGTTCCGGACCCATACCCCCGGCCATGTGGAAATGTACACCTGCGGCCCCACGGTGTACCACTTTGCCCACATCGGCAACCTCCGCAGCTATATCATGGAGGACGTGCTGGAGAAGTACCTGCGCTACGCCGGGTACAGCGTCAACCGGGTCATGAACATCACCGACGTGGGCCACCTGACCAGCGACGCCGACCAAGGCGAGGACAAGATGCTCAAGGGCGCCCGCCGGGAGCACAAGACCGTTATGGAGATCGCCCAGTATTACACCGACGCCTTTTTCGAGGACTGCCGCAAGCTGAACATCAAGCGGCCCGACGTGGTGCAGCCGGCCACGGGCCTCATCGACGACTATATCAAGATCATCACCAAGCTCCTGGACACCGGCTACGCCTATGTGGCCGGGGGCAACGTGTATTTCGACACCAGCAAGCTGGAGCGGTACTATATCTTCAACGACCACAACGAGGAGGATCTGGCCGTGGGCGTCCGTGAGGGCGTGGAGGAGGATACCAACAAGCGCAATCGCAACGACTTCGTGCTGTGGTTTACCAAGTCCAAGTTCGAGGATCAGGCGCTGAAATGGGACTCCCCCTGGGGCGTAGGCTATCCCGGCTGGCACATTGAATGCTCCGGCATTTCCATGAAGTATAACGGCGAATATCTGGACCTGCACTGCGGCGGCGTGGACAACGCCTTCCCCCACCATACCAACGAGATCGCCCAGTCAGAGAGCTATCTGGGCCATCCCTGGTGCCCCCAGTGGTGCCATGTGGCCCACCTGAACACCGAGGGCGGCAAAATGTCCAAGTCCAAGGGCGAGTTTTTAACCGTGTCCCTGCTGGAGCAGAAGGGGTATGATCCCCTGGCGTATCGGTTCTTCTGCCTGCAGAGCCATTATCGTAAGAGCCTGGTATTCACCTGGGAGAACCTGGACAACGCCGTGGCGGCCTACAACAAGCTGCTCTCTAAAATCGCGGCCCTGACCCCCGGCAAGGGAGAGGTGGACCCGGCGGTCCTGGATGAGCTGAAGGCCCGGTTTACCAAGGCCATGGACAACGACCTGAATACCTCCATGGCAGTGACGGTGCTGTATGATGTGCTGAAGGCCAAAACCACCGACGCCACCAAGCTGGCTGCCCTGGACAGCTTTGACCAGGTGCTGGGGCTGAAGCTGACGGAGAAGGCGGCGGCTCTGCGCAAGGCCCAGGAAGCGGCTCCCGCCGCAGGCGGCTTCACCGTCGTCAGCGAGGACGGCCGGGAGGATCCCCAGGTGGAAGCCCTGATCCGGGCCCGGGCCGATGCCAAGAAGGCTAAAAACTTCGCCGAGGCGGATCGCATCCGGGATGAGCTGAAGGCCCAGGGAGTGGAAATCGCCGACGTTCCCGGCGGCGTGAAGTGGAAGCGTGCCTGAGCATAGAGTATGAAAAACGGATCCCCGTGGGCCAGAAGGCTCACGGAGATCCGTTTTTTGGGAAACTTATAAGCATGCTGTCCCTATAACGGAGCTCATGAAATGCTATGGGGATCTGTTTCCCGTGACAATAAGCATACCGTCTCAACATGTGCATCATTGTCCAAACTCAAGCTCATATCTTCCGCAATGATTGGGAGCTTGAATTTGATGGACTTGAGCCACTGACCGTTGGGCTGCCGTTCCTCATAAATCTGGACTTCGGAAAGCAGCGATTCCATAAGCTGCCGCTTTTCCTGATCGTCCATGACGGAATAGAGCTTATCAAAGTAAATCAGCACCTTGTAGATGTTGTCGCCCGTCAGCTTTTCCGCCTCAATCGCCATCTTCTTGGCTCTGGCAGCAACGAGCTGGTTTTCTGTATCCTCGATCTTATCATACATCTTGTAAAGCCGGTCATCAAGGTCTGCTTTGCGTTTGATGTAGTGCTTATCGTCCGGGTCGAGAGAATCAATTTCATCCATCAGCCGTACCTTTACGGAATAGCTCTGGCGAAGCTGCTTTTCATGCGCCGCGATCTCCTGCTCAATGGCAGAGGTATCCACCTTCATGCTGATCTTTTCCTGCATCATGGCGGCGAACTTCGGATTGCTTACCAGCTTTACAATAACCTCCGCAACGGCGCTGTCCAGCAGTTCTTCATTGATCTGCTTCTTGAAGTCGCATTTATGACCGCGCGTCATCGCACGGTGCTTACAGCCATAGTAATAAAAATCCTTGTATTTTGAGCCGTCCGCCTTATGTTTGATGCTTTTGTTTCCATACATTCCCACGCCGCAGACCGGGCATTTCACAATACCGGACAGCAGATGTATTTTTGTATCCTTGCCCCTGTTGACGTGTTCGTACTTTTCTGCTTGTGCCAGCAGCTTGACCTGCGCCTCATGCCATAGTTCTTCGGAAACGATTCCCTCATGCAGGCCATCCACCAGCAGATAATCGTCCTGCTCCACCAGCCGGTAATCATTTCGGGTGCCGTGCACCTTCTCCGTCCGGCGTCTGCCGTAGGCGATTTTCCCGCAGTATACCGGATTTTTCAGAATCCTGCGGATCAGCGCCGCATCGAATAAGGGATTTTTTCCGTTTTGTCTTTGAATTTTGTGAATCCCGTGGGTTGCAAGGTATTTTGCAAGACCGTTTGCACCGGTATCCGTATGCACATACTGGTCAAAAATCACGCGGATCGCCGCAGCTTCTTCCTCATTGATGAAAAGCTGCCCCTTTTCCAGCTTGTAGCCATAAGGAGCAAAGCCGCCATTCCATTTCCCTTCACGGGCTTTCTGGATTCTGCCCTCCATTGTCTGCACACGGATATTTTCACGCTCGATCTCTGCCACAGCTGAGAGAACAGAGATCATCAGCTTTCCGGCGTCCTTGGAGGAATCAATCCCGTCCTCCACACAAATTAGGTTAACGCCGAAATCCTGCATGACCTGTAAGGTAGAAAGAACGTCTGCCGCATTTCTGCCGAAGCGCGAAAGCTTGAACACCAGCACATAGGACACGCCGTCTTTGCCGGACTTGATGTCCTCCATCATCTGATTGAACTGGATTCTGCCCTCTATGGACTTGCCGGATTTTCCGGCGTCCTCATATTCGCCCACAATTTCATAATCGTTGAAGTCGGCAAAGGCTTTCATTCGGGACTTCTGGGCATCCAGAGAGTATCCGTCAATCTGCATGGCGGTAGACACGCGCGTATAGATATAGACTTTTATCCTTTCTTTTTTCATCGTCATATCCTCGGTCAGCCCTGCTTTTTATCCGTTTTCTGCTCCAACAGCTTGATGGAATCCAGATAATCCTGCTCCACTTCGCTGAGGGTGCGGGCTTTGTATTTTTTGTACTCGCCGGTCGCCTTGTCGATGGCCTGCTTATGGCTGATACTTCCGTTGCCAACCAGCAACTGTTCTCCGCTCATGGTCAGAATCCTGTCGAGATGCTCTGCCCAATCCTGCATGGTCATAGCCTGTTCCCGTTCTGCCTGACGTTCCGCAAAATCCAGATAGCCGGACACAAGCTGCCCCATCGCCCGAAGCTCTTTCTCGTTCAGATAGTTCTTGGCAACTACCGCCTCTTTCAGCGTTGGCTGACTGCCCGAAAAAGTAGTCAGACCCATGAATTCCTTCTCCGCGTCGGCGCGTGTGTAAATGACCTCCGCCGCTGTTTGCCCATGAATGGCATAATGAATCTTATTTTGGACTTTCATGAAAAACTGAATGGAGATTTCCGCCTTGGGGTCATAGTCAATACTGGTCGCGTAGATTTCAAGCACCTGACGGTAAAACACCTTTTCGGAGGCGCGGATGTCGCGGATACGCTCCAGCAGCTCCTTGAAGTATCCGCCGCCACCCAGATTTTTCAGGCGCTCATCATCCAGAGCAAAGCCTTTTCGCATATACTCCTTCAAAATTCCTGTTGCCCAAATACGAAACTGCACGCCGTGCTGAGATTTCACACGGTAGCCGACAGAAATGATAACATCGAGATTATAGTAATCCACCTGATAAGTCTTACCGTCAGCGGCAGTTGTTGCAAAATTTGCAACAACTGCTTTTCGCTTCAATTCGCCCTCAGCGAAAATGTTCTTGATATGTCTGGAAATGGTAGATTTGTCACGCTGAAACAACTCCGCCATCTGGTCAATGGACAGCCAAACCGTATCTCCATCGAAGGTCGTTTCGATCTTTGTCAAGCCATCCTCTGTGGTATAAATCATCATTTCAGAATTGTTCTGCTCATTCTCCCAGCGCTCCATGGTCACTTCACCTCGTTTTCTGCCATTGCAGGAGCTTTTGCTCCTGCGATGGGAGTTTGGACACTTATTTCATGATAATTATATCATGCCGCTCTCACGGGTTCAATATCGTTTTCATAAATATCCTTATCGGTATCATCTTTTTCAGACACAGCTTCCTCTATGACGAGATCGGGCAGCGCGTCAAGATTCAGAACCACGGCATACTTTTCAATCATATCCTCATCGGACGGTCATGAAATTTTCAAGGTTCTGCGTGGTTTATGTCTAAATTTTAGTAAGAAAACAGGCCCTTTCCCGTATATCCAAGAGGTAGGAAAAGTGGGGTGGAAGTTGAAATTTTCCACGCTTTGAGACACAAAACGGAAAAACATGATATAATACAGAAAAATGGAAACGGAGGCTGCTGTATGCAAGTCAAGCTGACAATCGGAGAGCGGTTGAAAGATTTACGAGTAGAGCGAAAGCTGACCTTGGAGCAGCTTGCCGCCGAGGTGGGTATCTCGAAATCCGCACTTGGCAAATATGAATCGGACAACGGCAAGGACATCAGCCCGTACAGCATTCTGTTGCTGGCTGACTATTACGGTGTTTCCTGCGACTATCTGCTGGGGCGGACGGAAACAAAAAATCACCCAAACACAGCTCTGCATGAGCTGCATTTGAGTGATGCTTCGATTGATGTATTGAAAGCGGGCAAGTTCAACCACCGGCTGCTGTCGGAGCTGATCTGCCACAAGGATTTCCAGCGCTTCATGCTGGATGCTGAGATTTACGTTGACCGGATCGCAGATATGCGGGTCAACGATATGAACGCCGTGCTGGAAGCCGTCCGGCAGATGGCATTGATGAAAAACGGCGGCGAAGAAAATGACCTGCACCTGCGGACGCTGGAAGTGGCGCAGATTCGGGAAGATGAATATTTCGGAAGCCTGATTGCAGATGACCTGAAAGGCATCCTCCGAGATATTCGGAGTGAACACCGCCCCGATACCATGACGGCAGATGAAACATCCCTCGCCGCAACCATGCGGGGTCAGTTGCAGGATGCAATGAACTTTGAGGGAAGCTCGGAAGAAAAGAAAGCGAAAGCATTACTTGCCACATTAAGGATCGATTACGATGCCATCACAATGGAACAGTTTGTCAACTTGATTGAGGTGCTGAAGCTGTCCAAACACATGAAAACTCCCATCAGCCAGCGCGGGAAAACGACCATGACCCACGGCAAAGGGAAGCGGAAGAAACACTGAAACAAAGGCGGCGCTGCGGCGGGACGAAGGCTCTTATATACCTTTCCTTCCTTTTCCAGCCAGTCGGATTTTGCTTCTCAAAAATCCTGCATTTGTGCTGTAGCTCACATCACAAAATCCGCCTGTCCTACTGCCGCGAAAAAGCGTTTGCCGCCACCCTCTGCCGCACCGCAGAGTACACCGTCAACCCCTTTCCCGCGTCAGACGGAAGCAAAGGTATAACACACTAGACTTTCCGAGGGAAAGTCGTGTGCCAAGGAAGGCACTGCCCTCCTTTGGAAACCTCCCGCCAAGGGGAACGCTGTTCCCCTCTAGACTCCCTTTGCCAACAGGGATGCTACTCGCCCCTATTGGATGACCCAGAGCCAAAGGGGCTTTGCCCCTTTGGACGCCCCGCCTGTCCATGCAGTGGCGATCCATCCTGCTCCCACACGATAGATACGCTCCTGCCCGGAACAGGTAAAACAGGCCCAGAGGTTTGCCCAAATAGCGGGTAAATCTCTGGGCCTGTTTTGGTCAGCAGCGGCTGGGAAAAGGTGAACGGAAAGCCTTGCTGACTGATAAATTTGAGTTGGATATTTTCGTATTGAGATGCGAAAATCTGTTGTTCTGAATTTCTGTATCTGGTATAATTAAAGCGTCGAATTTTCTGACCGGAGGTGCCCATATGGCCATTTCTTACAATAAGCTCTGGAAACTGCTCATTGATCATGAAATGAGCAAGGCAAACTTACGCCGTGCGGCGGGAATCGCCCCCAACACCATGACAAAACTAAACCGCGATGAAGAAGTGACCTTGGAAACACTGGGGAAAATTTGCGCAATATTGAATGTAAATATTGGAGATATCGTGGACTTCCTGCCGACTGATCAAATCACCGAAGTGAACTTGGAGATAAAATAAGTATGACAGAAAATGTATTGTGTGCGCTGATTGGCGTAGGGGGAACACTGTTAGGGACCATTGTTGGTCTTGCTTTTCCATACCTATGCAGCGGATTTGGACGCAAACTTCTTGTTATTTCCAATATTGATGTGCGGTTTGGTACAGGAAAACCAGACGGCGAAGGCGGATATGATGGTTCGTGGATAAATTTTAGGGCTTCGATTCTCAACAAGAAAAATAAATCGTTGATTATTGAGAAAATTGCATGCGAATTATACAGCGGTTCAAACAGAATTGCCGTATGCTCCTGTGCCGATAAAGACACCGTTAGGAAAAGCGCAGGAGCCTACAAATATGATGAAGTTCGATATATTGATGTTGCTTCAAAATCAAGCACTACAAAAAACATCCATGTATTTGTACGTGGAGATTTGACCTCATGTGATAAGGTGGTTTTTGTGTATTCATGGGGGATAGTAAAAAGAAAGCAAATTGTTTGGGTCAAGGAGGATACACCCCATGCCAACACTTGAATGGATTGGAAAAGATAAAGTGGTAAACCACCACCAAGAGGTGCCTTACAGGGTGCTGGAGCGCCAGTACAGCTATGACGAAGCCGGACAGCACGCCGAGGACAACGGCAGCGAAAACATGATTATCCACGGCGACAATCTGGAGGCGTTGAAAGCTCTG
>ERZ506432.844-NODE-844-length-12350-cov-3.788695_pt1 | contig 12350 bp, 10 predicted proteins | sample MGYA00513663_ERZ506432 | MGnify/ENA metagenome assembly ERZ506432
GGAAAGCAGGGCGGAAACAACCGCAACGGCAACCGCGGCGGCAACAATAACAGCAACGGCGAGGGCAAGAGCAAGACCAGCGCCAAGAGCCGCAGACAGAAAGACCGCGACCAGACTTCACACAAGCGCAAGCCAAACAAGCCAAACGAGCGTCAGGAAAAGACTCCTCAGAACAATGGCGAGAATGGTTCACAGAAGAATCACGAGAACGGCGAGCAGAAGAATCGCGAGTTCAAGAACAATGAACAGAGAAACGCTGAGCAGCACAACGGCGAGCAGAAGAACCGCAATAACAACAAGCGCCGCAACAATAAGCAGCGCAACAACAATAAGCAGCGCAACAATGAGAACGGCAACCAGCAGGGCAATCAGCAGTCTAACGGCAACCAGCGCCCGGGCAATGAGAACAATGTTCGTCCAGGCAGCAATGGCCGAGGCAGAGGTGTAGCCCAGAAGAAGCAGGGTGGCGCCCAGCAGAACCAGCAGAAGCGACAGGGCGCTGCTCCTCAGAACCAGCAGAAGAAGGGAACTGAGAATTCCGGTCCTCGCAAGTACGCTCCTGTTGTCAATCCACAGAAGAACGAAAATGCAGTGAAGAAATTCATCAAGCGTATCTTCGGATTCGGCAAATAATCTCAAGAGAGAATAATCTACCGAAATGATATATTCCTGCTTCCAGGCAGGCTTATACATTATTATATATATGAGAAGCCCGATAAGAGAGTTGGACTATCCCAACCTTTTGTCGGGCTTCTCTTTTTTAAACGAACCTGAAAACACGGCTAAAATGGACAGAAATAAAAGACTCCCAGTCACTCCGCTGATGTTCTTCAGCCTCATACTATCACTTAGCATCATCACAGCCAGATACAGCTATGATTACTTCTCCACGCGCTATTGGCTCATAGCAGCCATCATTGCCATAGCCTTAGCCGGTTGCTGCTATGTACTCTATGAAACCCGTCAGCTTTTCCGGCTCTTCTTCAGAAAAATCAAGCAGCTGGTCCTTCTTCAGAGCCTCCTTCTGTCGCTCAGCCTGTTCTGTCTGGGCGGGTTCATCACCTCCCATCATATCGATAAGACGAAAGCACCTGGCAGCATCATGACCTACCAGTCACTCTCCCCCATCGACCGCACCATCCTGGCAAGCCGTTCCTTCCGCCAGCAGCTGGAACAGCAGCTGCATACTTATCATATCGACGGACAGGATTTCGCCGTGATTTCTGCGATGGCGATGGGCGATAAGGGTTCACTCGACCGGGAAACCAAGGAGAGCTTTTCCATCTCCGGCACAAGTCATATACTGGCAGTTAGCGGCTTGCACATAGGCATTATCTTCCAGCTCTTCGTGATTCTTCTGGGCGGAAAGCGCCGTTCCAGACCCACCATTGCCCTGTCCCTCGTTGCCGTATGGGCGTATGTCGTCTTTATCGGCTTTCCCCCTAGTGCCGTCAGATCAGCCTCCATGCTCAGCATCTACAGCTTCTGCCTGCTAGCCCTGCGCCCCGACCTTTCGCTCAACACCCTGGCGCTAGCCTATGTCATCATGCTGTTTCTGAATCCCTTCCAACTTTTCGACATCAGTTTCCAGATGTCCTTTCTCGCCGTGGCTTCCATCCTCATGTTCTATCCTCCACTCTTCGGCCTGCTCAAATCCCACGGCAAGATCATCCGTTGCCTCTGGGGATTATTCAGCGTATCCCTGGCGGCACAGATAGGTACGCTTCCGCTCATCGTCTATTATTTCGGCAGGATATCCTGCTACTCCCTGTTCACCAGCTTCATCGCCATCCCGGCAGCCACCCTCATTCTCTATCTTTGTGCCCTACTCCTGCTGCTTTCTCCCCTTACCTACATTTCCAGCCTTGCCTCCGTCGGCACCTGGCTGATGCAACATGTAGCAGCAGTACTTGCCAGCATTACCCAAGCCACCCATACCGCCTTCCGGCTTACCAGTCTATTGCCGGGTGCCAGCATAGACCATCTTCATCTGTCACTCCTTCAGTTGATGCTTCTCTATCTGGCAGTCGTATCTGGCTACCTGGTCCTAGCCAAATGGAACCAGATAAGGGAAAAAATCTACAAGATTCACCATTCTCATGCATTACCTTTCTAATCATTTGCCCATCACAAAAATAATGTGTATCTTTGCAGTATGAATTACGATAGAATCAAACAGCAGGCAGGTCATCTTCCTGCCTTCCAGATAGCCGACGCCATCAACAGCACCCTGAAGGAGTCGGCAAACCTTGTTGTTACCGCTCCGCCGGGAGCAGGAAAATCCACCATACTCCCACTCACCCTCCTCGGAGCCACCCCACAGGGAAAGATTCTGATGCTGGAACCACGCCGCCTTGCTGCCCGTCAAATAGCTGAACGAATGGCAAGCATCTTGGGCGAACCCGTGGGCAAGACCGTGGGTTACCGGGTACGCTTCGAGAACAAGGTTTCTTCAGAAACCCGCATCGAGGTGCTCACCGAGGGAATACTTACCCGGATGCTCATCCATGATGCCACGCTCGAAGGAGTGAGCGCCGTCATCTTCGATGAGTTTCACGAGCGAAGCATCAACTCCGACCTGGCGCTTGCCCTCACCCGACAGGCACAGGAAATCATCCGACCCGATTTGAAGATCATCATCATGTCGGCTACCATCGATGCTACTGCCATCTGCGAGGCTCTTCAGGCGCCATTGATAGAGAGCGAAGGACGGATGTTCCCCGTAGAGACCATTTATTCCGAGACCGATATTGCGCGATACGACATATATAAAGAGGTGGCGGCTACCATCCTCAAGGCTGCAGATAGGTACGAGGGAGATATTCTGGCTTTCCTTCCTGGACAGTCGGAGATTCTGAAATGCAAGGAGATATTGGATGCAAGCCTCAGCAGAGCAGCAGCTTTATCATCTTCTTCTGCTTCTTCTGAACTTTCCGTGCCTCAGGTTTATCCGCTCTACGGCAATCTTCCACCCGAGAAGCAGCGCCTCGCCATCGCACTATCCCGTGAGGGAGAAAGGAAAATCGTGCTCGCCACACCTATCGCAGAAACCTCACTTACCATCGAAGGCGTGAGGATCGTGGTGGATTCCGGACTTTGCCGAAAACTGGTTTACGACGCCCGAACGGGATTGAGCCACCTGGAAACCGTTACCATCAGTAAGGATATGGCAACCCAGAGAAGAGGACGAGCTGGACGAGTGGCTGAAGGAATCTGCTACCGGTTGTGGACTCAGTCCTCGGAACATCTGATGGAAGACCAGCGCCGACCGGAAATAGAGGAAGCCGACCTTACATCGATGGTACTCGACATTGCAGCCTTTGGCGAGAACAATCCCCAGTCGCTGCTCTGGCTTACCCCACCATCAAGCAGTAATCTGCTTAATGCCAAGGAATTGCTTCTTTCTCTTGAAGCGATAGAACCAGATGGCAGCATCACCCCATTGGGCAGGAAGATGGCGACATTGCCTTGTCATCCGCGCATCGCCAAGATGATGATGAGTTCAGAATCTTCTGCACTCAAAGCTCTAGCCTGCGACGTTGCCGCCCTGCTGGAAGAGAAAGACCCGATGAGCGATTCAGAGGATTCGGATATGGCGCTGCGTCTCTCCATCCTCCGTTCGCAGCGACAGAAAAAAAGTCTGGGCAGATGGGCTCGCATCGCCCAGATAGCCCAGGAATACCGAAGGATGCTCAAGGTGAAGGAAGACAATGAGCCGGTGGATGCAGAGGAAGTGGGCAGACTGATTGCCCTAGCCTATCCAGAGCGCATCGCCATGGCAATCGATAATATCGGACATTTCAGAATGTCGAACGGCAAGACAATCTTCATCGATTCAAGCGATGCGATGTCGGCGCAGCAATGGCTCGCCATCGCCTCACTCAATGTATCTGCTCAGCCGTCGGGCACGAATGCTTCCACCCCACTTCCATCTTCAGGAAAGGCCGGCAGGGTGTTTCTCTCGGCTCCCGTAAACATCAACGACCTCCCTACCCACAAGTTCGACAACATCTCGTGGGACAGTAAGGCGGGAATGATCAGGATGCAGAGAGAGCGACGCATCGGAACCCTGGTGGTGGATAGCAAACCGCTCCAGGATGCCGACAGGCAGCAGATTATCCATATCCTCTGCACCGCCATCCGGAAGGAAGGACTCAGCATGCTGGATTGGAACGAAGACGTTCAGCGGTTGCAGCGGAGAGTGGCGCAGGTAAGAGAGTGGCACCCGGAAATGGATTTGCCCGATCTGTCCACCACGCACCTGATGGAGACAGCCGGCGAATGGTTGCCCTTCTATCTGGAACAGGGCGGAAAGCTCAAGACGAGCACCGCCGAACTCAGGAAGCTCAATCTCCCGGAAATCCTCTGGGCACAGATTCCATACGAGCAGCAGCAGGAGATAGACCGCCTCGCACCCACCCACATCGTGGTTCCATCGGGCAGTCATATCCGCATCGACTATCGCCAGGGAGCTGAGGCTCCCATCCTCAGTGTCCGTCTGCAGGAATGCTTCGGAATGACTCAGACGCCGGCTGTTGATGATGGCAGGCAGCCACTGTTGCTGGAGCTGCTCTCTCCGGGTTTCAAGCCCGTTCAGCTTACGCAGGATCTCGCCAGTTTCTGGCAATCCACCTATTTCGAGGTGCGCAAGGAGCTGAAGCGCCGCTACCCCAAGCACTTCTGGCCCGAGAATCCATTGGAAAGCGAGGCAGTAAGAGGAGTGAAAAGAAAGAAATAATAGATAGAAGAATAGTATAACTTTTAAATAATATATAATTATGAATGTAGGAGATAAAATTCCAGAGATTCTTGGCATTGACCAGGACGGACGTGAAATCAAGGCAAGCGACTACCGTGGTCGCAAGCTCGTGCTCTACAGTTATCCGAAGGCTAACACCAGCGGATGCACTGCCGAAGCCTGCTCCCTGCAGGCTCATAAGGAAGAACTGGCAGCAGCCGGTTACGAGATTATCGGCGTGAGCAAGGACAAGCAGGCACTGCAGAAGAAGTTTGCAGAAACCAAGGGTCTGCAGTTCCCTCTTATTGCCGATACCGAGACCACCCTTTTGCAGGAACTCGGCTGCTGGGGCGAGAAGGTAACCTGCGGCAGAAAGACCATCGGAATCCTCCGCACCACCTATCTTGTCAACGAAGAAGGCATTATTGAGAAAATCTTCACTCCAAAGGAGATCAAGACCAAGATTCATGCAGAGCAGATTCTGGATTACATCCATCAATAAGCCTACAACAGAATGGACAATATTGTCATCGAACTCTTTCTGTTGAGCATCGGAGCCAGTTTTGTGCAACGCACTACTGGCTTCGGTTTTGGCATCTTCATCATGACGATGCTCCCCTCCATCATGCCCTCTTACGGTGAGGCAACAACCCTCTCAGGCATCCTGGCGATGACCACCTCGCTGATCATCGTCATTCAGAAATACAAGTACATCACCTGGAGGCGGCTGCTGCCCATTCTGTTCACCTTCATCATCATTTCCATCGGAGCCATCTTCGTGCTCAAGCGGATGGAATATCACATACTGAACATATTGCTCGGTATTACGCTGATCATCGTGAGCATCTACTTCACCTTCTTCAGCAAGCGCATCAAGGTAAAGACTACGCTACCCGTGCAGGTTACGGCAGGAACATTGAGCGGATTGATGGGAGGATTCTTCGGAATGCAGGGACCACCAGCCGTGCTCTATTTCGTCAGTTCAGAGCCCGACAAGGATCGCTATCTGGCGATGACGCAGACCTATTTCCTGGCAGGCAATCTGATGATGACACTGGCAAGAGCCTACAACGGTTTCTTCACCACCACGGTCTCCATAGGTTATGTGTATGGAATAGCCGGAGTCTTCATTGGCAACCTGATAGGCTCCTGGGTGTTCAGGCACCTCAGCGGCTCCCTGCTCAAATACATCATCTATGCCTATATCGGAATCAGCGGATTAACCTTCCTTCTGGGGGCGTAGCGTATGGAGGCTATAGGTAATTGAAATAAGAAAAAAAAATTAAAAAACATAAGATTATGACAAACAAGGAATTGACACTCGCCACTCTGATGAGGGCGATGATTAAGTACGATGGTGGCGATGCGCCACGCATCCAGCATTTCGTAAAGGTGCACGACTTTGCCCGCATGATTGCAATAGCAGAGGGAATGAATGAAGAAGACCTCTTCGTGCTCGAAGCAGCAGCCATTCTTCACGATGTAGGCATTCACGTTTCAGAAGCCAGATACGGCAACTGCGATGGCAAGCACCAGGAAGAACTGGGTCCTGACGAGGCAAGAAAAGTACTGTCAGAAGTAGATGGATTCACAGCCGCACAGATAGAAAGAATCTGCTGGCTCATTGCCCATCATCATACTTATCAAGATGTTACCAGCCTCGACCACCGCATTCTGCTCGAAGCAGATTTTCTGGTGAATTCCTTCGAAGCCCACCTTGCTCCCGAAGGCATCATCACCTTCCGCAATCATGTCTTCCGCTCGGAGTCAGCTATTAGTATGCTGAATGATATGTGGGGGTTGGAATAAGGAGAATACTTTTGTCTAAAAAATAATAATTTAAAATCATGGTAAAAACAATGAATGATATTGGAAATAGACAGCCGGATAGCAATGCTGGCTGCAGTAAGCAAAAAGGAGTGAAGAATAAGCAAACCCGGCAGCTGGTACTATGGATTGGCGCTTTGATAGTAGGCGCCGTCTTGGGGATATTCGGCATCAGCTGGCTGGATGGTCTGATGAATTTTATAGCCACGGTCTATACCCGCTTATTCCAGCTTCTGGCAGTACCAACCATAGCCTTGGCTGTCATCACAACCCTGGCATCCTTGGGCAACCAGGCAGATACCGGTAAGATATTCCGCCACGCCATCACCTACACCCTGCTCACGACGATAGCAGCTGCAGCAGTGGGACTGGTGCTCTACAACATCGTTTCTCCAGGCAATTTACCTACTGCCTTGGTACAGAGCGGTATGGCGGATGTTCCCCAAAAGCTGGGAGAAACCAGCTATTATGACCATATTCTTGGGGTAATACCCAACAACATCATCAAGCCGTTTGCCGAAGGAAATGTACTCTCCATCCTGATTTTGGCGGCAGCTGCAGGTATTGCTTTAACCAAAATGCCATCAAGCGATAAGAAAGACGTCGTGATGAAAGGATTGTTTGGATTGCAGGATCTGCTCTTCATGCTGATTCATGGATTAATCTGGGCTCTGCCTCTGGGTATCGTTGCCTTTGCAGCACAACTTTCAGCCCAGTTCTCTGCGGGTATCGTGATGGCTTCTCTAGGAAAGTACGTAGCTGTTATCCTGGGAGGTAATGTCATTCAATTCTTCATCATCCTTCCGCTCTTCCTCTTGGCAAGAGGCTTGAACCCAGTGCGCACTTTGGGCAAGATGATGCCGGCAGTATTAATGGCTCTGTTTACAAAGAGTTCTGCTGCTACGTTGCCGGTAACGATGCAGACTGCAGAAGATAGACTGGGAGTTTCCAATCAGGTTTCTCGCTTCGTATTGCCTATCTGTACTACCATCAACATGAATGGCTGCGCTGCGTTTATCCTCGTAACTTCCTTATTCCTGATGCAGAATGGAGGAATGCCTTTACCTTGGACTACGATGATTCTCTGGCTCTTCATTTCAGTTATCTCAGCAGTGGGTAATGCAGGAGTGCCGATGGGATGTTATTTCCTTACCCTATCTCTGATGTCCGGTATCAATGCTCCTATCGGCATCATGGGTATCATCCTGCCAATCTATACCATTATCGACATGGTAGAGACGGCAGAGAATGTATGGTCAGACTCCTGTGTCTGCGCCATGGTAGATAAGGACTTGAAAGACCAGTAAATATAGAATAAACACCTAGCATATAAAATAGAACATCAACCTGTGGTGATGAGGCTCAAGGGAGGTTGTCTATCCACGGACTATCTCCCCTGAGCCTAATCTTTTGCAAGTTAGATTAACGTTGCATATACAAAATGAGTCTGTAAAGGTTACATTTCACGTAGTGGAAGTGATAAAAACGGACAAATTCATACCAATATAATTAGGTAAGAGACTACGGTATAGCCCTACCCGAATCTCCTTGTTAGGAATATCCAGGGTAGCTTGCCTCCTGCCATACTAAAATGCAGTACAGGATATTCCGTCCACTCATTTTCCAGCTTTTCGATGGCTAATCCTTTGAAGAGTTCCTTTTTGCCTTGAAAATAGCTTTTGAATGTTGAAACAAGCAATGACTTTCCGAAACGGCGCATTGTTCTGTCTTTTAAGTTTCCGATGATAACAACCTATCAGCCTATTCAACTGCAAAACTAATCATTTTTTCCGTAATCACCAAACATTTCTGCTAGAATCTACTCTTGGGCATTAAATAAGTAATCGAATATCTATGGAAAACTCTTATTTGATTTACAAAATCATTTCTCCTTTCACAGCACCCGCAATATATTGACATTCACACACTTAAGTGTGAAGGCATTTTTATCGATGCCGCTTCACATCACTTGCAATAAGAGTAAGCGATGGAACTGAGAACAGCAAATGAAGGTAAAGTTCATTTGCTGTTCCAAAATTAGCTATTTTACTGAATAAACTCCTCCTTCACATTGAAGCAAGGGCAATCTTTGGCGGCAAACTCATTGTGGCCATGAACCGTCGCCTCGGGATATTCCTCCTTCAGCTGCTCTATCAGCGCTTTCAGCGCCGCCTTCTGCTGTGGGGTTCGGGTATCCTTCGGCTTGCCATCCTTGGATAGACCGCCGATGTAGCATACTCCGATGCTCACGGTGTTGTGACCCTTGCAGTGGGCGCCCACCTCTTCTACTGATCTGCCCACGTGGATGCTTCCGTCACGGTAAATCACGAAATGATAACCGATGCAGAAAAACCCACGCTCACGATGCCAACGGTCGATGTCGGCTACGGTGTAGTCGCGACCTTCTCGGGTCGCACTACAATGAATGATGATTTCCTTAATCTTACGCATAATGTATAAATTAACATGTACAATATAATTACTGGACAGTATGATTGAGATTATTATTAGGAAGAACAATCATATACTCCTTAGGAATCTCGTCTTTCCCCCAGTCCTTGATAACCAACGTTACTTGCTCCTTCTTCTGCAAAGCATCGCTGATCATGTCGCAGAACTCCTGGAACTTCTCCTCGTTATAAGCCACAAGTCCCGTCTTCAACGACTTGCCCATCACGATGCTTCAATACTTCAAGGCAAGCGGTCCAAAGCCTGGCGTAATATAAGGCTTGCGAAGCACAGGCGTCTTCGACACCCGACCTTTCTCCTGCAGAATCGCAGGCATAGTTCTAACCTCCTCTACAATCTCAATCTTGAACTTCTTCTCCTCCTTCTTGCCGTTGTCCTTGTTCTTCTCTTTTTCCTCTTCCGTCTCCTTGATTTCCACCTCTATCTTCTTTTGGAATCTGATAGGTACGGGTGCAACCTTATAACGGCCTGCAGCCATGTATTTCTTAGGATGTTCTACGGTGCCACTGAAAAATACTCCGTTGATAACCAATGTGCCATCCACACTCCATGGAGTGAAGCGACGGCGAAATATAACGATGTTCATAATGATGATATTTTTAGAAAATTAATACTTGTGGGCAGGTCATTAAGGGGGTGGTGTATTGAAAAACCAAAATGACCCGAAATGACCTTGACCCGAAATGACCCGTTTGTACGGTAGATGAAACTCTTTATACGGTGGATGAAAGTTTCTGATAACGCATATCTGGCAGCACCACTATCAAGCCCTGTCGCTTCCAGTTCTTCAGCATCTGCTTCACCGCCTCGAGAGTCGTGTTTGCACCCTTCACAGAAATGCTCTGCTGCTGTGCCTGCTCGAAAGAGAAGGTTGTGTCCAAACGTTCGAAGATAGAGTCGTTTTTGCCTCGATGTGTGCGATCATACGGCATCTGTCCGCAATAGTCTCTCGAAGAGAAAGCGTCCTCAATGCGACTACGGAAGAAGTAGAGCGCATTGTCCAACTGGTAATCTGCAAGAACATTGAACACTGCGAGCATGGTAGGCGTCTGCATCTTGACAATCATTTCCTTCCATAACAGCGGATTCTGCTTCAACAGCTTCTCTGCACCTTGAAAGCCGTGCTTCTGAATCAACGTCTCTGCCACCTTGCAGAGCATGATGCAGGTCATCATTCTCATCGTGGTAGGACAGATACGGAAACGCTGACGGGCTTTCACCTTGTCATCATTCTTCATGGTCTCCAGGCGAATCTGCTCCAGCCACTCCCTACCCTTGGCTTCCAGCTTCGGCAATTCCACCTCGCCTTCCATCAGGGGCAGCAGATGGGCAACCTGGATGATGCGGTCACGCTGGCGATCGGTAAGCACATACAGATTATCCGTAAGCGGAGTAAACGTATTGTCCGGGGTGCGAGCCACGGTAATACGGCTCTGGAAACCATCCGTATAATTGTTCACCACACGATAAAGCGCATCAGGCGTTCCACACATCACCACATTCCATAACAGTCTGTCTATATGTACATTCACGGCTTCTGCACTTCTAGCCTCACGCTCGTAACTCGTGCCATCATACGCCTGTCGGAGCATTACAGAGAAGTCGCTCATTGCCGATTTCCATTTCTGCGCCACGGTGTCGGCTTCTGGGGTAAACGAGAAGGCGTGCTTGCCTTCGGTGTTAGCCAGACGCTCGGCAAGATTTGCCACAGTGTTGTTCAGCGTCAGACATCTTACAGGCAGTTTCGGCTCTTCCGGCTGCTCCTTCTTGTTCTTCGCCGCACGCTTCTTGGCTCTCCATTCATCCTCCTTCTGCTGATACATTTTATCCATATCTTTTATCTCCGAAGTCCAAGCATCAATCACGGGGTCAATGCTTCCCTTGCCAGAGGCAAAATCTCCGGCAATGTAGGAGATGAGGTTCAGCGAGTTCATCTTGCCGTGAACGGAAACCTTCACGCCAGTAGCAAGCATTCCGATTGCAGGACAGATGGCTGTAATCACTGGCATTGCCAGAGCCGGCCCAACAGCACTGATGGAATCACGCACGCCTTGTGGCATCTTGGGTAAAGCATCGTAATAGAACAGATCATCCTTGGCGTTAGCTTCGTCCAAGGCATTCACCAGCGCCTCGCTGTCTTCATCTGCATTCCCGTTTGAAGCCCCCTGTTTCAGTTTCTCCTGTCTCAGCGCAGCCAGCACATCCTTCAATCGCTTAGGCATTTGCGTGATTTTCTCGTTCAATGCCGAGTTGATGCAAGCCATCTTTTCCTGCTCGGGGAACCCATCGTAGCAGGGAATAATCTGAGCCAGCAGATTGCGGTCAAAACCACAGATGTGGCGCAGGTTCACAGCCAGCTCAAAGGTCAGCGTATTGCGGTTGGAGCGCATCGGCTCCTGCCCATCATTATACATCTGCCACCACTTCTTAATGATTTCCCCATAAGGAATCCCGAGATAATTGTCCTGAGAGACAGAGGGAGTTGAAGCGGATGAAGCAGCAGAAGAGGACGCAGAAGAAGAAATTCTCGAATTCTCTAATTCTTGACCTTTTAAAATCCCCTGAGAAGTTTTCTGAGAATTCTTAAATTCTTGACACTTTAAAGTCCCCTGAGAATCCTTCTTGAATTCTTCCTTCCAAGGCTCATAATGCTTGTTTGCCTTGTGCGCTCCTTCCGGCAGTTCCTCCTGTCCGTATCTTTCACGCTCTTCCAGGACTTTCCCTTCAGCAGCCACAGCAGTCTCATCATATTCATCCTTGAAGAGCCGTGGCGAAAGGAATAGCAGATCTTCGCCATCCGATGTCGTAGTGAAATAAACCCGATTGATGTCGTGAGCCGAAGTATCCATTTCACACTTGAGCATCGTAGCTATCCTCACCTGATTCTCCAGAATCGTCTTGCCCTTTTCGCGCTCAAACACCGCATGTCCGCCTTGTCGTGCACTGCGTTCCAGCATCAGAAGTCCGTACTTATCCGGTTCCTTCAGCAGCAGCTTGGCAGCCTTGGCAAAAGCCTCCGGCTCATCCATATCAAACCCGAAAGCACCGCTTGGCAGTTTCATTCCCTTCACCACGCCTTGCGGATAATGGCCGGAATAATTAAACTGCACCAGTCTCCGTTTCGCAGCATCGTTTCCGGCACGAGCCAGACGCAGATTCGCCTTCTGCTCGCTGCTTCCACGCAGCTGCTTATACTCCTCTTCCGAGGTGATGGAGCGGGCAACCTTGTGCCCGTTCTCCACCTTAATTAAATAACAACTCATCTATCTTATTACTTATCGTTTTAATTGATAATCCACTAAAGCATCAGCCCCTT
>ERZ506432.856-NODE-856-length-12239-cov-3.777331_pt1 | contig 12239 bp, 9 predicted proteins | sample MGYA00513663_ERZ506432 | MGnify/ENA metagenome assembly ERZ506432
AAGCCTGCCGGCTTTCGTGATATTATATTCGCCGGTTAAACTGCCGCAGGCAATATAACTCGCCGTCAGGCGAATATAACTGAGGCGCACTTCCTTACGGGGTGCGCCTCTCGGGCGACCCTTTTTGTCGTTTTTCTTAAATTATATTGACACTCATATTGACAAAGGCGTATAATTAATAAGTATTTTCAGGCAACATCAAGTCTAAAAGGAAGGTGCGGAAAATGAAGGAAGTAAAGTCCCCGAAGAAGCCTCTGATTTTCTATTACGGCATTGCGCTGCTTGTCATCGTGCTTTTCAATGTTATTGTGTCTCCCCTGCTTATAAAAGCGAGGGTAGTCGAAGTTGACTACGGCACATTCATGAGTATGATAGAGCAGAAAAAAATCGGAAATGTCGAGGTCAAGAACGATCAGATAATCTTCACCGAAAAAGACAATGAAAAAGTAATCTATAAGACCGGCGCGATGAACGACCCGACGCTGACCCAGCGGCTCTACGACTCGGGCGCGAAGTTTTCGAAGGATATCGAAACCACAACCTCGCCCATTGTCAGCTTCCTGCTGACCTTCGTGCTCCCGCTGCTGATTTTCATCGGACTCGGTCAGTATATGGCAAAGAAGCTGATGGAGCAGGCAGGCGGCAAGGACTCCCTGGCGTTCGGCTTCGGCAAGAGCAACGCAAAGGTCTATGTCCCCTCGACGCAGGGAATACATTTCAGCGACGTTGCGGGTGAAGACGAGGCGAAAGAGAGCCTTTCGGAGATAGTCGACTATCTCCACAACCCGAAAAAATATTCCGACGTCGGCGCGTCCATGCCCAAGGGCGTACTGCTCGTCGGCCCTCCCGGAACGGGTAAAACCATGCTCGCAAAGGCTGTTGCGGGCGAAGCTAACGTGCCGTTTTTCTCGATGTCCGGCTCGGAATTTGTCGAGATGTTCGTCGGCATGGGCGCTTCAAAGGTCAGAGATCTTTTCAGCCAGGCAAAAGAAAAAGCTCCCTGCATAGTGTTTATCGATGAAATCGACGCCATAGGCAAGAAGCGCGACGGTCAGCTCAGCTCCAACGACGAACGCGAGCAGACCTTGAATCAGCTGCTCACCGAGATGGACGGCTTCCAGGAGAACATCGGCGTTATCATTCTCGCGGCGACGAACCGCCCCGAGACGCTCGATCCCGCGCTCACCCGCCCCGGCCGCTTCGACAGGCGCGTGCCCGTTGAGCTGCCCGACCTTGCGGGACGCGAAGCGATACTGAAAGTCCACGCAAAGAAGATAAAGACTGCGGATGACGTTAACTTCCACACGATAGCACGAATGGCATCCGGCGCATCGGGCGCGGAGCTTGCCAATATTATAAACGAGGCGGCTCTGCGTGCGGTCAGAAACAACCGCACGGTAGTCACCGAGGCAGACCTCGAGGAGAGCATCGAAACTGTCATTGCGGGCTATCAGAAGAAGAACGCCGTGCTCTCGGATGACGAAAAGAAGGTTGTCGCCTACCATGAGATAGGTCATGCGCTCGTTGCGGCGATGCAGTCGCACTCGGCACCCGTGCAGAAGATAACGATAATTCCCCGCACCTCCGGCGCGCTCGGCTATACAATGCAGGTGGATCAGGGCGACAAATATCTGCTGACAAAGCAGGAGCTTGAGAATAAAATTGCAACGTTTACGGGCGGACGCGCCGCTGAGGAGCTCGTTTTCGGCGAGGTGACGACGGGCGCATCGAATGACATCGAGCAGGCAACCAAGCTTGCCCGCGCAATGATAACCCGCTACGGCATGAGCGACGATTTTGACATGGTGGCGCTCGAAACGGTGTCGAATCAGTATCTCGGCGGCGACGCTTCTCTCGCCTGCTCCGCCGATACGCAGAATGAAATCGACCGCAAGGTCGTTGAGCTTGTAAAGCGTCAGCATGAGAAGGCTTCCAAGATTCTCGCGGACAACCGAGCAAAGCTCGACGAGCTGGCAAAATATCTCTACGAAAAAGAGACTATCACGGGAGAGGAATTCATGTCCATTCTCGATAAAGGAGGCGAAAAGGAATGAAAAGGCGTTCCGGCTTCGGATGGATGGAGCTCATAATCGGCATTGCGCTCGCGGTGCTCGGAATATTTACTTTTGTCTATCCCGACAATGCCGTGACTACCCTCGTTGTTATCTACGGCATAATCGCCGTTATAACGGGTATTGCGGATGTTGTGCTATATGTTCGCGTTGAAAAGCATATCGGCTTCGGCCCGACCGTCTCGCTCATCTCGGGTATACTCAGCGTCATGGCGGGCGTCATGCTGCTCGTCTATCCCAACGCGGGCAAATGGGTAATCTCGCTGCTGTTCCCGATATGGTTCATCGCGCACTGCATCTCAAGGCTCTCGCACCTGAACACAATAAAGTATATTGCGGGCAACTTTGTCTATTGGTTCACGATGATAGTCAATATTATCGGGCTTGTGCTCGGCGTTGTGATGATATTCAGCCCGAACATTTCGATTGCGGCGGTCGCTTATATCGTCGGCGCATATCTCGTGCTGTTCGGCATTGACTGCATAATAATCGCGTTCAGCCGCATCGGCGAGGGCAAACAGTACTGATAAAACAAAAAGCAAGGTCAAGCGTAGTTTTGACCTTGCTTTTTTCTGCTTTCCAAACAGTGCCGCCGACGGCGGCATAGGGTCGTCGAGTCGCCGACCCCTACAAAGAATCTCAAATTCAACATTGAGCCATATTGATAAAAGCGCCGGAGGCGGGAAGATTCCCTGTCTCCGGCATTTTTTATTTTGTTCAGTCGGTCACGGACACAATATTTATCAGCACCTCGACCATCTTTGACAGAGCGTAAACGGGTATCGCCTCATAGATGCTGTGGAAATTTATACCGCCCGTGGAGAGGTTCGGGCACGGCAGTCCCTCGAACGAGAGACGCGAGCCGTCCGTTCCGCCGCGTATCGGCACTATCTCCGGCACGACCCCTGCGTCGCGCATGGCCTTTTCGGCGCGGTCGACTATGTCTATATGATCCTTGATTATCTCGAGCATATTGTAGTAGCTGTCTTTAATATTCAGCTCGAAAGTGCCCTCGCCGTACTTTTTGTTCAGAAAATCCACGATATCGACGACGAACTCCTTGCGGCGCTCAAAATGGCTCTTGTCGTGGTCTCGGATTATCAGATGCGCGCTCGCCTCGCTCTCGTTGCCGGCGATACGCGCCAAATGATAGAAACCCTCGCGCCCCTCGGTATGCTGCGGCGTCTCCCACACGGGGAGCATATTGACGAACTCCGCAAGGTACAGGGCGGCATTTTTCATCTTATTCTTGGCGGTTCCGGGGTGGGTATTTATGCCGTGAACCGTGATGTCCGCCGCGGCGGCGTTGAAGTTTTCGCACTCTATGCCGCCTATTTCGCCGCCGTCAACGGTATAGGCAAAATCGGCATTAAAGCGCTCAAAATCGAAATGATCCGCACCGCAGCCTATCTCCTCGTCGGGAGTGAAGCAGATGCTCAGCGCACCGTGACGAATAGTTTCGTCGGCGGTAATCTCGGCGCACAGGGCGACTATCTCGGCGACACCCGCCTTATCGTCCGCGCCGAGCAGGGTCGTGTGGTCGGTGACAATCAGCTCGCGCCCGATATACTTCGCGTCTACCATGGGGGCATTCGAGCCGTCAAAGGTGATTATCCGCGGCTTTACATTAGCGCCGCTGACATCGGGACAGGTGTCCATATGCGCGATAAGTCCGATTTTCGGGCAGTTCTCGCAGCCCTCGGACGCGGGGATATGCCCGTAGACATAGCCCGTTTCGTCGCGCATGGCGTCGGTGACTCCCGCGCCTCGAAGCTCCTCGACGAGGTAATCCGCGAGGACGAGCTGAACGGAGGTCGAGGGCACGGTGTCGCTCGACTCGTCGGAAGTGGTTTCAATAGTCACGTATTTAAGGAATCTTTCGGTAACGGTCATTTCTCTTATCATCTCCGTTTTTTTATCTCATCAATGATAGCACAAACAACGGAGTTTGGCAACAGCGGAGAGGAAAGAGCGTGTATAGATATGTTTTGTGCCGTAAAAATCGGCGAATCCGTGCTGTAAGATACAAAAATCCTACCCATGGAAAAACTGTGGGTAGGATCTGCTCTTTAAACCGCAAAAGCGGGCGTTTATTTTTTATCAGAACGAGAGAATGACCTTCAGCTCGAGCTTCTTGTATTTGGGTATCTTATACGGCTTTTTGAGCGTCGCTATTGCGGGGATATCGCCGCCGACTCCCTGCTGTCTGCCGTCGATATTGACGGTCAGATTGGTGCTTCTCTCAAGCTCGCAGGAGTGAGCTGCATTGTAGAGCGCCTTCTTGGTATAAGGATGCACGCTCATCTCGAACGGAGCGTCCGCCGTGGAAACGGTGACTCCCCTCTCGTTGCCGACCTTGAGCCATCTGACATCGCAGCGGTTCGCATTCTCCTGCGGGAACAGGTAATCGTGAATGAAGCTCTCCGCACTCTGGAAGCGGTAGACTCCGAGACGTGCGCCCGTCTTGCGGTCGCAGTAGTTCTCGTGCGGGCCCTTGCCGTAATACTCTATTCCGTCGACTCCGTCGGTCAGCTCAAAGGTCAGACCGTAGCGCGGCAGATCGACAGGAGTGATGTTCTTGCAGGTGAGCGACGCGGAAACCGTGCCGTCCGGGAACACGAGATATTCCGTGACTATGCCGGACAGGTACTTCGTGCGCCACTTGACGCTGAGCTTGACGCAGTTGCCGAATTGCTCCGCCTTTATCGAGGTCGGGCGCATCATGCGTTCCGCGTTCTCGAAAGCGTGCAGCCCGATAAAGGTCTTGACCCACTCGAACGGCACCTGAGCCATACGCTCGTTGTCCGTATTTGCGCGGGAGAACTGCGGACGGATGCCGCGGTCGATATGCTCGACTCCGTTCTTCTTATACGAGCAGAGCTCGCCCGTCTTTTTGTTGAGCCTGACTTCGAAGTTCTCACCGGTGACGATATAGCAGCGGTCTCTCTTCGAATATTCAAACTTAACCTTCTTGCCGTCCGCTTTCGGGGCGACGGAGGAATAGTTGTATTTGCCCAGAACAAACTGCTCGCGCGCCATTATATGACCCGCTTCGAGCGCCATTATGTCGCGGCGCAGGATAAGCTCGCAGTCGAGCGTGCGCTCGCTCTCGGTTTTGAGATCGAACGGCACATCGACAACCGCCTTTTCGAGATAGCCCTTGTCGGGAAGCTCGAGCTCTGCAGAGTCGATAAGCTTGCCCTGCTCGCGCAGCTCGAGACGGAGCCTGAAGTTATCGAGAGAGGTGAACATAAAGCGGTTGAGAACGGTTATCTTTCCGCTCTTGAGCGAGAAATCCGCCTGCTGATAGCACTTGACGACCTCATAATAGTGCGGGTTGGGCGTGCGGTCGGCGCGGAAAACGCCGTTGAAGGCGAAGTTAGAGTCATTGGGCTTGTCGCCGAAGTCACCGCCGTAGTTCCACTTGTCTCTGCCGTCTGCGGTCTTTGTTCTTATCGACTGGTCGGCAAAATCCCAAATATATCCGCCGGCGAGACGGTCATATTTCTTGAAATCCTCCCAATAGTCGGCGAAGTTGCCCATGCTGTTGCCCATGGCGTGGGAATACTCGCACTCTATAAACGGCTTGTCGACATAATCTGAGGGCTTGAGGTGATAGCCGAGACCGAGGTTCCAAAGCGCGCGGCTGTGGGTATGCGGCTTGTTCTCGCCTATGCTCTTCATCGCGGTCTGCACGGTGTACATCTCGCTGAACAGGTCGCTCGTCTTGAGCTTTGCATCGGGCTCATAGTGAACCGGACGGGTCTTGTCTATCTTCAAAATCTCCTTCTTCATCTCGGCGAAGGCGTTGCCGTTGCCGGACTCGTTGCCGAGAGACCAGAAGAGGATCTTCACCTGGCGCATGCCGTCGTCGGAAATAATGGACAGCACCGTGGAGATACGCACGCCGTATTCCTTGAGCCGGTCCAGAATCTCGCGCAGGGTGCCGCGCCTGTTCTCCAGCTTGAAGGCCATCTCCACGCCCGTGGGCATGGCGGCCCCGCTGATGCTGACCAGGGCCTTGAAGATGTCCCATTCGGTGAGAATGCCCACCAGTTTTTCTTCATCGTTGACCACCGGCAGGCAGGCCACGCGCCTTTCAATCATTTTTGTGGCGGCCTGCTCCACCGTGCCCTTGTAATTGATGGTCGCCGGGTCCACGGTCATAAGCTGCTTGGCCTTGGTTTCGCCGAGCATGTCGAGCACTTCCAGGATCTCAAGACCCGTGGTGCGCTGCTGCGAAAACTCCTTGATGTCCGAGGCGGAAATCAGGCCCACCACCACCTTGTCCGCGTCCACCACGGGCAGACGGCTGATCTGGTGCTCCTTGAACAGCTTCCGGCAGTGCAGCAGGGAGGTATCCGGCGGCACGGAGATCACATTGGATTTCATCCAGTCGAGTATCAACATGGCATGCTTCCTTTTGGCGATTTTCGGGGCCGCCGCGTCACGCGGGCGGCCGCTGTTCCGTGATTATGCGTGGCTCTGGCCGCACCCGCAGCCCTGAAGCTTTTTGCGCAGGAATTCCGGCAGGATGCCGCGTACGGATTCGGCGGACACCATGCGGCGCATGATGCCCAGCTGGTCCTGCAACGGCAGTTGCTTGGGGCAGACGTTGTCGCAGGCCAGCAGGCCCATGCAGCCGAACACCCCGTTGTCGTCCCCGATCAGCTCGTAGTAGTCCGCAGGGGTGCGGTTGTCGCGCGGGTCCAGGTAAAAGCGGGCCATACGGTTGATGGCCGTGGCCCCGATGAAATCCTCGCGCATGCGCGCCGTGCCGCAGGCCGCCACGCAGCAGCCGCACTCGATACAGCGGTCCAGCTCGAAGATCTGCGTGGCCAGTTCGTTGTCCATCCGCTCTTCCTGGGCGTCCGGATCAAAAGCCTTGTTGGTGTGAATCCAGGATTCGATCTTTTTGCCCACATGCCGGAACCAGGTGCCCGTGTCCACCGAGAGGTCGCCCAGCAGCTTGAACACCGGCAGCGGGTGCAGGCTGATGCGGTCCGGCAGGTCGCTGGTCTGGGTATGGCAGGCCAGACCGGGACGGCCGTTGATGACCATGCCGCAGGAGCCGCAGATACCCGCCCGGCAGCAGAAATCAAACTGCAGGCTCGCGTCCTGGGTCTCGCGGATCATGTTCAGGGCGATGAAGAGCGTCATGCTGGGATGCTCTTCCAGGTTGAAGGTCTGCATGTGAGGCTGGGAATGGGGGTCCAGCGGATTGTAGCGGAATATCTCAAACGTCAGGTTGCGTCCCATGTCGGCCTCCCTTAGACCTTTGACCCGAAGGGCACGATGTCTTCCTCGACAATTTCGCCGGGAATGATCCTGCCGCCGCCGTAACCGCGGTCGCCGGGCGGCAGGATATAGAACGGCGTGGCCTTTTCATAGTTGAGGGTCGGCAGGCTGTCGCCTTCCTTCCAGGTGGCCAGGGTGCGCACCTGCCAGTCCTTGTCGTTGCGTTCAGGGTAGTCCTCGCGGGCGTGCGCGCCACGGCTCTCGGTGCGTTGCAGCGCCCCGTACGCCGTGCACAGGGCCAGCTTGAGCATGCCCGGCACGCGCAGGGCCATGGACAGCTCGCCGTGCGGGCCGGGCATGGCGCCGCCGCGCAGACGCATGTTTTTACTGCGCTCCAGCAGGTCCTGCAGCTTGGCCACACCGGCTTCCAGGTCCTTGCCGTTGCGGAAGATGCCCACATGTTCCATCATCACGTCCTGCATGGCGTTGCGCAGGGTGTAGCAGTCGTCGCCCGTGCCCCGGAGCAGCGCCTCAATGCGCCCGCGCACCAGTTTTTCCGCGTCGCTCATGGCCGCGGTGGAGAAAACGCACTCGTAGCCTTGCAGGAATTCCACCAGTTTCTTGCCCACAATGCGGCCGGACACGATGGTTTCGGCCAGGGAATTGCCGCCCAGACGGTTGAAGCCGTGCATGTCCCAGCAGGCGGCTTCGCCCGCCGCGAACAGGCCCTTGAGGCCGTAGGCGTGGCCGTCCTTGTTGATGCGCACGCCGCCCATGCTGTAGTGCTGGGTGGGACGCACCGGAATGAGCTGGTGGATGGGATTCACGCCCAGGAAGTGCGTGGAGATGTCATAGACTTCACGCAGATTGGTGGTGATGTGCTTTTCACCCAGATGGCGGATGTCCAGCCAGAGATGCTCGCCGTAAGGGCTGGGCACGCCGAAGCCCTTGCGCATGTGCTCGGTCATGCGCCGGGACACCACGTCGCGCGAGGCCAGCTCGGCCTTTTCCGGCTCATAGTCGGGCATGAAGCGGTATTCGTTGACGTCCAGCAGGGTGCCGCCGTCGCCCCGGCAGCCTTCGGTCACCAGGATGTCCGTGGGCACCGTGCCCGTGGGATGGAACTGCACGGCCTCCATATTGCCCAGCGGCACCACGCCCGTGTCCAGGGCGGCGATCTGGCCGCCGCCGTCGCAGATCACGGCGTTGGTGGTGGCCCGGTAGATGCGCCCGTAGCCGCCCGTGGCGATGAGCGTGGCCTTGGCGAAATAGCCCACCAGCTCGCCGGTGCGCAGGTCGCGGGCCACACAGCCCATGCAGCGCTCGCCGTCGTGCACCAGGGCTTCGGCCTGCACGCGGTCGTGCACGTCCACGCCCAGTTGCAGCAGACGGTTGTCCAGGGTGAAGAGCACCGCGTGGCCCGTGCCGTCCGAGGTGTAGCAGGTGCGCCACTTGGCCGTGCCGCCGAAGGCGCGGGAATGGATCAGACCTTCATTCTCGGTCTTTTCCGTGGCCTGAAAGGGCTTGCCGCCCTTGTAATAGGTGTGCTCGCCGGGCACCACCCGGCTCCAGGGTACGCCCATCCAGGCCATTTCGCGCATGGCGATGGGCGCGGTATTGGCGAACAGGCGGGCCACCTCCTGGTCGCAGCCCCAGTCCGAGCCCTTGACCGTGTCGTTGAAATGGATTTCCGGGCTGTCGCCCTCGCCCATGATGGAATTGCCCAGGGCCGCCTGCATGCCGCCCATGGCCGCCGAGGAATGGGAACGCCGGGGCGGCACCAGGCTCAGACAGATGACGCTGAAGCCCGCCTGCGCGGCTTCCACGGCCACGCGCTCCCCGGCCAGACCGGCGCCCATGCAGAGAACATCACTTTGAAAAACACGCATACGCACCCCCTATCCCAGGAACCAGACGCGGGCCAGAGCCAGCGCGCCGAGCACGAGGTAACAGCCCATGACAATCCATATCCACTTGCGCCAGCGGTCGCGCGCGGCCTTGACGCACACCCCGTACTTCACGGCCAGGCGGTAGACGCCGATGCCCGTGTGCAGGATGACGCAGGGCAGAAAGACCACATAAAAGGCCAGCCAGCCGTCGTGCAGGCGTTTGGAGCTGCCGTCGACGGTGATGGGCAGATCGGTCATAACCGTATACACATGGAAGAATGCGCCGGCCAGGATGACCACGGCCGTAAAGACCTGCACCAGCCAGAGCCAGGTGTCGGCCTCGCGCAGGCTTTTGCTGTGCCGCACGAACACGCCCAGTTCTCCCGCGCGGAAGGGCATTTTGCGGGCCGCGATCCAGAAGTGGAAGAGAATCAGCAGAACAAGACATGGAGCCGCGACCTGAGCCATAAACGTGACTTCCAGAAGCCAGGCGATGCCGTTGGTCAGCTTGGGGCTGATGACGACGCTGCCCTCCAGAAGCAGGTGCACACAGATGAACAGGGCCAGTACCGCGCCTGACAGGGCTTGCCAGAAATCCAGCCTGGATCTGACGTCGGCAGGGGATCTGCTTGCGAGCATAGTGACTCCTTATGGTTTTTCAAAACTACGGCCATAATGGTATCCGTACATTACAGACCCCGATAAGGAGCCTGGCCCGTTTCGTAATAATTGTCGCCCAGGCAGTCGATGACCACAATGGCCGGAAAATCCTCCACTTCCATGGCGGCCACGGCCTCGGGACCGAGATCCTCATAGGCCAGCACCGTGTACTTTTTAATGCTGCGGGTGATAAGCGCGCCCGCGCCGCCCACAGCCGCCAGATAGGGCACGCCGTGCTTTTTCATGGCTTCCACCACTTCCGGCTTGCGATACCCCTTGCCGATCATGCCCCGGAGGCCCTGATCCAGCAAGCGGGGGGTGTAGGCGTCCATGCGGCCTGAGGTAGTGGGCCCGGCCGCACCGATGACCTGACCCGGTTTGGCGGGCGAGGGGCCCACGTAGTAGACCACCGCGCCGCGCAGATCCACGGGCAGGGGCTCGCCCCGGTCCAGGGTCTCCACCAGGCGCTTGTGGGCCGCGTCGCGCGCGGCCAGAATAGTGCCGGAAATCAGCACCCGGTCGCCGGCCCGCAGGGAGCGCGCCGTAATGTCGTCAAAGGGAGCGCGGATACGTTTGACCTGATCGTCGGACATGTCCGTCCTCCTTTTACAGCACGACTTCCGCGTGGCGGGCCGCATGGCAGTTGATATTCACGGCCACCGGCAGGGAGGCGATGTGGGTGGGGGCCCACTCCACATGCACCTTGAGGGCTGTGGTCAGGCCGCCCAGCCCTTGCGGGCCGATGCCGGTCCTGTTGATCATTTCCAGCAGCTCCCGCTCAAAGGCGGCATAGCGCGGATCAGGATTGACGCTTTCCAGGTCGCGCGCGGCGGCTTTTTTGGCGCAGAGGGCCGCCACTTCCATGGTGCCGCCCAGGCCCACGCCGACCACCATGGGCGGGCAGGAATTGGGCCCGGCGGCCAGCACCGCGTCCAGAACCACCTTGCGCACGCCTTCAATGCCGTCGGCGGGCACCAGCATTTTCAGCACGCTCTTGTTTTCCGAACCCGCGCCCTTGGGGGCCAGACGCAGGCGCAGACTGTCGCCGGGCACGATGCGGGTATGGATGACTGCAGGCGTGTTGTCCCTGGTGTTCTTGCGCTCGAACAGGGGTTCGGCCACGCAGGATTTGCGCAGATAGCCGTCCACATAGCCCCGGCGCACGCCTTCGTTGACGGCGTCCTCAAAGCCGCCGCCCACGATATGCACGTCCTGTCCCAGGTCGGCAAAAACCACAGCCAGACCTGTGTCCTGACAGATGGGGATGTCCTCTTCGGCGGCGATGGCCGCGTTTTCCAGTAACTGGTCCAGAATGTTGCGCCCCACGGGCGAGGGTTCCCTGGTCAGGGCCGCCTCAAAGCTCTTCCGCACGTCAGCGGGCAGTTTACAGCAGGCCTGAACGGCCATGGCTGCAACGGCTTCCGTAATGCTGTTCACGTGAATATCTTTCATGGTCTCCTCCCGGTTGTGAAAGGACATGTGTAATACGGCTTCGCGCTATGGCTTCAGTATGCCTGTTCCCGCGATAATCCAGAGCATGACCATGGTCAGCAGAACACCCACGATGCCGATGACGACGCCGACCTTGGCCATATCCGGAGTTTCCACCATTCCGGTGGAACTGGCCAGGGCATTGGGCGGCGTACTGATAGGCAGGGTCATGCCCAGAGATGCCGCAAAGGTGACGCCCAAAATAAGGCCCAGCGGTCCGCCCATGGAGTCGAGTCCGCTCAGACCGGCCGCCAGAACCGCCATGATGGGCAGCAACAGGTTGGCCGTAGCCGTATGCGACATAAAGTTGGCCATGAGCAGGGTAACCACGGAGGCAACCACCAGCACCATGACAGGCGCGAACGTGGCAAAGGGAATGCTGGCCACCATACGCGCCGCCAGCCCCGTTTTTTCAAGGGCCAGACCCAGGGCCAGGCCGCCGGCCACCAGCCAGAGCACATCCCAGGAAATTTCTTTCAATTCCTTTTTGGTGACTATGCCGGTACAGACAAAGACCGCCACCGGAATCATGGCGACGACCTCGGAATTCATGCCGTGCAGGCCGCCGAACATCCACAGCAAAACAGTAAGCCCGAAGGTGATATAGACCAGGTTTGCGCGCCAGCCGCGCTGAAATTCGCCTGTGATGGAAAGTCTGACGCTTTTTTCCTTGGATGGGAACAGCCAGGCCAGCAGAACCCAGGCGATGAACAGCAGGACTATGACGTAGGGGACGCCGAAAAGCATCCATTGCCCGAAGCTGATGGGCTGGATATCCAGGATGTACTTGAGGGCGATGGCGTTGGGAGGCGTCCCGATCGGCGTTGCCATGCCGCCGATGTTGGCGCCCACCGGGATGGCCAACACGAAAGCCAGATCGGAAGAGCAC
>ERZ506432.864-NODE-864-length-12140-cov-6.369301_pt1 | contig 12140 bp, 5 predicted proteins | sample MGYA00513663_ERZ506432 | MGnify/ENA metagenome assembly ERZ506432
TCGCCAGCCACCTTGCCTCCGGCACGGGCCACATCTATTGGATTTTGCATATGCTTTCGCATTTGAAGGCCGCAGACGGCGTTGCGGGTTTCTTGCTGGCGAACGGTGCGTTGGGCGACAGTGACACTTTAGAGATTCGCAAAAAACTGATTCAGAATGATAAGGTGGAAGCCATTGCCATTCTTCCTCGGGAACTGTTTATCACCACCGATATCAGTGTCACGCTCTGGATACTGAACCAGAACAAGAAGGGAGGGAAGTATCACGAACGGATGCTTCGCAACCGGGAGCATGAAATACTGTTTGCAAAAGCAGCGTACGTTCAAAGAAAAGATACAACTAATTTCCTTTTTCTCGTTTCATTCAACTCGTTTTCATGCTATACTATTGTCGAAATATAATTGCTCTGTGCGCGTTGAAGACGAATATCACACAGAACATGGGCAGGCCGCATTGCGCCGCGACTTTAATTTTGATTCTCCGGTGACACAGTAAGAAGTGACAAGGCTCTATAAGTAAACACCGAATCGCACAGCGCAGGCATTTTGGCCTGATGCTGTGCGATTTCTTTTTCACCTCACGAAATGCTGGCCTGCACAGCCGTTTGCTATGCAGCGCGTCTCATCCTTTGGGATGATTTACATTTCAGAACAGCCGCGTATAATATAATCTGAGATAGATGGCAAAAGGCTTATGACAATCTCACTCTGTATCAAAGGGAGGGAAGAAATGACCGAAAATATCATCATAAAGCCCTCCGTTCAGAAACGGTTTGACAGCTTCATAGCGCATGGCAGAGTCCTTTTTTTCAGCGCGCCCTGCGGCTTTGGAAAGACCGTGCTGGCGGACGCGCTGCTGCGCGGGCGGAATGTGCTGCGGCAAAGCGCGGCAGACCCAGACTGCGCGATCCCACCGTCAGCGCAGGATTGGGACATTCTGCTGATTGACGATCTTCAGCTCATGCAGGAGGAAGCCGGGCAGCAGGCTCTTTGCGAATTGATTCGCTCAAGTCCGGAGCGCCATTTCGTGCTGCTCTCGCGCGGTGTGCCGCCCGGCTGCCTGACGGCGTTTCAGTACACGGGGCTGATGACGGTGCTGGAGGCCGACGACCTGCTTTTTGACGCGGACGATGTGCGGCGACTGTTTCAGCTTTCGGGAGCAAATGTAACAGATAGCGAGATCGACGGAATTTTGAAAGAATCCGTGGGCTATCCGCTGGGTGTGGCCATCACGGCGCGGTGCATGTCCCCGGACAAGCCGTGGACACCGGAGCTGGTGGCGCGGGTGTTCCGGGAGGTGTTTCTCTACTTTGAAACCGCCATCTACCGGCGCTTTGACCTGCCGGTGCGGCGCTTCCTGTTGGAGCTGGCCCCCTTTGAAAGTTTTGACCTGGAAATGGCACGGATGGTCAGCGGCGATCCCCGTGCCGGCGAACGGCTGGACTGGCTTCTTCGATACACCACTATGCTGCGCTACGACGACTGCCAGCGCTTCCACTTCTGGTCGGGTTTCCGAGCTTTTCTCCTCTGGGAGATGGAACGGGAGTATACCGAGGAAAAGCGCAAAGCGCTCTTCAGCCGGGGCGGGCTGTACTATGAGCTGAAGGAGGACTACGCCCACGCCCTGGAATGCTACACCAGCGGCGGTGACCATTCCAAGGTCTCCGAGCTGCTGGTGCGCAATGCAGAACTCCACCCCGGCATGGGTCACTATGCCGAGATGGAAAAATACTACCGCAGCCTGCCGGAGGCGGAAATTCTCGCCTCTCCCTCGCTGATGCAGGGCATGAGCATGCTCTGCGCGCTGGCGATGGACTACGAAGGCTCGGAGCGCTGGTACGGCGAGCTGCAAGCATTTGCCGAGCGCTGCGGCAGGCAGGACGCCGCCGGAAAGCAGGCCCGCAGCCGCCTTGCATGGCTGGACATTTCTCTCCCCCAGCGGGGCGTGAACGGTCTGACGGAAACCATTCCCGCCGTGTTCCGGCTGCTGATGAACAAGGAAGTGACGCTGCCGTCCTTCTCCGTCACAAGCGCGCTGCCCAGCATCATGAACGGCGGCAAGGACTTTTCCGCATGGAGCAAAAAGGACGACCTGCTCTACAAAACCCTCCGTCTCCCCGTGGAGGCGGTGCTGGGGCGGGACGGCGTGGGTCTTGCGGACTGCGCCATCGCCGAGAGCAAGTTTGAAAAGGGGGAGGACGTGGCCGGTCGGATGCTGTCCCTTCTCCCACAGCTGAACGAGGTCCGCAACTGCGGCACGCCGGACATGGAGTTCGCCGTCAGTGGACTGCTGGCCCGCAGCCAGCTGGCAAGCGGACAGCCCGCCGACGCGCGGCGCACCATCGAGGTGCTCCGTGAATGCTTTGCCGAGCGCGGTTTGACACGCTTTCTGCCCAATATGGACGCCATGCTCTGCCGTATTGACATGCACACCGGCGACCTTGACGCGGCGGACGCGTGGTATCGGGAAAAAGCCCCGCGGGAGCCGACGCACCTGAACGTCATGCGGCGCTACCAGTATCTCACCCAGGCCATGGTGGAGCTGGAGAACGGCAGACCGGACGCGGCGCAGCTGACGCTTGTCCCGCTGGAGCCGTACGTCCAAAACTGCGCCCGCATCATCGACGGCATTCACCTGAATGTCCTGACTGCCATTGCCCTGTACCGCAAGAAGGACGAGCGGTGGCGCGAGCGATTGACGGCGGCGCTGGACGCGGCGGCGGAGTACCGCTTCATCCGCACCGTCAGCGTATACGGCACGGCGGTGCTGCCGCTGCTGGAAGCGCTGGACTGGGACGGCGACAAGGCATGGCGCAAGCGGCTGATGGCGGCGGTGCGGACGCAGGCGGCGTTCTACCCGCATTTCCTCGAACCCCGCCTTGCCCCCGGTGAGGAGTTGACGCCCACGGAGCTGCAAATTCTGCATCTGCTCTGTGCGGACAAGTCCAACGCCGAGATCGCCCAGATCATGGACGTGAAGCTGCCGACCGTGAAGACCCACGTCAGCCACATCCTCGACAAGCTGGATGTGAAGCGCCGGGCGGAGGCCAAGACCGCCGCGAAAAAGCTGCATCTGGTACCGGAAGAGTTATAAAAACAACGTCCGGCGGACGCCGGATTCGACATAAATGCAAACTGATCTCAAGGAGGAAGGACATGAAAAAACGACTATTGAGTGCATTCATGGCGCTGGCCCTGTGCCTGACGCTGCTACCCACGGCGGCGCTGGCGGAGGAGAACACCACCGAGCCGAGCACCCAACTGACCGAACCCACCCCCGTCCCCCAGGAGCCGAAGACTCCGGACCAAGGGGAGAACACGGAAACCCCCGACCAGCCGGAGGAACCTTCCCAGGACGAACCGCCCGCCGCAGACGAACAGCCTGGGGTTCAGTCGGAGCCTGCGCCCCAGGCGGCGGTGCAGGCGGCGGAAGTCCCGGCGGAGAACGCCGTGGCACAGGTGGGGAATGTGAACTACGCCAACATTACGGACGCCTTCGACGCAGTGAAGCAGTCTAACGGCGGCACGCTGAAGCTGCTGGCGAATTGCGAAACCCCGAATACGAACCAGAGATTCGATATTTCCGGCAATTACACTTTGGACTTAAACGGCTGTATGCTGAAGGGGCAGCTGTATCTGAGCAAAACCAGCACGTCCTTGACCGTCAAGGATTCCGGCACAGGCGGAAAAATCCAAGCTACTTCCGGCTGGTCGCCACTGTGGGTCGATGGCGGAACTGTCACCATCGAGAGCGGCACCCTTGCCACAGAGAAAGAGAACGTGCAGGCATTGGTTTTTGGTGATAAAGATGCCTGCAAAGCGCTGACGATTACAGGCGGGTCGTTTAAAACCGGATACGTTTACATTGGATACGACAGCGGCGAGACCGTGATTTCCGGCGGTGCGTTCCATGAACTGCGCGTCAACGGCGATTCTAAACGGGTGACCCTGTCCGGCGGCACTTTTGACACGGTGACGCGTCGCAAGAGCGGCAGTACCATTGCGCCCACAGACCTGTTAGCGGACGGTTATGCCTTTGTCGACCGGGACACCGGCGCGGAGGTCTCTACATTGCAGGAAGCTGCTCTGACCAACGTCAAGGTCGTCTCCCAGGAGACCGTGAACGCTTTGGCTTCGCTGACGGTGGATGGAAACGAGACCCTTTACGGCACCTTTGAGAAAGCCCTGGAGGCCGCACAAAAGACGCAGGGCGGGACGCTGACCCTGCTGAATCACGTGACCACGACACAAAGCGACATCAACAGCGGCACGTTTACCCTGGACTTGAACGGCCAAACGCTGACGGGCGAATATTACAATACGCTGGTCGTCTTCGGCGGCAGCCTGACCATTCAGGACAGCAAGGGCGGCGGCGTTATCAGCAGCACCAGCAGCGACAGCAAAGCAGTCTGGTGCGGCGGCGGGAACGTCACGATTCTTGGCGGCTCCTTCCCGTCCGCGCTTTACTGGGAGTCCGGTACGGTCTCGCTTCGGGGCGGGGAGTTCCGCTCCTTGGACAGCAAGGCTGGCTTCTGGCTGTCGGCAATCCCGGAGGGGAAAGCCCTGGAAAAGAACGACGACCACAGTGTTGTGGATGCCAGCGCAAGAACAATTCATACGGCTACCGGCTTTTACGTACTGGCCGACCACGAACACGATTGGCAGGCGGGCAAATGTGCCTGCGGACGGGAACACACTGACCACACCTGGAAGGACGGCGAATGCACCGTCTGTCATCTTCCCTGCTCCCACGGGGAAATCGGCGGGGACGGCGTGTGCATGACCTGCGGCACCCAGTTCACGGTGCGGGATGACGACGGCAACTATTACAAGCATCTGGCCGATGCTCTTGCAATTGAGAGCGTTGATGATGTGACCTTGGTGGCGGACGATACCCTGTCGGAGGATGTGACGCTCATCAAAGACATCTTCTTCTACCCGAACGGCCACACCGTCAGCGGCGGCGGAAGCATCGTGGTGCCCAGAGGCAAGAGGCTGGTTCTCAATAAAACCGGAAACGCCGGCGCGATTCAAGTGGATGACGGCGGCACGCTGATGGTCGACGAAGGTTTTACAGGAACTGTCCAGACGCTGACCGTCTCGGAGACGGCAGATGTCAAACTTAGCGGCGGTACGTATGGAACCATCACCGGCTCGAGACAGAAGGCGGGGACACTGCTGAATTATAATACGGTAACCGGTGAAAAATACTTTGCATTCCAAAAGCAGGACGGCACATTTGCGCGGTACGACCAGAGGATTCCATCTGAAACGCCGCTGAAAAATGTGACCGTGGTTGGATGCCCGGATAAACAGCTGACGGAAGCGTGCGGCGAGACCTGCGAATACTGTGGTGGAGCGCTTCGATGCAGAATCGGGGCGGCTGGCTATCGGAATATGAGCGATGCGATTCGCGATGTTCCAGACGGCGGAACCATTACGCTGCTGCGGGACTACTCTGCGGTCACCAATATCTCGGCAAATGTCGACCGTGCGTACACCATCGACCTGAACGGCCATTCGGTTCGGAAGAACAGCGACGGTATCAGCCTGGCGGTGTATGCCGGTACGCCGAAGATCATCGATTCCAAGGGCGGCGGTGTCATCGCCGGGCTGGAAATCGACAGCACGCTCGGCCTGACGTTGGCCGACCTGCTGCCGGAGGGTTATACGTTTAAGAGCGGCAGTACCTGGATAACCGACCTTACCGGCAAGGAGCTGACCCATGTTTCTGTGGCCAAGCTCCCCATCAAGAGCATGGACTATCCCACTGAGATGAGCATGACTTATGGTGGTACGGGGACGCTTCTTGTCAATAATGTAAAGAAGGAACCTGGCACAGGCGTTGTAAGCTTCCAGTGGTACAAGGTGGAGAACGGCAAGGCCACTGCGGTCGGCGACGCGACAACAAAGAATCAATTTGATCTCGCCGCACAAAACTTATCCGCAGGCCAGTACACCTTCCGCTTTTCTGCCACCTGCGACGGTTACACGGAGATGAGCAAGGATATTGTCGTGACGGTACAAAAGGCCGACATCAGGTCAAGCCGCATCACGCCTCCCACAGCGCAGGAAAACCTGACCTATACCGGACAGCCGCAGGCGTTGGTCATAGCAGGCAGCGTGACCAGCGGCGGCACCATGCAGTACAGCCTGACTGAGAACGGCACATACAGCCAGAACATCCCTACCGGCACCGATGCCGGAGCATATACCGTGTGGTATCGGGTGATTGGCGATGCAAACCACAACGATACCGCACCCGCCAGCGTGGCGGTCAGCATTGGGAAGAAGCCGCTGACGATCACCGGGGTAACGGCTGCGTCCAAGCCTTATGATGGCACGACAAACGCGGGCATTACCAGCGTGACCTTCGACAATGTGACCTTGAACCGAGGCACAGACTACACCGTGACCGCCAGCTTTGACGATGCCGGTGTGGGCAGCGGCAAGAACATCACTGCCACAGTGACCTTGATGGGGCAGGCCGCGAAGAATTACGCCCTGGAGCAGAGTAGCTTCCCTACTACTGGCAACATCACCAAGGCCGCTGCGCCTGACTTCACCAAGGAAACTGCGCTCGTCATTGTAAACGGCCACGAAAAGACCTACACTGTGACGCTCCCCGCCCTGCCCACGCTGGAAACTCCCAAAGCGTACGGTGCGCTCACCTATGAGATCGGCGAAATCAAACTAAATGACGGCTACTACACCAGCGGCGCGAAGGTGGAAAACGGCAAGCTGATCCTGCCGATTCAGAAAAATGACGTGAAAACCACCGGCTCTGTGGGTACAGCGACCGTTGTAATCAAGAGCACAAATTATGAGGACATCACTCTGACTGTCAACATCAGCGCGAAGAACAAGCTCACCCCGGTTCTAGCCGGTACACTGACGCTCACGCCCATCAAGATCACCTACGGTGAGCCGCTGAGCAAGATCAAGATCACCGGCACGATGAAGGCCGGCGATACGGTCGTTGAAGGCACCTTCTCGTGGCAACTGCCGGGCAATACGATTCTGGAGGCGAGTACGCTTGGCCATGATGTCGGATGGAAGTTCACGCCGAAGGATGAAAATACCTATACGGAAGCGACCGGCATCGCAACGGTCAAGGTTGACAAGGCTCTACAGGATGGCAAGATCAGCATGGCAGGCTATGCTTACGGTCAAACGCCAAGCACACCGACCTTGATAAACCGGACGGGTGATTTGAATGCTCAAGTGACCTACAGTTATGCCGCTGCGGACAGCGGCTCTGTTCAGACGTGGGATATTCAGAATCCGCCCGCGCTGAACGCCGGTACCTACCGTATGTCTGCCAAAATCGGCGAGACGAATAATTACTATGAGTACAATACCAAGCTTTGTGAATTTGTGGTGGCAAAGGCAACGCCGACCTACACCGCTCCCACCGGGCTGACGGCAAAATACGGTCAGACACTGGCGGATGTGACACTTCCGGACGGCTGGAGCTGGATGGATAGCAGCGAATCTGTGGGCGGCGCTTCAACCGTAACCAAGACCTTCCAGGCGAAGTTTACTCCGAAGGACACCGAAAACTACAACACAGTGGAGAACATCGAGCTTGAAGTCATGGTGAACAAGGCGGACGGGCGCAACCTCAAAACGGTCGAGCTGGAGCAGAAGTACACGGACACCTCGGATCACACCTACACGCCGGACTGGGCCGGACTGCCCGCCGGGCAGGACTGGACGTTCAGCAGCGAGGCGAGCATCGTCCTGCCCAAGCAGGACTTCGCAGCGGACGGCAACTTGCTGACCTATGCCATCTCCGTCGGCAAGGCGGGTGACAAAATCACCCTCACCCTCAAGGCGTCCTGTGACAATTACGAGGATTTCACCATCACGCTGACTATCACCCTCACGGCCAAGGACGACCAGGCGGCTCTGACCCTCACCGGCGGTACCACCGTGGTCTATGGTCAGACCCTGCAGCTGGGCACCAGCGGCGGCTCCGGTTCCGGCGCGGTGACCTACACTGTGACCAACGGCACTGGCGAAGCTACTATTGATTCCAACGGCGTCCTGACGCCCGTCAGGATCGGCTCCGTCACCGTGACGGCCACCAAGGCGGGCGACAGCGAATACAACGCCGTCACCAGCTCTCCCGTGGAGATCACCATCACCAGAGCCACCCCCACCGGCGAACCTGCCTATACCAAGATCACCGCTTCCGGCAAGACGCTGGCGGACGCCGGCTTGGGTATCGGTACCATTACGCCTGCCGGCGGTACGATTGCTTGGGACGACCCCACCACCACCGAGGTGGTTGCGAACAAGAGCTACGGGTGGACTTACACTCCCACCGACACCAACTATACGACACGCACCGGAACCATCAAGCTGTGGAGCAAGTCCTCCGGCGGTGGCAGTGGCCGCACGGCGGCAGTGGTGGCTCCCGATATGCCTATGCTGTACAGAGGCTGCACCGGTGACGCGGTAAAGGCCCTGCAGGAAAAGTTGAATGCCAAGGGCTTCGATTCCGGCAATGTGGACGGCATCTTCGGAGCCAAGACCTATGCGGCGGTGACTGCCTTCCAGAAGGCTAATAGCCTTGGCGTGGACGGTATCGCGGGCAAACTCACTTGGGCGAAGCTCTATGATGCCACGCCCGTGAACGTGACGCCCGTCACGACCCAGCCCATGCTCCGCACCGGCTCCCGCGGCGATGCCGTGCGTAAGCTCCAGGAGATGCTCATCGCCAAGGGGTATACCTGCGGCAATGTGGACGGCATCTTCGGAAGCAAGACTTACGCAGCGGTGTTGGCGTTCCAGAAGGCCAACGGACTGCCGGCTGACGGTATCGTGGGTCCCCTGACCTGGGGCAAGCTGGTCTAACCCAGCGACAAGAAATATCATCACCGCAAGGAAAGTGGCTGCACCCGCAGTCAGAGCGTAACGTTTCTCTGGAGGGGCATAGCTGAGAAATCAAGCAGCTGCCAGAGCAGACATACCTCGACGATTTCGCCGCATCGTGTAATTTGCGTTTGCAGCTTATCGTCCGGCATGCTATCTGCAAGACTGCCGACTTCTTTACACACATATGATGCCATCGGGTTGCTGCCGCCCACAGCCCTCACGGAAGCAGGCTACCGGCTGTATGACGATACAGCCTTGGCGCGGCTGCAATCCATTCTTCTATTTCGAGAGCTGGAATTTCCGCTCAAGGACATCAAGCGCATTCTGGATGACCCGAAATTCGACCAGGCCACCGCTCTCACAGATCAGATCAAGCTGCTGGAGCTGCGACAGGCGCGGTTGGGACGACTCATCACCCTCGCCCGTGAAACCTTAGAAACAGGAGTGACACCTATGAAATTTGACGTATTTGATAAGGCCGAGCAGAAGAAGTACACCGCAGAGGTCAAAGAAAAATGGGGCAACACCATCGCCTATCAGGAATATCAGCAGCATGAAAAAGGCGGAGCTACCGGCACCCCTGCTGATTTGATGAGGCACTTTACAAAGCTGGGCAAGCTGAAGCACCTTGCCCCTACCGCACCGGAAGCGCAGGCGGCCATTCGTGATTTGCAGCAATTTATCACCGATCATTTTTACACCTGCACGCTGGAGATCCTGGCGGGCTTAGGTGAGATGTATGTAGCCGATGACCGCTTCCGTAAAAACATTGACAAGGCTGACGGTGAGGGCACGGCAGATTTTGTTGCACAGGCCATTCGTGCTTACTGCGGAAATTGATTCTTCTTTGTCTATAGCGATGCAAATTCTGCGCCGCCTATTCCTGTATAAAGGACTTGCTTAACCTCTCCGGAAGAGGTACAATGCGGCAAACCTGAGCGGCGGATTACCTGCCCGCAGCACTCCGGCAAACTATAAAAACCGCTTTCTGTCCCCTGTCACGAGGGTGTTCAGAAAGCGGTTTTTGACCACATGTTTGACTACAGACAGCCGTGGAGTGTGCGGAAACAGTGGAGTCAAGAGTTGCGAAGAGCATCCATAATAAAGCAAAAGCGGCTATAAAGCGTCGGAAAAAGTAGAAAAACTTTTATTCAAAAGTTTGGGACCAAGAGACCGGGCGTTCGAGCCGCACTACTCGAACCACACCCTCGGAAATCGCTGATTTCAGAGGGTTTTCCTGTTGCGCACCATAAGGCTCATGCCGTTTCATTCCGTATACGCCGCAGATAGTGGTAGACCGCAGGCTCTGAGTTGCGCCGTTCCTTGATCAGCTCCGTCACGGGGTTACCTATGCGGCGGCCGCTGAGATGCTCGTTGCAGGCGGCAATCGCCGAGCACTCCGGCGCAGAAACGTCGTGGAGGAGAGTCTCATATGTATTTTTGGTCGATAGGGTTGACAATTTTTTTGCACGCATAGCAAGAAACGCCCCTTTATGCAGCGTTTTAGACAAAAATTTATCACACTTCTTGGCACTTATGCAAGGTTGACAAGGACGGTGTGACAAATTATAATCATGAATGCAACAAAGTTATCAGAAAGAGAGCTCACGGTCACTCCCTTCCCCCGCGCATCATATTTTTAAGGAGGTATTTGTAATGGAAGCTGCAAACTACGGTATCTTGTCATTGGTTCCCCTTGCGCTTACACTTGCTCTGGCGTTCTGGAAAAAGGACGCCGTCTTTGCCCTGTTCATGGGCTGTCTCTCCGGCGTTCTGCTGCTGGGACACGACCCCGCCTTCGGCTTCTCCGCTCTGGCGGAGGAGGCTCTGGGCAACGAGGACTTCATCTGGATCCTGCTCATTCAGGTATTCATCGGCATCATGATCGCGTTCTTCATGAAGGCGGGCGTGGTCAAGGCGTTTGCGGAGATGATCGCCGGCAAGGTGAAATCCCCCCGCAGCGTAAAGCTGGCCACCTGGTTCATCGGTCTGTTCACCATCGACGACTACATGAGCCCCCTGCTGCGCGGCGTGGTCATGCGTCCCCTGACGGATGAGATGCGCGTACCCAGAGAGAAGCTGGCCTTCATCCTCGACTCCACCTGCGCCTCCGTGTGTACCCTGATGCCCTTCATGGCATGGGGCGCCTACGTGGCCGGTCTGGTAGCGGATCTGGGCGGCCCTGTGACCTCCAACGAGCAGGGCGTAAGCGTCTATATCAGCGCCATCCCCTTTAACTTCTACGCGATTCTGATGGTGCTCATCACGCTTCTCTCCGCACTGGAGATCTTCCCCGACTTCGGGCCCATGCGCAAGGCGGAGCAGCGCGCCCGCACCACCGGCAAGCTGCTGCGTGACGGCGCCGTTCCCATGATGGGTACCGAGCTGGAGGATCTGCAGAAGGGCAGCGACAGCGATGTGAAGCCCAACGTCATGCTGGACTTCCTCGTTCCCATCATCCTTCTGGTAGCCACCGCCATCTGGACATACATCGCCAAGGGCGGCGTGAAGATCCTGGAGTGCTTCATCATCACCGTGATCTATATGTCCATCGAGCTGAGCATCCGCAAGGTGTTCAAGAGCGTGACCGATCTGGTGAACACCGCCGTGCAGGGCATGAAGAGCGTCATGTCCGCCACCCTCATCCTGGCTCTGGCCTACTGCATCAACACCATCACCAAGTCCATGGGCGCAGCCGACTTCCTGCTGGGCGTCTGTGAAAACTGGATGACCCCCGCCCTGTTCCTGTCTGTGACCTTCATCGCGGGCGCCGTGATCTCCTTCTTCACCGGCTCCTCCTGGGGTACCTTCGCCATCTGCATTCCCATCGCCGTTCCTATGGCTTACTCCTTCACCGGCGGTCAGCTGGGTACGCTGGTCTACGCCGCGGTGGGCGCCGTTGTCAGCGGCGGTCTGTTCGGCGACCATTGCTCCCCCGTTTCCGACACCTCGGTGCTCTCCTCTCTGGGCGCCGCCTGCGACCACATCGACCACGTCCGCACCCAGCTTCCCTATGCGCTGCTGGCGGCGGCAGTGTCCATCATTCTGTGGATCGTCGTTGCACTGGTTGGTGGCGCTGCATGAGATACGATTTTGATACACCCATTGATCGCAGAAATACCTTCTCCTTTAAGTGGGACTGCGATATGGACAATTTTGGTCGGGACGATGTAATCCCCATGTGGGTGGCGGACATGGACTTCGCCTGCGCCCCCTGCATCGTGGAGGCCGTACAGAAGCGCGCCGCTCACCCGGTCT
>ERZ506432.868-NODE-868-length-12122-cov-4.351372_pt1 | contig 12122 bp, 10 predicted proteins | sample MGYA00513663_ERZ506432 | MGnify/ENA metagenome assembly ERZ506432
GGTGGAGTTTTCGATGGGCAGAATGCCGTATTGGCACAGTCCCTGATCGATAGCGTTGAACACGGCCTCGAAGGACTTGAAGTACATAATGAAGGGATTTTTGAAAATCTTTTCGCAGGCAATCTGGGAATAAGCGCCCTCCACGCCCTGACAGGCGACCATGGGCGCCTGCGGGAAAAGCTTCGGCGTATGCTCGATGGCCTGCGTGATGTTCCGGTAAAGGGGGCTGCATTCCCCGTTGCGCTTGGACTGGTAGCTGCGGCTCAGCTCGAACAGCATGGAGTACAGCACCCGAGTGTAATTGGCCATTTCGGGGCCGGCCTTTTCCGCCACGTCCTGAAGCTTCGCCCGTTCCCGGGCGGGCTGGAAAATGGGCAGGTTATTGGCCTTTTTGTAGTCGGCGACCTGAGCGGCGACATGCATCCGCTGGCAGAACAGGCGAACCAGTTCGTCGTCGATTTTGTCGATCTCACTGCGAATCTCATTTAAATCCATTTACGGTTTCCTCCTGTCTGTCTGGGTGTTGCCCAGAATCATGTCGAAAATGGCGATGGCGGCCGCGGCCTCGATCACCGGAACGGCTCTGGGGACGATGCAAGGATCGTGGCGGCCTTTGACGATCAGCTCCTGCATTTCTCCACTGCTTAAGCTGACGCTCTGCTGGGGGCGGGAAATGGAGGGGGTGGGCTTGAGAGCCGCCCGGAAAATCAGGGGCATTCCGGTGGTGATGCCGCCGAGAATTCCCCCGGCATTGTTGGTGACGGTGCGGATTTGCCCATCCGATATAACGTAATCGTCGTTATTCTGGCTGCCCCGCAGATTTGCGGCGGAAAAGCCCGCACCGAATTCCACACCCTTCACGGCGGGAACGCCGTAGACGATTTGGGCAATTCGACTCTCCACGCCGCCGAACATGGGTTCTCCCACCCCGGCGGGAAGACCGGTGACAGCGCATTCCACAATGCCGCCCACGCTGTCGCCGTCACCCTTGGCGGCGGAAATGGCATCCCGCATCTGTGTCCCTGCGTCCGGTTTTATCACCGGGAAATCCGGCTGGATGGAATCTCTATCCGGGGCGAGGAGGTCAAAAGGCGTGTCGGAAATGCCCGCAATGGCGGCAATATGGGCGAAAACCTGAATTCCCATGCCCTCCAGCCATTGTTTGCACAGTCCTCCCGCAATGCAGAGCGGCGCGGTCAGACGGCCGGAAAAGTGTCCGCCCCCGGCGGCGTCCTGAAAGCCGCCGTATTTGATCTGAGCGGTGAAATCCGCATGACCGGGACGGGGGCAGTCCTTCAGATTGGCATAGTCCCCGGATCGGGTGTTTTTGTTGTAAATCGCGGCGGCAATGGGCGCGCCGCAGGTGAAGCCATCCAGAATTCCGGAGAGAAACTCCGGCCGGTCGGCCTCTTTTCGCGGCGTTGACCAGTCGTTCTGACCGGGGGCGCGGCGGTTCAGGAAGATTTGCAGCGCGTCCGTGTCCACGGGCAGACCTGCCGGAATGCCGTCCAGCGTCATGCCGATGGCCGCGCCGTGGGATTGGCCGAAAATGGACAATTTCAGATTTTCACCGTAGGTACTGCTCATAGTTACCTCCTAAACGGGCGTATTCTTCAAAGAATTTTGGATAGGATTTTTCCACGCACTCCGTGCCAAGAATGGCCACGGGTGCTTTGCAGGCCGTCGCCGCGATGGCGGCGGACATGGCGATGCGGTGATCGTTCATGGCATCCACCGTCCCGCCGACCAGCCCCGTGCCGTACACCGTCAGGGTGTCCTCGGAAGCCTGTGCCTTTCCGCCCAGCGCTTCCACCATGGCAATAACGGACGCGACCCGGTCGGATTCTTTCAGCCGCAGCCGCCGGATGTCCGTGAACACAGCGCCATTTTTACACGCCGCCGTAACGGCGAGAATGGGGACTAAATCGGGAATATCAGCGGCGGAAATGACGGGGCTATTTTCCAGCGCGGGAAGCAGATCAAAGACCGCCCGGTCACCCTGGGGGGAATCCGGGGAGAGGTTCGTCACCTCTACACTGCTGCCCAACGCCTTTGCAGCAAGGAAGAACGCGGCGTTGCTCCAATCGCCTTCTACCGTCAGCGTGCCGGGGGAGTGGAACGGGGTGCCGCCGGTCACGACAAAATCCGACGTTTCTTTTCCAAATATTTCCATTGCCCGCTGGGTCATGGTGATATAGGGGCGGGATTCCACCTTCCCGGTCAGGCAGATGCGGCTTTCTCCCGGAATCAGGGCGGCGGAAAGCAGCAGCCCCGTGATGAACTGGCTGGAAACGCCGCCGTCGATGACGTATTCTCCCGCCCGCAGACGCCCGGTGCAGCGAACGGTATCCGCAGTCGGGCGGGTGAGGGTGCAGCCCATACGTTCCATTTCCTCCCACAGCGGAGAGAGAGGACGGCTGGGGAGCCTGCCTTCCAGGACAAATGTGGCGTCAACGCCCAAAGCCCCGGCAACGGGCAGCAGAAATCGCAGGGTAGAGCCGCTGTCGTGGCAGCGAAGCGCTGTCTGCCGTGGGATTTCCTTCGCCGGGATGACCCGGTAGCCGGAGTCGGTTCGTGTGATGTCCGCACCCAGAGCGTTCAGGCAGCCCATGGTCGCTTCAATATCCCGATTGGTTTCGGGGCAGAAAAGGGTGGTGGGCGCGTCGGCAAAGGCGGCGCAGATCAGCAGACGGTGCGCCTGAGACTTCGAGGGAATGGCGCGGACGGTTCCCGAAAGTTTCCCGGGAAAGATGGTGATATCCATATCAAAGACCTGCCTGAATAAAGGACTTCAGGGATTCAACTTTGGTTGGGACAATGGCGCAGTCGCCGATGGCGCGGGGGATGATGAGATTCACCGTGCCGCCGGAACGCTTCTTATCCGAGAGTGTGTAGCTGAAAAGATCGTCTGCGGAGTAGTCCGTCCGGGTGGGCAGACCGAATTGTTCCAGAAGCGCCGCGATTCGCGGCGTATCGGCGCAGGCGGATGCCCGGCTGACGATGGCCATACCGATGGCGACGGCCTTGCCGTGGGAGATGGCAAAATGGCTTTTGGCCTCCACGCCGTGACCGACGGTGTGTCCCAGATTCAGCTTCATCCGCGCGCCGGTGTCGAATTCGTCCTCCATGACCACGTCCCGCTTTAATTCCACACAGCGGGTGATGACCGCTTCCCGGTCAAAGGAAAGCCCCTTTTCTTCCAGATGGGCGAACAGCTTCGGGTCGTACAGCACGCCGTACTTGATGACCTCGGCGCAGCCGTCCCGGAAAATGTCAAGGGGGAGGGAATTCAGGGTATCCGTGTCGCACAGCACCAGACTTGGCTGGCAGAAGGCGCCGGCAAGGTTCTTCCCGGCGGGAAGATCGATGGCGGTTTTGCCGCCCACAGAGGAATCCACGGCGGCAAGCAGAGTCGTGGGAACCTGAATGAAGCGGATGCCCCGCAGATAGCTTGCGGCGGCGAAACCTGCCAGATCACCCACCACGCCGCCGCCCAGAGCGACGATCATGTCGGAGCGGGTCAGTTGGTTTTCCGCGAGAAAGTTCAGGAGATCGAGGAAAATCTGCCCGTTTTTGCTTTCTTCCCCGGCGGGGAATACATAGGAAACCACGGAAAAACCTGCGCTTTTCATGCTCTCTTCTACAGCTGCGCCGTAAAGGGGATAGACGTTGCTCTCGCTGACGACGCAGATTTTCTGCGCTTTTCCCAGCTTTTTCGCTTCCGCGCCCAAAGTGGGCAGCAGCCCCTGACCGATCAGAATATCATACTGTCTGGAGGCGCGGACGGTAACGGCGTTCATCCGTCCACCTCCTCTTTGCGCTTTTTGCCCTCGTCCAGCAGCTTCACTAACGTGTCCATATCATCCGCGGCAATGGCGCCCCGGTAGGCGGACAGGCTCTTAATATAGCTGTCCAGCTCGAAAAGAACATTGTCCTTGTTTTCCATGAACAGCTCCGCCCACATCTGAGGATTCAGCCAGGCGACGCGGGTCAGATCCTTGTAGCTTCCGGCGGAGAAGCCCTTGTGCTTCAGGGCGGTGGGGGACTTGATGAATGCGTTGCTGAGAATGTGGGGCATCTGGGAGGTAAAGGCGATCATTTTATCGTGTTCTTCCGCCGTTGTAACGGAGAAAAAGCCGAAACGGCAGGGCTTCAATGCGGTTTTTACCCGGTCTAACAGCTGAATGTCGTCAAACACCGGCGGAACCAGCACCATGGGTGCGCCCGCAAAGAGGTTTGCCCGGCTGTATTTGAAGCCGGAGAACTGGGAGCCTGCCATGGGATGCCCGCCCACGAAGGTGAAGCCGTACCGTTCGGCGAGAGGGAAGCACCGGCTGCAAACCTCCCGCTTGATGCCGCAGCAGTCGATGACCAGCGCGTCCTTGGATACAAGGGGCGCGTTCTTTTCCAACCAGTCGGCGCAGCCGCCGGGGTAGATGGCAAGCAGGATCAGGTCGCACTCCGGAATGGTGGCTTCGTCCAGCCGCCCGTGGACTGCGCCGGAAAGCATGGCAAAGGACAGCATACTTTCGTTTCGCTGAATGGCGTAGACGGTGTGCCCCTCCAGAGCGTAGGCTCTGGCAAGGGAGCCGCCGATCAGGCCAAGACCCAAAATACCGACTTTCATACAAGAACCTCACGAATCTGCCGGACTTTCCGGCTGATCTCATCGAACTGGGGCGGCGTGATGGACTGGGCGCCGTCGCACAGCGCGTGGGCGGGATCGTTGTGGACCTCCACCATGATGCCGTCGGCACCGGCGGCGGTGGCCGCGTAGGCCATGGGGGCGACCAGATCGGCCTTGCCGGTGGCATGGCTGGGATCGACCACCACGGGCAGGTGGGTCAGATTGTGCAGAACGGGGACTGCGGAAAGGTCGAGTGTGTTCCGGGTGGCGGTCTCAAAGGTGCGGATGCCCCGCTCGCAGAGGATGACCTTGCTGTTGCCCTCACTCATGATATATTCGGCGCTCATGAGCAACTCCTGCAAGGTGTTGGCAAGTCCCCGTTTCAGCAGAATGGGCTTGTCGGTCTTGCCCAGCTCTTTCAGAAGGTCAAAGTTCTGCATATTCCGCGCGCCCACCTGAATGATATCCACGTCGGCGAACAGATCAAGGGTGGAAATGTTCATGATCTCCGTGACGATGGGCAGCCCCGTGGCCTTTTTGGCCTCCAGAAGCAGCCGGATGCCCTCACCCTTCATGCCCTGAAAGGCGTAGGGGGAGGTGCGGGGCTTGAACGCGCCGCCCCGGAGAATGGATGCGCCGGATTCCTTGACGGCGGAAGCGACGGCAATGATCTGCTCCTCGGATTCCACGCTGCACGGGCCTGCGATCATGGCAAAATACCCGCCGCCGATGCGGGCGTTTCCCGCCTCGATGATGGTGTCCTTGGGGTGGAATTTCCGGTTGGCCTGCTTGAACGGCTCAGAGACCCGCTTGACGGTCTCCACCATTTCCAGGCTTTTCAGAAGGTCGATGTCCACCCGGCTGGTGTCGCCGACCAGACCGAGAATGGTGACCTCCGAGCCTTCGGAAATGTGAACGTCCAGATTCATATTTTTGAGCCAGTCCACAAGGTGCTGGATCTGGGAGGGTGTGGTGCCGTTTTTCAATACTGCGATCATTGCTTAACATCTCCTGATAATAAAATAACGCCGCACGGCAATTCGTGCGGCGTCTTGAGATAACCCTTTAAGCTCCTGAAAATTTTCTGCAGCACAAATCGCTATTACTTTTTTCGGGTAAAAAAGTAATAGTAATAAAAGGAAAAGCGCACAGAAGAATTCATGGTGACCATGATAACAGTCTCCTTGTTCAGTAGCTACTGGCATTATACCATGGGCGGCGGAATATTGCAAGAGGATTTTACACAAATCGTGCCATTTTTCACCTACTGAATATGCGTATGATTGTTGATATGATCCTGACAGTAGCAATAGTAGCCCTTGCACTTGGAGCAGTAGCGGAATTCCAGCTCCGGATTTGTCACATCGGTGCGTCCGCAGATCGTGCAGCGGTGGGTGTAGGGGGCTTTCGGCGTGGCGGTGGAGGCTTCGTAGGAGCCGGCGTTGAAATGAATGACCTTCGCCTTGGGCTGTTTTGGCTTCCTGCGGAACAGGCGGCTGGCATTGGCACGCCAGGACATGGGAATCACGTTCAGCACGTCCTTGCCGAAAAAGAGAAAATAGTTGGCAAGGGCGATTACGGGGAACAGATTGTAGGGGAAGGGGTCGGTAAACAGACTGAGCAGCACCATCGCCAGATCGATCAGCGCGAAAATCCACGCTTTCACGGGGATGATGAAGAAAAGCAGGAAATTCGCGTCGGGGTACAGCGTGGCGTAGCTGAGAAACAGGCTCAGGTTCAGGTAGGTGACGCTGGCCTGACCGCCGAAGATCATGCAGTAAATGTCCATCATCACCACGCCGGTGAGGTAGAACAGGTTGAACCGCAGGGTGCCCCACACATTTTCCATGGCTCTGCCCAGGGAGTAGTAGCACAGCAGAGTGATAGCGGTGAACAGAATGTTTCCGGCGCTGTAGGTCAGCGGATAGGTGATCAGCCGCCAGACCTGACCCTGAAGAATGGCCTCCCGATTGAAGCAGAGCGCACTGTACAGAAGCATGCTGCCGGACATCTGACTGAACAGGTAGACCACGGCGGTGCCGATGACGATGTAAAGCATCAGATTGGGGATGCCCTTATCCCGGTTTTTGAAGCAGAAAAGCTCAAATTTTTTGCGTAAATTTTTCACGGTACTCAACTCCTAATACTATTTCCTGATTAAAATCTTTTCTAAAGATCATAATGGAAGTTCAGTATAAAAAACGTATCCCCATTCTATCAGCAATTCATTCAAATGTCTATATCGGATTTGTAAACAAAAAGCTTGACTTTTTTAGAAAATCGTGTAGAATACAGTGTTGAACTGCATACAAGCCTTATCAAGAGTGGTGGAGGGAACGGCCCGATGAAACCCGGCAACCTGTTTACACAAGGTGCCAAATCCGGCGGCAAACGAAAGATGAGGATTCGATAGGAGCGCACATCGAATCTTCGGTGTGCGGTTTTTCTTTTTCAGGTTTCGTTATAGAAAGAAAGGAAAAACAAAATGGAAAAAAGACTTTTTACCTCAGAATGTGTCACCAACGGACACCCTGACAAAGTAGCGGACTCCATCTCCGACGCCATTCTGGACGCCTGCCTTGCGCAGGACCCCCATTCCCGCGTGGCCTGTGAGACCATGGTCACCACAAATTTCTGCATCATCTGCGGCGAGATCACCACGAAAGCTACCGTTGACTACGCTGCCGTTGCCCGGGAGGCCATCCGGAAGATCGGCTATGTCTACCCCGGCGACGGCTTCGACGCCGACACGGTGGAAATTCAGTGCCGCATCCACACCCAGTCCGCCGATATTGCGCTGGGAACCAACGACGAGGTCGGCGGCGCGGGCGATCAGGGCATGATGTTCGGCGGCGCCTGCACCCAGACCCCGGAACTGATGCCCCTGCCCGCAGCCCTCAGCCGCGCCCTGTGCAGCCGCCTGACCCAGTGCGTCCACGAGACGGACTTGCTTCGCCCCGACGGAAAGACCCAGGTCACGGTGGAATTCGACGAGCAGGGCAACGTGGTGGGAATCGACACCGTGGTCATCTCCATCATGCACAGCGCGGATTTTCCAATCGAGGCGCTGAGAAAATACGTCCGGGAGAATGTGATCGCCCCGGTTCTGGAGCGTTACGGCTTCCGGATTGAGGATGTCGCCCATATCCACATCAACCCCACCGGCAATTTTGTCATCGGCGGCCCCAACGGCGATACCGGCCTGACCGGCCGGAAGATCATCGTGGACACCTACGGCGGCTATTTCTCCCACGGCGGCGGCGCGTTCTCCGGCAAGGACCCCACCAAGGTTGACCGCAGCGCGGCGTATATGGCGAGATACATGGCCAAAAATCTGGTTGCCGCGGGTCTTGCAACCAAGGTGCAGGTGCAGCTGGCCTACGCCATCGGCGTTGCCCAGCCGGTGTCCCTTCGGGTGGACAGCTACGGCACCGGCAAAATCTCCGACGAGAAAATGACGGAGCTTCTCCGGCAGACCTGCGACATGACCCCCGCCGGGATCATCCGCAAGCTCGACCTTCGTCGTCCCATCTACGCAGACACCGCCGCCCACGGCCACTTCGGCATTGAGAGCCGCCCGTGGGAGCAGACAGATCTGGCGGACAAGCTGCGTGAGCTGGCAGGAATCTAATATAAGACAGCGGGGGATGGCAAATGGCCTTTCCCCGCAAGTTTTTTATATTCTCTTGGCAAATCGGGAAGAATATGGTATGATACCCTCAGAAAAAGATCGGGAGGAATTCCTATGCTGGATTTTATCAGAATTGCCTGCGCCGTACCGGCGGTCAGGGTGGGGGACACGGCGAAGAACGCGGAGGATATCTGCGCCTACATTGAAAAAGCCGATGCGCGGCAGGCGGATATCGTCCTGTTCCCGGAGCTGGCGCTTACCGGGTATTCCTGTCAGGATTTGTTCTTTCAGGACACCCTCTGGACGGGAGTTCAGCAGGGTATCCGGAAAATTGCCGGTTACACGAAGAATTACCCCAATGTAACGGCGGTGGTGGGACTGCCCGTCCGGACGGGAATGCGGATGTACAACTGCGCCGCCGTCATTTCCCGGGGAAAGATACACGCCCTGGTGCCGAAGACCTACATTCCCAATTACAATGAGTTTTACGAAAAGCGCTGGTTTTCCTCCGGGGCGGAGGTGACGGAGGATTTGGCGGAGCTTCTGGGCGAGCCTGTCCCCGTTTTCCCGAGAGCCGTTTTCCGCGTTGGCGGAACGCTGCTGGGCGTGGAGATCTGCGAGGATATGTGGACGCCCCTGCCGCCGTCTACGTTTCTGGCGCTGAACGGCGCGGAGGTGATTCTGAACCTCTCCGCCTCCAACGAAACCATCGGCAAGCGCGCCTACCGCCGGGGTCTGGTGCAGCACCAGTCCGCCGCGCTGAACTGCGTCTACGCCTACTGTTCCGCCGGTTCCACGGAGTCCACACAGGATTTGATTTTCTCCGGCCAGAGCCTGATCGGGGAGGACGGAAGGCTCCTTGCCGAAACGGAAGAACCCATCGCGTCGGACTATATGCTGGTCTGCGACTGCGACCTGGGCAGAATCCGCGCCGACCGGATGAAAAACAAGGGCTTCAAGGACGCCGCCCAGCAGAACCAAGGCAGTCCCGCCGTCCTGATAGACACCCGCGCCCCGGAACTTCGCGGTGACGGCACGCGCTACCCGTTGGCGAAGCTGCCCTTCGTCCCCGCGGGGAAGCAGAACCGCGTCCAGCGGTGCATGGAAATTTTCCACATGCAGGTGGCGGGGCTGAAACAGCGGCTGTCCATTCTGGGCGGCGCGAAAGCGGTCGTCGGCATTTCCGGGGGACTGGACTCCACGCTGGCGCTGCTGGTGTCCGTGGAGGCCATGCGTCAGCTGGGGCGGCCCGCGTCGGATGTCTGCGGCGTGACCATGCCCTGCTTCGGCACCTCCGACCGGACGTACAACAACTCCTGGGAGCTGATGCGCACGCTGGGAATTTCCTGTAAGGAAATCAATATCAAGGATGCGGTGAACCTCCACTTTTCCGACATCGGCCACGACCCCAATATCCACAACGGCACCTACGAAAACTCTCAGGCCAGAGAACGGACGCAGATTCTCATGGACTATGCCAGTGTCGTCGGCGGTATCGTGGTGGGCACCGGCGATTTGAGCGAGCTGGCTCTCGGCTGGTGTACCTACAACGGCGACCACATGAGCATGTACGGCGTGAACGCCTCCATTCCCAAGACCCTGATCCGCTGGATGATCGACGCGATTTCGGAAATGCCCGCCTTCGCCCCCTCCCGGGCGGTGCTTCAGGATATTCTGGACACCCCCATCAGCCCGGAGCTGCTGCCCCCGGACGCCGAGGGAAAGATCGCCCAGCACACCGAGGATCTGGTCGGCCCCTATGCGCTGCATGACTTTTTCCTGTATTATGTCCTCCGCTTCGGCTTCCGCCCCACGAAAATTTACACCCTGGCCTGTCGGGCGTTCGCGGGAGATTTTGAGCCGGAAGTCATCAAAAAATGGCTGAAAACCTTCTATCGCCGGTTCTTCACCCAGCAGTTCAAGCGCAGCTGCCTGCCCGACGGCGTGAAGGTCGGCTCCGTCACCCTCAGCCCCAGAGGGGACTGGCGGATGCCCAGCGACGCCAGCGCGAGACTTTGGCTGGACGAAGTTGAGAATCTATAAAATATGCCCCCGGTTCGTCAGAACCGGGGGCGCATTGTGTATTATAATCAGAAATCGATGGCTTCGCCGTTCAGGGTCAGGGTGTTTGCCGCGCCCAGGGTGAGGACGTAGACATCCTCCGGCTGACCCTTGGCAATCAGGTCGGCAAGAACGATGGTCGCCGTATGGGTGCCGTCGGTGAAGGTGATCTTCTCAATGCCCTGGTTTTGCAGATAGCCCAGCGCCCGGAGGGTGCCGGTGAGAATGGCGCCGTCGGCCTTGGCTGTCAGGGTCAGAACGCCGTCCGCGGTTTCCGCCTGGTGCTTCAGCGTGCTGCCATCCAGGTTGAGCACCCGGTAGAGCGGCTCCCGCTTGTCGGGTTCTTCCTCGGCGGAAGCGGATTTCGGAGGCTCTACCGTGCCGATGATGGTGTCCAGAACGGTTCCGTCGCCGCGTTTGCGCTCTACCTTGCCGGTGGTATACAGCCCGGAGGTGTCCGGTTCTTTCTCGCTGCCGTCAACCGGCTCATAACCCCAGTGGTTATATCCACCGTTTCCGATGGCTGCGCCGCAGCCGTCCCATGAGTCTCCAGCTCCGCCTGCGGCTTTCACTTGGGAATCCTTGGAGATGGTGATATCCCTTCCACCGGCGCGTAATCCGCCGCCGATGCCAGCACCGTTTATTCCACCGTTGGCGGTGACTTCTCCGCCGGAAATGGTGATATCACTGCCGTCGCCTCTAGCACCGCCGCCGATGCCAGCACCGTACGCCCCGCCATTGGCGGTCAGCTTTCCGTTGCCGCTCTCGGAGCCGATGGTCAGGTTGCCGTCATTGGACTTTTCCACACCGGCATGATCGTGGCCGCTTGTAACGGTGTTGGTGCCTTCCACGTTCAGATTGACGTTGCCCTTGCCCTCGGTTTTGATCGCGGCATTACCGGTGCTGATATTGGTGTCCTTGATGGTCACATTGGCGGTGGTACCGCCACCCGCCTTGATGGTGATGGTGTAGCCGGTCTGATTGCCGTTGCTGGTGATGGTGGGGTTGCTGTCCTCTGCGCTGCTTCCTCCCTGAGAGACGGTCTGGGTCGTGCCGCCCTCGGGATTTGCGGTGGCGGTGATCTCAATGCTGCCGTTTTCCAGATTCCATTCCGCGGCCAGAACCGCCGTGGGCAGGAATGCCGCGATCAGCAGCAGAGACGCAATTCGAACGATCAATTTACCCATATGGTTTCCTCCTGACTGTGACGTTCCCGGCGGGAGTAGCCGCCGCCGGGGCGTGGGATAAGGCTTCCGATGTGACGCTGGTTTATGTACCATCCTGACGTTTCTCATTGTACCAGACATTCCGGAAAAATGCAAGAACAATTTATAAAAGAATCGGCTGAATCTGCCGCCCCGCCAGCGCTTCCGTCATGGCCTGGGGAATCATCGCAAAGTCCGCGACCATGCTGGTGGGCTTCTTCACGGCGTCGTCCTGACCGAAGGGGACAAAATAGTAGTGCTTCCGGGCAAGGAGCCTGCCGATATTCTCCGCCGCGCCTGCCAGTGCATCGTTGCTGGACACGGCGACGAGAACCGGGCGGCCGTTGCGCAGGTGGCTTTTCGCCGCCATGGTCACCGGGGTGTCGGCGATGGAATGGGCGAGCTTTGCCAGGGTATTTCCGGTGCAGGGGGCGATGATGAGAATGTCAAACAGCTTCTTTGGCCCCACCGGCTCCACCTGGGCAAGGGTGTGCAGAGGCGGCGTGCCGCAGATGGTTTCCGCCATGACGATATGCTCCCGCGCCGTCCCGAAACGGCTGTCAACGCTATAAGCGGCGTCGGAAGATCGGAAGAGCGT
>ERZ506432.875-NODE-875-length-12069-cov-8.467621_pt1 | contig 12069 bp, 9 predicted proteins | sample MGYA00513663_ERZ506432 | MGnify/ENA metagenome assembly ERZ506432
GCAAGGAATGACTGCCGAAAGGGCACGTCATTGTTGGTGATGGCTGAATCGGTGCGCGGAGATTTGCAGCGTGCGCCTGCGGGCGCGGGATTTATAGCTGCGCTGCGAATGATGGCTGGATCAGATTTTTGAAATTTGTCAGGTGCGCCTGCGGGCGCAGGCTGTTACTCCTACTCTGAAAAGGAGACCCAAGTTCTATGGCACATAAGAAAGATTATAAGCCCGAGGACATCATGTTCCCGGAGCAGAGGATCGTGCAGTCGGAGCTCGTGCATGAGATGAAGAGCTCGTATATCGACTACGCGATGTCCGTCATTGTCGGCCGTGCGCTGCCGGATGTGCGCGACGGTCTGAAGCCCGTGCACCGGCGCATTCTCTACGCCATGTATGAGGACGGGCTGACGTCCGACAAGCCGTTCAAAAAATCGGCGACCTGCGTCGGCGACGTGCTGGGCCGGTATCATCCGCACGGCGACGCGTCGGTCTACGACGCGATGGTCCGTCTGGCGCAGGATTTCTCCATGCGCTACCCGCTGGTCGACGGCCACGGCAACTTCGGCTCCGTCGACGGCGATCCCCCCGCGGCCTATCGTTATACCGAGGCGCGCATGTCGAAGCTCTGCAACGAGATGCTGCGCGACATCGACAAGGATACGGTCGCCTGGGATCCGAACTTCGACGAATCGAGAAAAGAGCCGCGCGTGCTCCCGTCCCGCTTCCCGAACCTGCTGGTCAACGGCTCGAGCGGCATCGCCGTCGGCATGGCGACGAATATCCCGCCGCACAATCTGACGGAGGTCATCAACGCCTGCGTCTGCATCCTTGAAAATCCCGAGGCGGAGCTGGCAGACCTGATGGAGTACATCAAGGGCCCGGATTTCCCGACCAGGGGCATCATCATGGGCCGCAGCGGCATCCGCGCCGCCTACTCCACCGGCCGCGGCAAGATCACCGTCCGCGCGCGCACCGAATTTGAGGAATTCGGCCAGAACCGCGAGCGGATCATCGTGACGGAGCTGCCGTATCAGGTCAACAAGCGCCAGCTCATCGCAGCCATGGCCGAGCAGGTGCGCGACAAGCGGCTCGAGGGCATCTCCGACATCCGCGACGAGACCGACCGCAACGGCATGCGCGTCGTCATCGAGCTCAAAAAGGACGCGAACCCGCAGGTCGTTCTGAACCGCCTCTTTGCCCAGACGCAGATGCAGACGACCTTCGGCGTGACGATGCTCGCACTCGTCAACAACCAGCAGCAGCCGAAGATCCTGTCCCTGCGCCATATGCTCGACGAGTATCTCGCTTTCCAGGAGGAGATCATCACCCGACGGACGCAGTTCGACCTCAAAAAGGCGCTCGACCGGCAGCACGTGCTGCAGGGTCTGCTGATCGCGGAGGACAACATCGACGAGGTCATCCGGACCATCCGCGAGAGCTATGACAACGCGAAAGAGCGCCTGATGGAGCGCTTCAGCCTGTCTGAGATCCAGGCGCAGGTCGTGCTGGACATGCAGCTCAAGCGCCTGCAGGGACTCGAACGCGAGAAGCTCGAGGCGGAATACGAGGAGCTCGAAAAGCGCATCGAATATTACCGCGAGCTGCTGGCGAACGAAGAGATGCTCAAGGGCGTTCTCAAGGACGAGCTGATCGCCATCCGCGACAAGTACGGCGACGACCGCCTGACCGAGATCCAGGACGTCGAGGATGAGATCGACATCGAGGATCTCATCGAGGAGGAGCAGTGCGTCTTCACGCTCTCGCACGCGGGCTACTGCAAGCGCGTGCCTGCCTCGACCTACCGCAGCCAGAAGCGCGGCGGCCGCGGCGTGACCGGCATGACGACGAAGGAGGAGGATTTCGTCGAGGGCGTCTTTACCGCCTCCACGCATGACTATATCCTCTTCTTCACGAACCTCGGCAAGGTCCACCGCCGCAAGGGCTATCAGATCCCCGAGGCCGGACGCACCGCCAAGGGCACAAATCTGGTCAACATCCTGCCCTTCGAGCCGGGCGAGAAGGTCACGGCCGGCATCACCGTGCATGAGTTCGACGAGGACTATCTCGTCTTCGTCACGAAGAACGGCACCGTCAAGCGGCTGGAGCTGGCAAGCCTCAACACGGCGAGAAAGGCCGGCATCCGCGCGTTGACGCTGAGCGAGGGCGACGAGCTCATCGCCGTCATGAAGACCGACGGCAAGCAGGACATCATGCTCGCCAGCGCGGACGGCATGGCCATCTGCTTCAACGAAAACGACGTGCGCGTTATGGGCCGCGACGCGGCCGGTGTGCGCGGTATGGCGCTGGACGCGGGCGACAGCATCGTCGGCGCTGGCATCGCCGCGAAGGGCAAGCAGCTGCTCTCCGTTACCGAATACGGCTACGGCAAACGCACGGACATCGAGGAATACATGCGTCTCGGCGACGACGGCGTCCGCCGTCCGCAGCAGCGCGGCGGCAAGGGCCTCAAGAACTACAACATCACCGCCAAGACCGGCCGCATCGCGGGCGTCGCCATCGTGGACGACGAGGACGATGTGATGCTGATCGAAAACGGCGGCGTGCTCATCCGTATGGCGGCGGCCGATATCAACGTCTATAAGCGCGATACGCAGGGCGTCATCCTCATGCGCGTGGAAGCGGGCAACCGCGTCATCTCCGTCGACCGGGTCGACCGGGAGCCGGAGGAGACGGCGGACGAACACGAAGAAGCATGAAGACGGTCACCATCTACACCGACGGGGCCTGCTCCGGCAACCCCGGCCCCGGCGGCTGGTGCGCGATTTTGGAGTATCAGGGACGCGAAAAGATGATCTCCGGCGGCGAGGAGTCGACCACCAACAACCGCATGGAGCTCATGGCGGTCATCTCCGCGCTGCTCGCGCTGCGCGAGCCGTGTGTGGTGGAGCTGTATTCCGATTCCAAATACGTCATTGACGCGCTGGAGAAGGGCTGGGCCTGGGGATGGAAACGCAGGGGCTGGGTCAAGGCCGACAAAAAACCGGCCCTCAACCCCGACCTGTGGGACACGCTGCTGGGCCTGACCCGGCAGCACGAGATGCACTACCACTGGGTCAAGGGGCATGAGGCCAACGAAAAAAACAACCGCTGCGACGAACAGGCGGTGCTGGAAAGCAGAAAGTTTAAAAGATGACCCTCCCAAGGCTCCCCTCTCAGGGGAGCTGGCGTACCAATAATGGCATAAACTACGCGCCTGAGAGGTTGTCGCAGATTTGCATAGAAAAAACCCAAACCGCAAATTTAGTTTGCGGTTTGGAAAGGAAGAAACGAGCACAGAGGATAAGAAGCCTTGCTTGCAAGGATTCGTTCCGTCGTGGTCGTTTCTGACGCGCCTCCGGCGGCCCTATCTTTTCTCTCGCAAGAGAAAAGATAGGGGAGAAAAGAGTGCTTGGATGCGTTTGATGCGTTCTGCCTCTGAATTCAAGCAGGCCCCTAGTTTTGGTCTGGCATTCCACATGGTACTCACCTTATGGGCGTCTTACTACGCGCCGCCTGATACGGGGGTGTCAAGTTTGCGGCTAGTTGCCGTAGAACGACTGCCATCAATAGAAGGTGCGATGGAAATCTGGATGGGTAAGACCTCCTTGCGGGCTGATTCTTCCGTCGCGGCTTTGCCGGGACGGCTCTTGTTCCATAAGGGAGCCCTGGGACTGTGCGGAAATGGATGGAAACGCAATTATTCGGCGGGAAAAAAATCATTTTGGTTGATTCTGGGGGGCGGATATGCTATAATAAATTACAAATATAATGGTGTTTGCACCCTGCGGCTGAGTGACCGCGAGGGGCGGACACAACACCGGCTGATCGATAATTTTCTGTGGAATCTTCACAGTAAATTATAAATTTAAACAGGAGGATTAAGATGAAAAAGAATCTGAAGAAGCTTTTCGCGCTGCTGCTCGTCGTCGTCATGGTCGCTGCCATGTTCGCCGGCTGCGCCAACAACGCGGAAACGCCCGCTGAGTCCACCACGCCCAGCGACACCACCGACACCACCACTCCCACCGAAGACACCACCTCGACGGAGGAGCCCGCTGCTACCGAGACCCGTGAGAACAAGGTCATCTACGGCAGCTCCACCGAAATCTCCGGTGACCTCGGCAACGCCTGGTGGACCAACAACGCCAGCGACAAGGTCGTCCGCGACCTGATCAACGACTATGACACCGTCATTTTCGATCAGTTCGGCCAGATGGTCATGAACCAGACCACCGCTTCCTCCATCGAGGAGACCCCGAACGACGACGGCACCATCACCTGGACTGTCAAGATCAACGAGGGCCTGACCTACAACAACGGCGAGCCCATCACCGCTGCTGACTACGTCGCCTACGCTCTGGTTTACTACGCTCCGGCCACCAAGGAAGCCGGCGCGACCGTCACCGCCAACTCCGTTGTCGGCGGCCCCGAGTATCAGGCTGGCGAGGCCAAGGAGCTGGCCGGTGTCCGTCTGCTCGACGAGTACACCTACTCCATCCAGATCGCGGCTGACTACGCAAACTACTATTATGCGCTGTCCTACGCGTCCCTGTCCCCGCTGTACCTGCCGATGTACGCTTCCGCTGACCTGACCGTCAAGGACGACGGCAACGGCGCTTACCTCGACGGCGGCGAGCTCGTCGCTGACGAGATCAACGCTTCCCGTTATGTGTACGCTGACCGCGTCTCCGCCGGCCCGTACATGATCAAGAGCCTCGACACCGGCGCTCTGACCGCTACCCTTGAGATCAACCCCAACTACGCAGGCAACTTCGAGGGCCAGAAGCCTTCCATCCAGACCGTTGTTGTCGTCAAGGCGGAAGACGACACCATGATGGACGCCTTCAAGACGGGCGAAATTAACTTCCTGTCCCAGCTGTCCGACGGCGACCAGATCAACGCTGCCCTCGACCTGGCTGAGACCGGCGACTTCAACTACTGCCACTACACCCGTAACGGCTACGGCAAGATCATGTTCCAGTGCGACGGCGGCCCCACACAGTTCCAGGCAGTTCGTCAGGCTGTTGCATACCTGCTTGACCGCGAAGAGTTCGCTACCACCTTCACCGGCGGCTACGGCTCTGTCGTTCATGGCCCGTACTCCACCGCACAGTGGATGTATCAGGATTCCGAAGAATTCTTCAACGACAACCTGAACAACTACTCCTATGACCCGGCCAAGGCTGTCGAAGTCCTCGAGGCTGACGGCTGGACGCTCGACGCAGAAGGCAACGACTACGCCGGCACCGGCCTGCGCTACAAGGAAGTCACCGCTGAAGAAGCCGGCGACTACGCGCTGAACGTTACCCTGGCTGACGGCCGCATCCTGATGCCGCTGCACATCATGTGGGCTTCCTCCGAGAACAACCCCGTCTCCGACCTGCTGGCTACCATGCTCTCCAACGGCAAGCAGACCACCGACGCCGGCATGCAGATCGAGCAGACGACCATGACCTTCTCCGAGCTGCTGAACTGGATGTACCGCGACACTTCCGTCGGCGATCAGTACGGCGTGTTCACCTATGGCATGTTCAACCTGGCCACCGGCTTCGCAGAAGTCTATGACTATGCCTACAACTACGCTTCTGATCCTGAGTCCGACTATGTCAAGATGGGCTACAACCAGAACTACATCTACGACAAGGAACTCGACGACCTGTCCATGGACATGGTCTACAAGTCCGCTCCTGGCGACGACGCGACCTTCCTGGATTACTTCCAGAAGTTCATCGTCCGCTGGAATGCGCTGCTGCCTGAAATTCCTCTGTACTGCAACGATTATCACACCTTCTTCCCGTCCTGGCTGCAGAACTACAACGAGTCCAGCCTGTGGGACTTCCAGAAGGCGATCGTCTACGCTTCCATCGACGGCGCACAGTAATATCGATCCCTTCCCCATGTATCCCAGCGACGGGGCGGCATAACCGCCCCGTCGCTTGCGGCATCTTTAGCGGTTCTTTTTCCCTTTAGCGTACCATATTTCGTCTATTTTTCCTACGAATAATGACCGTTTTCGGTTTGATATAGAGTTTTTGCGCTTCATTTTGAAGCAAATACGAAAGAAAAGGAGGGTGTGCGGATGACCAAATACGTACTCAAGCGACTGCTGTACATGGTGATCGTGTTCCTGCTCGTCTCGCTTCTGATGTATTCCATCTACAACCTGATCCCAACCGACCCGGCGAGAGCCCAGCTCGAACCGATGAAAACAACGCTGAAACCTGCCGAGTATGAGCAGCGGTACCAGATGCTGCGGCAGCAGATGGGTCTGAACGATCCGCTGATCGTTCGATATCTGCGCTGGATCGGCTTCTGGCCGGACGTGAACGGCAAGCTTGACGGTATGCTCCAGGGCAATTTCGGCTATTCGCAGATCTACAAGACCGACGTGGCCAACGTCCTGCCTTCGCGCATGCTCAACACGATCTATATCAATATTTTCTCCACGCTCGTCGCGCTGGCGATCACGATCCCGCTCGGCATCTACTGCGCCGTCCATAAGCGCAGCAAGACGGACAATGCCGTGCAGGTCCTGTCCATCGTCGGCTACTCCATCCCGGTCTATATCATCGCGCTGATCTTTATCTGGCTGTTCGCGGTCACGCTCCGCTGGCTGCCGGTCTTCGGCATGCAGACGCCGGGCAATAACTTCACCGGCTTCCGCGCCTTCCTTGACAAGGTCTACTACATGACGCTGCCGGTGCTCGTCATGACGGTCGGCTCGCTCGGCGGCATGACCCGCTATGTCCGCGCCGCCATGATCGAGGCGCTCAGCATGGACTATATCCGCACCGCCCGTGCCAAGGGTCTGCGCGAAAAGGTCGTCATCTATTCCCACGCGTGGCGCAACGCGCTGCTCCCGGTCATCACCGTTCTGATCGGCTGGTTCATCAGCATCTTCTCCGGTTCGCTGATTATTGAGCAGATGTTCGCGCTCAACGGCATGGGCCAGCTCTACTATCAGGGCCTCATGAACAACGACTTTGAGCTCGCGCTGGCGATCCAGATGTTCTACGTGCTCATTGCGCTCGTCGGCCAGCTGATCACCGACCTCAGCTACGGCATCGTCGACCCGCGTGTGCGCGTCAATAAGTAAAGGAGGATCACGAATATGGCTAAAAAGAAAAAATCGACCCTCCTTACCCGTCTGTTCGGCAACCGCAACAAGGTCACCGACTTCATGACCGAGGAACAGCTGCAGAGCCCGGGCCGTCTGATCCTCAAGAATTTCCTGCATAACCGGCTCGGCATGACCGGCCTGATCGTGTTCCTGCTGATCTTCCTGCTGGTCATGATCGGCCCGAAGTTCTACACGCTCGACCTGTCCTATCAGGACAATACCCAGCTGAACGTCGCGCCCGGCATGAACATGATGAAGATCCCGGACGGCATGAAGCACAAGGTCGCCGATATCTCTCCCGGCACGACCTACGGCGTCGGCGTCGACACCGACGGCAAGGTCTACATCTGGGGCTATACCCGCATCACCGATACGATCGACCTGAAGAACATTCCCGAGGAAGTCCAGAACGCAAAGATCGTCAACGTCGCGGCAGGCTATGACCATATCGTCGCGCTCGACGAAAACGGCGCGATCTACGTCTGGGGCAACAAGCGTCTCGGTCAGGACAGCATTCCGGACAAGCTCCAGATGGCTGCGGCCTACGGCAAGAACCTCGGCATCAAGCAGATCGAGGCCAGCAACCAGTTCTCCGCGGCAGTCACCGAAGACGGTGAGCTGTTCCTCTGGGGCAACGGCAACCAGGCCGACATCAAGATCAAGAAGGAATACCAGGGCAACATCGAGAAGGTCGCCCTGACGGCCCGCGCGTATGTCGCGCTGACCAAGGACGGCGCGGTCGTCTATTCCGGCTTCCAGAAGGACAACGCCCTTGTCCGCATCCCGGAGGGGCTTGATTCCGGCGTCGTTGACATCGCAGCGTCCAGCAACGCGGTCGCGGCGGTCAAGGAAGACGGCACCGTCGTCGTCTGGGGCACCTGCACCAACGGCGAAAACAACGTTCCCGCGTTTGAGAGCAAGCCTGTCGAGCTCTACGGCGGCCGCTACCACTTCACGGCCCTGATGGACGACGGCGAGGTCATCTCCTGGGGCGACAACACCCACGGACAGGCCTCCGTTCCGGCCTCCTTCAATGAGAAGGAGATCGTCACCGTCTACGCGGGCTTCTACCAGAACTACGCTGTCACGGTCGACGGCGACGTCGAGACCTGGGGCCTGAAGGGCTACGTCTGCGGCACCGACGATCTCGGCCGCGACGTCTTCAACCGCATCATCAACGGCGGCAAGGTCACCATGACGGTCGGCGCGATCTCCGTCATCATCCAGCTCGTCATCGGCATCATCCTCGGCGGTCTGGCCGGTTATTTCGGCGGCTGGGTCGATAATATCATCATGCGCATCTCCGAGGTCGTCGGCGGTCTGCCGTTCCTGCCGTTCGCGATGATCCTCTCCGCCATCATCGGCACGCGCATCACGGTCGAGCAGCGTATGTACCTCATCATGGTCGTGCTGGGCGTCCTGTCCTGGCCGGGCATCTGCCATCTGATCCGCGCGCAGATCCTCTCGCAGCGCGAGCAGGAATACGTGACCGCCGCACAGGCGCTCGGTGTGCGCGAGAAGAACATCATCTTCCATCACATCATCCCGAATGTCATGAGCCTCATCCTGGTCAACGCGACGCTGAGCTTTGCGACCTGTATGCTCACCGAGTCCTCGCTGTCCTACATGGGCTTCGGCATCGCGCCTCCCACGCCGACCTGGGGCAACATGCTCACCGGCGCGAACAACTCCATCGTCATCCAGCAGTACTGGTGGCGCTGGGTCTTCCCGGCAGCGATCTTCGGCATCTGCACGATCTGCATCAACCTTGTGGGCGACGCGCTGCGTGATGCGGTCGATCCCAAGTCCGCTGAGCGATAAGGAGGGGTCGTTGTGGCATTACTTGAACTGAAAAATCTGAAGACTTTCTTCGCGACCAAGCGCGGCACCGTCAAGGCCGTCAACGGCGTGAGCTATTCGCTCGACGCCGGTAAGGTCCTCGGCGTCGTCGGCGAATCCGGCTCCGGCAAGAGCGTCTCGGCCATGAGCATCCTCCGTCTGCTCGACGGCAACGGCTATATCGACTCCGGCGAGATCCTCTTCAACGGCGTGGACCTGACGAAGCTGTCCATCAACGAGATGTACAAGATCCGCGGCAACGAGATCTCTGTGATCTTCCAGGAGCCGATGACGAGCCTGAACCCGGTCTTTACCGTCAGCCGTCAGATCTCCGAGCCGCTGATGATCCACCAGGGCATGACCAAGAAGCAGGCCGCCGCGAAAGCGGTCGAGCTGCTCTCCGACGTCAAGATCCCGAACCCCGAGGTCGTCGCCAAGCAGTATCCGCACCAGCTGTCCGGCGGTATGCGGCAGCGCGTCATGATCGCCATGGCGCTGGCCTGCCGCCCGAAGCTGCTGATCGCCGACGAGCCGACCACGGCGCTCGACGTGACCATTCAGGCCCAGATCCTCAAGCTCATGAACGAGCTGCGGGAGAAAAACGGCACCGCCGTGCTGTTCATCACGCACGATCTCGGCGTCATCAACCAGATGGCCGACAACGTCGCGGTCATGTACTGCGGCCAGGTCGTCGAATACGCGCCCGCGGAGACCATCTTCCACAAGAGCGTGTATTCCCATCCCTATACCGAGGGCCTGATGCTCTCCATCCCGCGTCTGGACACCCCCAGCGACGAACGGCTCGAAGCGATCCCCGGCGCGGTCCCGCACCCGCTGGATCTGCCCAAGGGCTGCAAATTCGCCCCGCGCTGTAAGTACGCGACCGCACGCTGCCAGGAGGAAGAGCCGGAGCTGATCCACGTCTCCGACACCCAGCAGGTTCGCTGCTTCTACGCGAAGAAGGAGGACAGACATGCAAAATAACGACAAGAAGGTTCTGCTTCGCATCAGCAACCTGAAGCAGTATTTCCCGCTGAAGGGCGGCCGCTTCGTCAAGGCCAATGACGGCATTTCGCTGGATATCTATGAGGGCGAGACCTTCGGTCTCGTCGGCGAGTCCGGCTGCGGCAAGTCGACCCTCGGCCGCACCATCCTCCAGCTCTACCACCAGACCTACGGCCGCACGATGTACTATGGAAGATCGCTGGACGATCTGGCACCGAAGTACGTCATCGACACCGTCAAAAACCTCAAATCACGCCGGGCCAAGCTCCACGAGCTGGAGCAGAAGCGCGATAAGCTCGAGGCCGAGTACGCCAAGCTCTCCGAAACGGAGCAGTATGCCAAGCACACCGAGCTCGACACCGCGCGCAAGCTGGCCGAGGACGCGCTGCTCGATATCACAAAGATCGTCGGCGGCTTCCTCGTGGTCGATGATCTCGATCCCGTGATCGCGGCCTATTCCAAGGACTACGGCATCGCGCGCAAGATCTCCGCGCTCGAGGAAAAGCGGCAGGCGCTGCAGGTCGACGTCGACGACGCGCAGTACGCGAAGAAGACCGCCGAAGAGGCGGGCAAGTCCGAAAAGTCCGGCCAGCTCGAAAAGGCACAGGAAAAGCTCAAGCAGTGTGACGATCAGATCGCCGCGCTGCGGCAGCAGCTGGACGCCGGCCGCCAGGAGATCGAGGCGCTGCGCCAGCCGTATGCCAGCGATCCCGAATTCCAGAAGTATGAGGCCTACCGCGACGACGGTATCGACCTTGCCCGACTGGAGTACAACGAGATGCGCCGCCTGCGCAGCGATATGCAGCTCATTTTCCAGGATCCGTATTCCTCGCTGAACCCGCGCATGAGCGTCGGCCAGATCATCAGCGAGGGCATGCAGGCGCACAACATGATCAAGAAGAAGGACGCCCGTATGCAGCAGCTCGTCCTGAACATCATGGACGAATGCGGCCTCGCGCCCTATTTCCTGCACCGCTTCCCGCACCAGTTCTCCGGCGGCCAGCGGCAGCGCATCGGCATCGCCCGCGCGCTCGCCACGAACCCGAAGTTCGTCGTCTGCGACGAGGCTGTTTCCGCGCTGGACGTGTCTATTCAGGCCCAGATCATCAACCTGCTGCTCGACCTCAAGGAGCACCAGAACCTGACCTACATGTTCATCACGCACGACCTGTCCGTCGTCAAGTACATCTCCGACCGCGTCGGCGTCATGTACCTCGGCAACATGGTCGAGCTGGCGGAGGCCGACGAGATCTTCCACCACCCGATCCATCCGTACACCGAGGCCCTGCTCAACGCCATCCCGACGACGGATACCGTCGGCGCGAAGGAGCTCTCCATCCTCGAAGGCGATATCCCCAGCCCGGTCAACCCGCCGAAGGGCTGCAAATTCCACACGCGCTGCAAGTACTGCACAGAGATCTGCACGCAGGTCGTCCCGGCGTGGGAAGAGGTCCGGCCGAACCATTTCGTCGCCTGCCATCATAAGCTCGAAGTCAAGGAGTAACGCAAATGATCTTTCAGAGGAAAGTAGACCGCGCCATGCGCTATCAGAAGGAACGCAACGAACAGGCGGATATCAAAAAACCGACGGAAGAGGATAAGGACAAGCTGAGCAAAAAAGATCTGCTTGCCATGATCCTGTCCGCAGGCCTTGTGATCCTCCCCGTCGCCGCCCTCGTCCTCCTCGCCATCGCCTTCGGCTCCTACTTCCTCTTCTTCCATTGACAAGCTTTCCGCGTTTACGCAACCCCCGTCATTCCATCCGGAATGACGGGGGTTGTTCGTCCTTTTTGCACATCTTTCCAAAACCTCTGTAGGGGCGGAGCAGAGCCCCGCCCCTACAGCGCGTAACACAAAACTTCCCCGCAAAAAGGTGCAGCCTGACAAATTCAGACTGCACCTTCTATTGATGGCAAATATTCTACGGCAACTAGTTACAAATTTGATACCCCCGTATCAGGCGGCGCGTAGTATGACGCCCGTAAGGTGACTCTCGTGTGAAACGACGCCTGAAACATTGGTTCCCGCCTAAAATCAGAGGCAGAACGCACCAAATCGTAACCAAGCGCCCTTTTCTCCCCTATCTTTTCCCGCGCAAGGGAAAAGATAGG
>ERZ506432.894-NODE-894-length-11885-cov-4.506086_pt1 | contig 11885 bp, 8 predicted proteins | sample MGYA00513663_ERZ506432 | MGnify/ENA metagenome assembly ERZ506432
TGATCAAGAAGACCATCAAGGATCACAAGCGCATCATCTTCAACGGCAACGGCTACGATGCCACATGGATCAAGGAAGCCACCGAGGTTCGCGGCCTGTGCAACTATCCCACGACCCCCGACTGCATGCCCCATCTGCTGGACAAGAAGAACGTGGATATGCTCACCGCCCACAAGATCTACTCCGTGTCCGAGATTCAGGCGCGGTGCGACATCATGCTGGGGAACTACTGCAAGGCCGTCATCATCGAGGCCAACACCATGGTGGACATGGCGAGAAAGCAGATCCTCCCCGCGGTGGAAGGCTATGCCGCCGAGCTGGCCGCTTCCGTGGCTGCGAAGAAAGCCGTCGCGCCCAATCTGGCCTGTGCTTATGAGACCGGCCTTGTCACCAAGCTGTCCGGCCTGACCGACCAGATCGCCGAGAAGACCGACGAGCTGGAATCCGCCGTTCTGGAGCTGAAGAATGCGGAGAGTGTCAAGGAAGAGTCCTTCGCCATCCGGGACACCATTCTCGGCAAGATGGCAGCCCTCCGGGCTGTCGCGGACGAGGCGGAGACCCAGACTTCTTCCGATTATTGGCCGTTCCCCACCTACGGCGAACTGCTGTTTGGCGTGAAGTAAATCTTCTTTTCACGGCTGCCCATGCCGATCACGGCGGCAGAGGAGGGGACTGACCACCCCCTCCGGGCGGGCAGCGGGGAACAGGAGATGAAACGTTAACTGAATAGAGAGAATGAGGAGGTAACCACTATGACACTGAGTTCTGTAAACACCATTTGGGTACTTTTGGGCGCTGCAATGGTCTTCTTCATGCAGGCGGGCTTTTCCCTGTGCGAGGCCGGCTTCACGCGGGCGAAGAACACCGGCAACATCCTGATGAAGAATCTGATGGACTTCTGCATTGGCACGCCATGCTTCTGGCTGTTCGGCTTCGGCATTATGTTCGGCGCGGGAAGCGCGGTCGTGGGCTGGCTGGATCCCGGCATCACCAAGGATTACAGCTTTATTACCCCGGCCGGCGTTCCTCTGTGGGCGTTTGCCATTTTCCAGACCGTATTCTGCGCGACCTCTGCCACCATCGTTTCCGGCTCCATGGCAGAGCGTACCAAGTTCAGCGCGTACTGCATTTATTCTGCCTGTATTTCTCTGTTTATCTACCCCATCTCCGGGCACTGGATCTGGGGCGGCGGCTGGCTGAGTCAGCTGGGCTTCCATGATTTTGCCGGTTCCACGGCCGTACATATGGTTGGCGGCATCTGCGCCTGCATCGGCGCGTCCATGCTCGGCCCCCGTATCGGCAAGTACGACAAGGAAGGCAAGCCGAAAGCCATTCTGGGACATAATATTACGGCAGCTGCGCTGGGCGTGTTCATCCTTTGGTTCTGCTGGTTCGGCTTCAACGGCTGCTCCACGGTAGCCATGGATTCCGATGACGCGCTGATCAGCGCCGGTATGATTTTCTTCAATACCAATCTGGCTGCGGCGGTTGCCTGCTGCGTGACCCTTGTGTTCACCTGGATTCGCTACGGGAAACCCGATGTGTCCATGACCTATAACGCGGCTCTGGCCGGCCTTGTGGGCATTACCGCCGGATGCGACGCCGTTTCTCCCCTTGGCGCTGCCATCATGGGTGCGGTGTTCGGTATCGTTATTGTCCTTTCCGTCGAATTCTTTGACAAGGTTGCCAAGATCGACGATCCGGTTGGCGCCGTCTCCGTACACGGTGTGTGCGGTGCGCTGGGCACCATCCTTACCGGCCTGTTTGCCACGGGTGTTTCCACGGAGAAGGGCCTTTTCTACGGCGGCGGATTCCATTTCCTGGGGATTCAATGCCTTGGCGTCATCTCCGTAATGGCCTATGTGGCAGTGATCATTACCGTTGTTTTCACAATTATCAAAAAGACCATCGGGCTGCGGGTCAGCGCCGACGAGGAGATCGCCGGTCTGGATGTCTGTGAGCATGGCCTTCCCACCGCTTATGCCGGTTTTGCCATGCTGCCCGATACCGCTACGGCGGATGAGGCTCCCGTGGTCGTTTCCGGCGATGTTCCCGCTGCCGAGGCGGTTCCCGTGAAGAAGGTTCCCGACTTCCGGGAGGAGGGCGCGCCCAAGTTTACCAAGGTGGAGATCATCTGCAAGGAATCCCGCCTTGAAAACCTGAAGAACGCCATGATCTCCATTGGCATCACCGGCATGACTGTATCCCATGTTCTGGGCTGCGGCATTCAGAAGGGAAAGCCTGAGTATTATCGCGGCGTGCCGGTAGAGACGAATCTGCTGCCCAAGGTACAGGTAGAGATCGTAGTCAGCAAGGTGCCTGTCCGCACCGTGATCGAGACCGCCAAGAAGGTGCTGTATACCGGACACATCGGCGACGGCAAGATCTTCGTCTACGATGTTGAAAATGTCGTCAAGGTTCGCACCGGGGAGGAAGGCTACGACGCGCTTCAGGACGTTGAATAAAAAGAGAACCCATGGGAGAGCCGCAAGGCTCTCCCGCGGGCTATTTGAGGAGGAATTCCTATGTGTTCCATCATTGGGTATTGCGGCAAGCCCATCGATTTGACCGCGTTTCAGGCAGGCTTCGCCAGAACGGTTTCCCGAGGCCCTGACGATTCCCGCGTCATCGACGTGGGGCAGGGGATGCTCGGCTTTCACAGACTGTCCATCATGGGGCTTCACCCGGAAGGAATGCAGCCCTTCGGCCTGAACGGCAGCTGGGTGGTCTGCAACGGCGAGATTTACGGCTTTGAAAAGCTTAAAAAGGAATTGTCCAAGGACTACACCTTTAACAGCGAGTCCGACTGCGAAGTGCTGCTGCCCATGTATGAAAAATACGGCGTCGGCATGTTTGAAAAGCTGGACGCGGAGTTTGCCTGCATTCTCTACGACGGCAGGCAGAAGAAGTTTATCGCCGCCCGTGACCCCATCGGCATCCGCCCGCTGTATTACGGCTATGACGAAAACGGCACGATCGTGTTTGCCAGCGAACCGAAAAATCTGGTAGGGCTGGTTGGCAAAATCCTGCCGTTTCCTCCGGGACACTATTACTGCGACGGGAAATTCGTCTGCTACTGCGACATCGCGGCGGTGGATCATGTGCTTCCCGATGATCTGGAAACGGTCTGCGCCAACATCCACGACAAGCTGGTAGCCGGTGTGAAGAAGCGTCTGGTGGCCGACGCAAAGGTCGGCTTCCTGCTCAGCGGCGGACTGGATTCTTCTCTGGTGTGCGCCATTGCCGCCCGGGAGAGCGAAAAGCCCATCCGCACCTTTGCTATCGGCATGAGTGAGGACGCCATCGACCTGAAATACGCGAAACAGGTCGCGGACTACATCCACAGTGACCATACCGAGGTCATCATCTCCAGGGAGGACGTTCTCGCCGCGCTGGAACCGGTGGTGGAGCTGCTGGGAACCTTCGACATCACCACCATCCGTGCAAGCATTGGCATGTATCTGGTGTGCAAGGCCATCCATGAGACGACTGACATCCGGGTTCTGCTCACCGGCGAGATCTCCGACGAGCTGTTCGGCTACAAGTACACCGACTTTGCCCCATCCGCCAAGGCGTTTCAGGAGGAAGCCCAGAAGCGCATCCGGGAGCTGCACATGTATGACGTGCTCCGGGCAGACCGGTGCATCAGCGTCAACTCTCTGGAAGCGCGGGTGCCCTTCGGTGATCTGGACTTTGTCAAATACGTCATGGCCATTGACCCGGAGATGAAGCTGAACAAATACGGAAAGGGCAAGTATCTGCTGCGTCACGCCTTTGAAAAGGGGGATTATCTGCCTCACGACATTCTCTGGCGGGAAAAGGCGGCTTTTTCCGACGCCGTGGGTCACTCCATGGTGGACTATCTCAAGGAATATGCCGAAACCGTCTATACACAGGAAGAATTTGAGGAAAAACGGGCAAAGTATACCCATGCCCAGCCGTTTACCAAAGAGTCCCTGCTTTACCGGGAGATTTTTGAGAAATACTATCCCGGACAGAGCCAGATGATCGTGGACTTCTGGATGCCCAACAAATCGTGGGAGGGCTGCAATGTGAATGACCCCTCCGCCCGCGTCCTCGCCAACTACGGCGACAGCGGGAAATAACCGGGTTTCCGCGGCTGCACGGGCAGACAAAAGTTCCAATTTTCGCCCCGCAAAAGCGGCACATATCGTGGAAATGATGATTGCGTTCCGCCACATATTGTGGTATTCTAAAGAGTGTGAGATGGGGGCCGCAGTGGGCTGCCGCCGTTTCCTGAAACCGACAATGAATACACATATGGAGGTAAACACAAATGGAAAAATTGCAGCAGCTGTATGAGGGCAAGGCCAAAAAGGTTTTCGCCACCGATGACCCCGAACTCCTGATCGTGGATTACAAGGACGACGCCACCGCCTTCAACGGGCTGAAAAAGGGCACCATCGCAGGCAAGGGCGTCATCAACAACCAGATGAGCAACCGCCTGATGGCTTATCTTGAAAAGCAGGGCATTCCCACCCACTTTGTCAAGGAGCTGTCCGAGCGGGAAACGCTGGTAAAGAAGGTCTCCATCGTTCCGCTGGAAGTCATCGTCCGCAACATCGCTGCCGGTTCCTTCTCCAAGCACTACGGCGTGGAGGAAGGCGTTGTGTTCGAGCAGCCCACCATTGAATTCTCCTATAAAAACGACGAGCTTGGCGACCCGCTGCTCAACACCTATCATGCCCTCGCCCTGAAGCTGGCGACTCCCGAAGAGATCAAGACCATTGAAGACTACTCCTTCCGGATCAACGACGCACTGAAAGCCTTCTGGCTGACCTGCGGCGTGACTCTGGTGGATTTTAAGCTGGAATTCGGCCGCCTGTCCGACGGCACCATCGTCCTGGCTGACGAGATCAGCCCCGACACCAGCCGCCTGTGGGACAGCAAGACCCACGAGAAGCTGGATAAGGATCGTTTCCGCCGCGACATGGGCGGCGTGGAAGAAGCCTACGCCGAGATCATGAAGCGTCTGGAAGAACATCTGAAATAAGTGCAGTTTTACAGGACGGAGGGATTCCTCCGCCCTGTAAACGTGCTGTCATCGATCCTTACAACTTTAGAATCGGAGGAAATCCAAATGGCTAATACTGTAATCGTCGGCATCAACTGGGGTGACGAGGGCAAGGGACGCATGGTCGATCTGCTGACCGAAAACTATGACATCGTTATCCGCTATCAGGGCGGCGGCAATGCCGGCCATACCGTTATCAATGAGCACGGCAAATTTGCCCTGCACCTGCTGCCCTCCGGCATTTTCCGGGAGGGTGTCGTGAATATCCTCGGGAACGGCGTCGCCGTTGACCCGGAAAACCTGTGGCAGGAAATGCAGGATGTTGCCCAAAAAGGTGTACCCATCACCCCGGACAATCTGAAAATCAGCGACCGGGCGTCTCTGCTGCTGCCCTGGCACCGTCTTCAGGACGGTTTGGAGGAAGCCCGGCTGAAGGATAAAAAGTACGGCTCCACCAAGCAGGGCATTGCGCCTTTTTACTCCGATAAATACCAGAAAAAGACCATTATGGCGGGAGAGCTCCTGCATTCCGAGCATCTTTATGAGCATTTGCAGGATTTGCTGGAGTGGAAGAATCTGACGCTTACCGGCGTCTACGGCGCTGAGCCTGTCACCATGGACGAGCTGAAAGCGTGGATGGACAATTACTGTGAGAAGATCAAGCCCTTTATCTGCGACACCGGCGTATATCTGCGCAAGGCGCAGGCGGAGGGGAAGAAAATCCTGTTTGAAGCCCAGCTGGGTGCGCTGCGGGATCTGGACTACGGCATCTACCCCTACACCACCTCCTCCAACGCCATTGCCGCCTACGCCCCTGTGGGTTCCGGTCTGCCCACCGCCAAGATCGACGAGGTCATCGGCGTTGTGAAAGCCTACTCCACCTGCGTGGGCGAAGGCCCCTTCGTCTGCGAGATGTTTGGAGCAGAAGCGGACGCTCTGCGTGAGGCGGGCTTCGAGTACGGCGCGAAGACCGGCCGTCCCCGCCGGGTCGGCCCCATCGACCTGGTTGCCACCCGCTACGGCGTTCAGGTGCAGGCCGCGACCAACATCGCCCTGACCAAGCTGGACGTGCTGAGCTATCTGGACAAAATCCCCGTCTGCGCCCACTACGAGCTGAACGGGGAAGTGATCGACGAATTCCCGTTCCCCACGCTGCAAAGCAGCGCCAAGCCCGTGATGGAATACATGGAGGGCTGGAAGTGCGACATTTCCGGCGTGCGCAAGTGGGAAGATCTCCCGGAAGCGGCGCGGAACTACGTGCAGTACGTGGAAGAAAAGATCGGCTGCCGCATCGGCTACGTTTCCGTAGGCCCGGAGCGGGACAGCATCATCATTCGCTGAGCAGGGGGGCAGACTATGACGGATCAATACGAATCCCCCTTAAGCTCCCGGTATGCTTCCGACTATATGCTGCACCTGTTTTCCCAGCAGAAGCGGATTGAGACCTGGCGGAAGCTCTGGATTTCTCTTGCCAAGGCCGAGCATTCTCTGGGGCTGCCTATCACTGAGAAACAGATCGAGGAGCTGGAAGCCCACATCACGGACATTGACTTTGCCTGTGCCGCAGCACGGGAAAAGGAAGTCCGCCACGACGTGATGGCTCACGTGTATACCTACGGCAAGGCCGCGCCCTCCGCCGCCGGTATCATCCATCTGGGCGCCACCAGCTGCTATATCACCGATAACGCCGACATCGTTCTCTACCGGGACGGCCTGAAATACCTCCGGGGCGAGCTGCTGAAGGTCATCGCCAACCTTTCCCGTTTTGCGGAAACGTACAAGGCGACCCCCACTCTGGGCTACACCCATTATCAGCCTGCCCAGCTGGTCACAGTTGGCAAGCGGGCGACGCTGTGGATGCAGGATCTGGTCAGCGATCTGGTAGAGCTGGATTTTGTGATGGAAACCATGAAATTCCTGGGCTGCCGGGGAACCACCGGCACGGAAGCCAGCTTCCTGGAGCTGTTTGACGGGGATACGGCGAAAATTGACGAGATGAACCGCCGCATCAGCGCGGACTTTGGCTTTAGTCAGTGCTTCGATGTCTGCGGCCAGACCTACCCCAGAAAGCTTGACAGCCGCATCCTGAATTGCCTTTCTTCCATTGCCCAGAGCTGCTACCGCATGGCAAACGACATTCGACTTTTGCAGCACGACCGTCAGGTGGAAGAACCCTTTGAAAAGAACCAGATCGGTTCCTCCGCCATGGCCTATAAGCGCAACCCCATGCGCTCCGAGCGTATCTGCTCCCTGTCCCGCTACCTGATGGCGGACGCGCTGAACGCTCCCATGACCGCTTCCACCCAGTGGCTGGAACGCACGTTGGACGATTCCGCTAACCGGCGCATCTCCATGCCGGAGGGCTTCCTCTGCGCCGACGCCATTCTCAGGCTGGCACAGAACGTCACCGACGGTCTGCATGTGAACGAAAAGATCGTAGAGAAGACCGTGCGGGAGTATCTGCCCTTCATTGCCACGGAAAATCTGATGATGGAGGGCGTCAAGAACGGCGGCGACCGTCAGCAGCTGCATGAGATCATCCGCACCTGCTCCATGGACGCCACGGCCAAGATGAAAAACGGCGAACGCTGGGATCTTCTGGCCGATCTGGCCGACCATCCGGAATTCGGCATGACGAAGCAGGAGATGGAAGCCGTTCTCGACCCCATGCTGTACACCGGCCGGTGCGCGGAGCAAGTGGAAAGCTATGTGAAAAAGGTAGCCCCTCTGATCGCCGGTATCGACAGCGAACAGGCGGAGATCAATATTTAACCGGCTGGCAGGGAAGGAGATCCACTGTATGCAAGAAAAAATCCTGATTCTGGACTTTGGCGGACAGTACAATCAGTTGATCGCCCGGCGGGTACGGGAGCAGAACGTCTACTGCGAGATCAAGCCCTACACCACAACCCTGGACGAGATCCGCGCCTTTGCGCCCATGGGCATCATTTTCACCGGCGGCCCCAACAGCGTGTATCTGGAGGAATCTCCCCACGTTGACCCGGAGGTGTTCCGGCTGGGCGTTCCCATCCTGGGCATTTGCTACGGCTGTCAGCTGATGGCCCACACCCTGGGCGGTCAGGTCACGGCTGCCCAGGAGGATACCGCCCGGGAGTACGGCAAGACCGTCACCTATTACGATACCGGCTGCAAGCTGTTCAAGGGCATCCCGGAGCAGGCCATTTCGTGGATGAGCCACGGCGATTACATGGCGAAGGTTCCGGAGGGCTTTGCGCTGGTCGCCCATACCGACGCCTGCCCCAATGCCGCCATTGCCGACGAGAGCCGGGGCTTCTACGGTGTTCAGTTCCACCCGGAGGTGAATCACACCCAGTTCGGCAGCCAGATGCTGCGCAACTTCCTTTACGAAATCTGCGGTGCCAAGGGTACTTGGACGATGGGGGATTTCTGCAAAAATACCGTGGCACAGCTCCGGGACACCATCGGACCCAAGGGCCGCGTGCTGCTGGCGCTGTCCGGCGGCGTGGATTCCTCCGTTCTGGCGGCGCTGCTGGCCGAAGCGGTAGGGGATCGTCTGACCGCCGTCTTTGTCGATCACGGCTGTATGCGCAAAAATGAGGGCGACGAGGTAGAAGCCGCCTTTGCCAAGTGGAACATCCACTTTGTCCGGGTGGACGCGGAGAAGCGCTTCCTGGACAAGCTCAAGGGCGTGGAAGACCCCCAGCGCAAGCGTCAGATCATTGGCGCGGAATTCGGGTATGTATTTCTGGATGAAGCCGTGAAATTCGGCATCACCAAAGAGGACTTTTTCGCTCAGGGCACCATCTATCCCGACGTCATCGAGTCCGGCGCGGGGGATGCCGACGTCATCAAGAGCCACCACAACAAGCTCCTGCCCAGAGAGGTCATTGAGCAGTTCAAGGCCGTTCTGGAGCCGTTGGATCATCTTTTCAAGGACGAAATCCGGCTGCTGGGCAAAGAATTGGGGCTTCCTGATTATCTTGTCCACCGTCAGCCCTTCCCGGGCCCCGGCCTTGCCATTCGTATCCTCGGCGACGTGACGAAAGAAAAGCTGGACATTCTCCGGGAGGCGGACTTCATCTTCCGGGAGGAGATTGCCAAGGCCGACCTGGGAGACATTTGCAGCCAGTATTTTGCGGTTCTCACCAACGCCAGAAGCGTCGGCGTCATGGGCGACGGCCGCACCTATGAAAACGTTCTCGCCCTTCGCAGCGTCACGACCAGCGACTTCATGACGGCGGAGTGGACGCGTATCCCCTACGAGGTGCTGGATCGCGCTTCTGTGCGGATCGTCAACGAGGTGCCCCACATCAACCGCATTGTCTACGACATCACAAGCAAGCCCCCGGCGACGGTGGAATGGGAGTAACCCCTCCCCAATTCAGGAAGGAGAAAACGACTATGGCAGTTAATTTCAACCAGGATTCCGTATGGAATCTGAAACCCATCAGTGTTGACGCCGTCAAAGGCGAGGTAAACGGCCTTCTCATCGGCGGCGAGGAAGTGGTCATGGCATTTCAGACCGTCCGCGACCAGCTGATTTTCACAAACAAGCGCATCATTGCGGTGGACGTGCAGGGAATTACCGGAAAGCGGAAATCCTTCAGCACCATGCCCTATTCCAAAATTCAGTATTTTTCCATCCAGACCCCCGGCTTTGCGGAGCTGATTCCGGATTCCGAGCTGTTTATCATGTTCTCCAATACCTTTACCGCAAAGTTTGAGTTCAAGGGCGGCGTGGATATCGGAAAAATCGGCCGCATGATTTCTGAGTACGTATTAGGCTAAGCTGCAACAGCACAAACAAAGGAGGTTTCTTATGTGTGGGATCGTAGGATTTACAGGCACGCAGAACGCCGCGCCGGTACTGCTTGACGGACTTTCAAAGCTGGAATACCGGGGCTATGATTCCGCCGGAATTGCTGTGGTGCAGGGGAACCAAATCGCCATCAGCAAGGTCACGGGACGCATTCAGAACCTCCGGGAAAAGACGGACGACGGGCGGTTGGTTCCCGGTACCACCGGAATCGGCCACACCCGCTGGGCGACGCACGGCGCGCCCAACGATATAAACGCCCATCCCCATGCCAGCAATGACGGAAAATTCGCCGTCGTTCACAACGGCATTATCGAAAACTACATGGAGCTTCGGGAAGAACTGCTCCGGAAGGGCTATCGTTTCGAGAGCGAGACGGACACCGAGGTCATCGTCCATCTGATTGAAATGTACTATGCCGGCGATTTCCGGAAAGCCGTCATGAAGGCTTCTTCCCGGCTGGTTGGCTCCTACGCTCTGGGAATTGTCTGCACGGACGCGCCGGATACGGTTCTCGCCGTCCGGGAGGCAAGCCCTTTGATTCTCGGCGTGGGCATCGGAGAGAATTTCTTTGCCTCCGACGTCACCGCGCTGGTGGCGCACACCCGGAACGTCATCTATCTGGAGGACGGCGAGCTTGCGGAGCTGACGCCCGACTCCATTCAGGTCTACGATTGCTCAGGCCACCCCATCACCAAGAAGGCCAGCCGCATCACATGGGACATCCAGGCGGCGGAAAAGGGCGGCTACGACCACTTCATGCTCAAGGAGATCATGGAGCAGCCCCGGGCGGTGGAAGCGACCATCACCCCCAGAATCCGGAATGGGGAAATTGTACTGGACGACCTGAACATCGATCTTTCCCAAATCCATAAAATCGTCATTACGGCCTGCGGCTCGGCCTATTATGCCGGGTGCGCGGGGAAATATACCATCGAGAAGCTGTGCCGTATCCCCGTGACTACGGAGCTGGCAAGTGAGCTTCGCTACGCAGACCCCCTGATTGACGGCCATACGCTGCTCATCGTCCTGTCCCAGTCCGGCGAGACGGCGGATACCATTGCCGCCATGAAGGAATGCCAGCGCCGGGGTGCGAAGGCGCTTGCCATTGTGAACGTGGTGGGCAGTACCATTGCGAAAATCGCCGACTACACCCTGTACACATGGGCAGGCCCGGAGATTGCCGTGGCCACCACCAAGGGCTACACCACCCAGCTGACGGTGCTGTATCTGTTTGCCCTGTACGCGGCCAAATCTCTGGGGACTGTCGAGGGGAAGGAGTACAAGCGGCTGCTCACGGCGCTGCGCTCCCTGCCCAAGCAGATGCAGACGGCGCTGGACATGAACCCTGCCATCCCTGCTCTGGCAAAGAAATACCACGGCAGCCCCTCCATGTTCTTCATCGGAAGAAACACCGACTACGCCGTTGCTCTGGAAGGGGCGTTGAAGATGAAGGAGATCTCCTACATCCACGCGGAATCCTACGCGGCGGGCGAGTTGAAACACGGCACCATCGCCCTGATTTACGAGGGGCAGCCGGTGATCGCCCTGTGCTGCAACGACGCGGTCATGGAGAAGACCATGAGCAACATCGTGGAGGTCAAGGCGCGGGGCGCGGAGGTGCTCGCGGTGGCCTTCAAGGGGAACGGGAAGATCGTTTCTCTGGCCGACGACATGATCTTTGTGCCGAAAATCGACCCGCTGCTGTGCGCGGTGGCCGAAATCGTTCCGTTACAGCTGCTGGCCTATTACGTGGCCAAGGAAAACGGCTGTGATATCGACAAACCGAAAAATCTGGCAAAATCCGTTACAGTAGAGTAAAGGAGAGATCACCAATGACGAAATACATCTTTGTGACCGGCGGCGTGGTTTCCGGTCTGGGCAAGGGCATCACCGCGGCGTCTCTTGGCCGTCTTCTCAAGGCGCGGGGACTGAAGGTCGCCGCCCAGAAGCTGGACCCCTACATCAACGTTGACCCCGGCACCATGAGCCCCTACCAGCACGGCGAGGTCTACGTCACCGAGGACGGCGCGGAGACCGACCTGGATTTGG
>ERZ506432.895-NODE-895-length-11885-cov-3.171090_pt1 | contig 11885 bp, 9 predicted proteins | sample MGYA00513663_ERZ506432 | MGnify/ENA metagenome assembly ERZ506432
AATGCCTGACCGACGGCCGGGAGTTCGTCCGCATCGGAGAGTGATACAGGCACTTATACGGCCGGCAGCAAGTTGCACATGGGGGGGGGCAGACATGCCGCGCCGACCGGCCGCAGCCGACGGAACCGGGGATGGAATCGGGGAGTGGAGCCGGGGGAATGGCACCGGAGGCCGGAACCGCAAATGACACCGAGGAGGGGCGGAACCGCAGCACAGCCACGAAAGGAGGGGCTGCCGCCACTTTACGGAAGCACCGGAAGCCGGGCGGCGGATGCCCGGAGGTAAGATTCGAACCGGTCGTCGAACCTGAACTGCCCGATGCCGATCAACGGCTTGGTCTTGCCGTGGAAATCGCTTCCGCAGGTCATGGAAGCGCCTTTGGAGAGGGCCAGCGAGGTGAAATAGACAGCCTGTTCGGGGGTGTGGTAGTTGTTGAAGACTTCCAGTCCCGCGGCCCCGCGGTCGAGCAGCCGCCCGGCGGTCTCCTCCCGGCCCCGGAAATTCAGCCCCGGATGCGCCACGACGGGCACGCCCCCGTTGTCGCGGACCAGCTCCACCGCATCGCGGTAATCCATATACTCCACGGGCACGAACGCCGGACGGCCCTGTGCGAAATAATCGAGGTAGAAGTTGATGTAAGGCATGTCGCTCCGCTCGCCGCCCTCCATATAGGGCCGCAGCGGGGGCGTATGGCAGTTCGCGTCGGAGAGCATCACCTCGGCGATCAGTTCGCCCGTCGGCGGTTTTCCGTCGGCGGCGGCCAGCACCGCACCGGCATCGACCCGGAAGCCCAGTTTCAGCAGGTTGTCGACCATGGCCCCGAACGACGCCATGACTTTGGCGGCAACCTCCTCCTCCAACCGCGCGAAATCCGCCGAACGCCAGTCGATGCCGTAGCCCAGCAGATGCAGGTCCGTCCCCCGGTAGTTGCAGTCGATCTCAATGCCCGGAACGAATCCGATGCCCCGTTCGCAGGCCAGCCGGGCGGCTTCGCCGACGCCCCGCACCGAATTGTGATCCGTCAGCGAAAAGAGCGTCAGCTGCGCCCCGAGGCACTTGCCGACGAGTTCGGCGACGGAAAATTCCCCGTCGCTGCTGTATTCGGAATGGATGTGCAGATCGAAAGTGGCCATATCAGCAGAGGTAAAAGACGATCCCGACGAAGTGCGCCGCGACCGCGAGGTTTATCAGCAGATGCCAGACCATGTGGTGATAGCGGAATCCCTTTTTGGCGTAGAACCAGGCCCCGAGGGTGTAGAGCAGGCCGCCCAGCGCGATCAGCACCAGCAGCGGCATCGAGGCCCGGCGCACGAACAACGGCAGGAAGAAGACGATCGTCCAGCCCATGACCAGGTAGATGGTCAGACTGATGGCCGGTATCGACTTTCGGGAGAGCGACTTGTAGAACACCCCGAAAATCACCATCGCCCATTGCAGGACGGTGATGAACACCCCCTGCCAGCCGCCGATGACCGACAGCGCGATGGGCGTATAGCTGCCCGCGATGGCGACGTAGATGAAAATATGGTCGAGGATGTGGAAAACCTCCTTGTGCTTCGACTGCGGGTTCATCGAGTGATAGAGCGTCGAGGCGAGGAACATCAGGAAGATCGAAATGACGAAAACCGAGACCGAGACCGAGGCCAGAACCCCGCCGGGGTCATGCGCATAGGCCCACACGGCGGCGAAAGGAAGGGCCAGCAGCGATAACAGCGACATCACGCCGTGGGACACGGCATTGCCGATTTCCTCGCCTACGGTCGGCACGTAAACTGCCTTTTTCTTGTCCATAACACAACTGTTCAATTGTACATGCCAAATTTATGAAAAAATTTCATATCTTTGCGAGCATAGGTCATCTGGTTAGGTAAAAATGGACTTTTCACGGTACGAAAAACTCCGCACGCTCGTGCGCGCGAATTTCTCGGAGCAGACCCGGGCACTCGTCGACGAGGCGCTGGAGTATGCCGACGGGAAACTCGCCGGACTGGTGCGCTACGACGGCTCGCCCCTGCTGGAGCATGCCGCCGCGGTGGCTTCGATCGTGATCTCGGAGGTGGGCCTGGGCCGCAACTCCACCATCTCGGCGATCCTGCACGACGTGGTGCGCCTCGCTCACAAGCAGCTGCCCGCCGAAGAATTCCTCGCCCTGAGCGCCGACATCCGCAAACGCTTCGGCGATCAGGTCGTGGGCATCACGCTGGGTCTGGCCAACATCTCGGAGCTGAAGCTCAAAGTGGCCAAGGAGCAGGCCGACAACTTCCGCGACCTGATCGTCAGCTACTCCGAAGACCCGCGCGTGATCCTCATCAAGCTGGCCGACCGGCTCGAAGTGATGCGTTCGCTCGAAATGTTCCCCCGCGAAAAGTGGCGCAAGAAGAGCTGGGAGTCGATGAACCTCTACGCCCAGATCGCCCACAAGCTGGGTCTCTACTCGATCAAGAGCGAGCTGGAGGACATCGCCCTGAAATACCTCGAACCGAAGGATTACGAGCACGTCGTCACAAAACTCGAAGAGAGCGCCGAGGAGCGCAAGGCCTTCATCGGGCGGTTCCTCGTGCCGATCGAGCAGCGGCTGAACCGCCTCGGCATCAAATACCACATCAAGAGCCGCACCAAATCGATCTTCTCGATCTGGAACAAGATGCACAAACAGCACGTCCCGTTCGAGGGCGTCTACGACATCTTCGCCATCCGCATCATCATCGACTGCCCGCAGGAGGCCGAGAAACAGCTCTGCTGGACGGCCTATTCGGTGGTGACGGACTTCTACACGCCCAATCCCAAGCGCATGCGCGACTGGATCTCGATCCCCAAGTCGAACGGCTACGAGTCGCTGCACACCACCGTGTCGGCCGAAGGCCGCTGGGTCGAGGTGCAGATCCGCACCGAACGCATGGATGCCGTGGCCGAGCGAGGCATCGCCGCGCACTGGCGTTACAAGGGCGTCAACCAGGGGGCGCAGACCAGCGAAATGTGGCTGGGACATCTGCGCGAACTGATAGAGGACACGACCCACTCGCTGGCGCAGCGTTTCGACGCCAAGCCCGCGTCGGGCGAAATCTTCGTCTTCACGCCCAACGGCGACCTGCGCAAACTCCCCGAGGGGGCCACGCTCCTCGACTTCGCCTTCGACATCCACACCTCGCTCGGATCGACATGCGTGGGCGGACGGGTCAACGGCCGCGCCGTGCCGATCCGCGAACAGCTGCGCAACGGCGACATCGTGGAGATCACCACCCAGAAAAACCAGACGCCCAAGTCGGACTGGCTGTCGCTGGTGGTGACCTCGAAGGCCCGCAACAAGATCAAGTCCTACCTGCGCGAGGAGCAGGCCAAGCACACGCGCATGGGGCGCGAGGAGCTGGAACGCAAACTCAAGAACTGGAAATTCGCCATCACGATCGACGAGGCGGTGGCTTACCTGGCCAAATACTTCAAACTGCGCCTCGGCACGGAGGTCTACGCGCTGATCGCCACCCAGAAGCTCGACTTCGGGTCGATCAAGGAGATCCTCTCACGCCACCTTTCGGGCGAAGCCGAAGAGGAGCGCCGCGCCGCGGCCGCCGAAATCGAACGCCAGAAGGCCGCGCTGCACGGCACGCAGGAGAAGGCCGCTCCGCAGGACGCGCTGGTGATCGACGACGACATCTCGAAAATCCAGTACAAGCTGGCCAAATGCTGCAACCCGATCAAGGGCGACGACGTGTTCGGATTCGTGACGATCAGCGCGGGAATCACCATCCACCGCTGCGACTGCCCCAACGCCAAGCGCATGCGCGAGAACTACCCCTACCGCGTGATCGACGCCCGCTGGCGGCAGTCGGCCGAAGGGGCGTTCCGCGTCACGATCCGCATCGTGGCGGCCGACACCACGGGCATGGCCAACCACATCACCGAGGTCATCGTCCGCGATCTCAAACTGGGCATCCGCTCGATGAACTTCGCACCCGCCGGGAACGGCTGCGTGGCGGGAGAAGTGGCCGTCGAAGTGCCCGGAACGGCCGTCGTGGACACGCTCATACACCAGATCATGCGCATCAAGGGCGTGCAGCGCGCCTACCGCGTCAACTAATTCCGCAAACAACTTTTTACCCACACAAACGATAAATGAATAACAACACAATCAGCGTCGTTTTCGCCGACCCGTCGCACGCACATTACGCACCGCGTATTTGCGATCTGATCTACGAGTCGGCCCTGCAGCGGGGTACGGGCATCGCCAAGCGGTCGCCCGAATACATCGCCGCAAAAATGACCGGTGGCAAGGCCGTCGTGGCGCTGGACGGTGAAAAACTGGTCGGGTTCAGCTATATCGAGTGCTGGGGTCACGGCGACTTCGTCGCCACCTCGGGACTTATCGTCGATCCGGAGTACCGCCATATGGGACTCGCGGAACAGATCAAACGACGAACCTTCGAGCTGGCCCGACGACGATTCCCGTATGCCAAGTTATTCAGTATCACCACGTCGCTGCCGGTTATGAAGCTCAACTCGCGAATGGGCTACGTCCCCGTGACCTTCTCGGAACTGACCGAAGACGAGGAGTTCTGGCGCGGCTGCGAAGGCTGCTGCAACTACGACATCCTGCAACGCAACAACCGCCGCATGTGCCTCTGCACGGGCATGCTCTACGACCCGGCCAAGGAACCGCCCGCGAAACAGTCGCGGCTGGCCCCCTACCGGATGTTTTTCCGGAACAAAGTAAAAAAACTGTTTCACCTGAAATAACGGAAATATCATTCGAGACAACCCGGTCGCGTCGCGACAAGTCCCCTCCGAGGAGGGGATTCAGGGGAAGGTCAGAATTGCAAACGACGCCGAAGGCGGCGACAACGACCGGAGGATTTGCACTCCGGCAGCATGAATAAAAAAACAAAAAAACAGAATATCATGGAAACCAAGAAGAAAGTGGTTCTGGCGTTCAGCGGCGGTCTGGACACCTCGTTTTGTGTAAAATACCTCTCCGAGGAGAAGGGTTACGACGTTTACACGGCAATCGCCAACACGGGCGGGTTCTCGAAACCCGAACTCGAAAAGATCGAGAAGCGCGCCATGGAGCTGGGCGCCACGGCACACGCGACGCTCGACATCGAGCAGGAGTACTACGAGAAAAGCATCCGCTACATGGTCTTCGGCAACATCCTGCGCAACGGGACCTACCCCATTTCGGTAAGTTCGGAGCGCATTTTCCAGGCCATCGCCATCATCGAATACGCCAAGTCGATCGGCGCCGACTGCGTGGCCCACGGCTCGACGGGCGCGGGCAACGACCAGGTGCGCTTCGACCTGACGTTCCAGATCCTCGCCCCCGAGATCGAGATCATCACCCCGACGCGCGACATGATCCTGACGCGCGAATACGAGATCGACTACCTCCGCAAGCACGGCATCACGGCCGACTACAAGAAGATGGAGTACTCGATCAACAAGGGGCTGTGGGGAACCTCGATCGGCGGCAAGGAGACCCTCCACTCGGAGCAGACACTCCCCGAGGAGGCCTATCCGAGCCAGATCACGGCCGAGGGCGAGGAGCGGCTCAAACTCACCTTCGAGCAGGGCGAGCTGGCGGCGGTCAACGGCACGCCCTACACGGACAAGGTCGAGGCCATCCGCGCCGTGGAGGCCATCGGGGCGAAATACGGCATCGGCCGCGACATGCACATCGGCGACACGATCATCGGCATCAAGGGCCGCGTGGGCTTCGAGGCCGCCGCGCCGATGCTGATCATCGCCGCGCACAAGATGCTCGAAAAACACACGCTGACCAAATGGCAGACCTACTGGAAAGACCAGGTGGCGACGTGGTACGGCATGTTCCTCCACGAGGCGCAGTACCTCGAACCCGTGATGCGCGACATCGAGGCGATGCTCCTCTCCTCGCAGCGCAACGTGACGGGAACCGTGGAGCTGATCCTGCGGCCGCGCAACTATACGCTCGTGGGCGTCGACTCGACGTTCGACCTGATGAAGACCGACTTCGGCGAGTACGGCGAGGTCAACAAGGCGTGGACGGCCGACGACGTGAAGGGATTCACGAAGATCCTCGGCAACCAGATCAAGATTTTCTACAACGTCCAGAAACGCAACAAGAAATGATCCGGGTCGGCATCATCGGAGGCGCCGGGTACACCGCCGGCGAACTGATCCGCCTGCTGGTGAACCATCCGCAGGCGGAGATCGCCTTCGTCCACAGCACTTCGAACGCGGGCAACCGCCTCGCGCAGGTGCACGGAGGACTGGAGGGCGACACCGGCATGCGGTTCTGCGACGCGTACGACCTCGGGGCGATCGACGTGCTGTTCCTCTGCTCGGCCCACGGGCAGAGCCGGGTCTGGATGGAAGAGAACACGATCCCCGCAGGCGTGAAGATCATCGACCTGGCGCAGGATTTCCGCGACGAGTCGTGCGGATTCGTCTACGGGCTTCCGGAGCTGAACCGCGAACGCATCCGCCGGGCGGAGCGCGTGGCCAACCCGGGCTGTTTCGCCACGGCGATCCAGCTGGCGCTGCTGCCGCTGGCCGCCGCGGGGCTGTTGCAGGACGAGGCGCACGTGACGGCGGTGACGGGTTCGACGGGCGCAGGCGTAAAACCCTCGGCCACGACCCATTTCAGCTGGCGGTCGGACAACATTTCGGTTTACAAGGCCTTCACGCACCAGCATCTCCTGGAGATCGGGCGCAACCTGCGGCTGCTGGAGCCGTCGTTCGACCGCGAAGTGAACTTCGTGCCGATGCGCGGCGACTTCACGCGGGGCATCCTGGCGAGCGTCTACACGGCGTGTCCGCTCGACGGCGAAGCGGCATCGAAGCTCTACGCCGACTTCTACGCCCCCTCGGCATTCACCCGCGTCACGGAACGCGACGTGGACCTCAAGCAGGTGGTCAACACCAACAAGGCGTTGCTCCACACAGCCAAATACGGCGGGAAACTGCACGTCGTCTCGGTCATCGACAACCTGCTGAAAGGGGCGTCGGGACAGGCCGTGCAGAACATGAACCTGATGTTCGGGCTCGACGAGAAGGAGGGCCTGCGACTCAAAGCAAGTGCATTTTAAGATGGAATTATTCAACGTATATTCGCTATATCCGATCGAACCCGTCCGGGGCCGGGGCTGCTTCGTCTACGACGAGGCGGGCACCGAGTACCTCGACCTCTACGGCGGCCACGCCGTGATAAGCGTTGGACACAGCCATCCGCACTATGTCGACGCGATAAAACGTCAGGCGGAGAAACTGGTGTTCTACTCCAACTCCGTCCACAACTCGCTGCAGGTGCGCCTGGCTGAGAAACTCGGCAAGGCGTGCGGATACGACGACTACAGCCTCTTCCTGATAAACTCGGGTGCGGAAGCCAACGAAAACGCTATGAAACTGGCTTCGTTCCACACCGGCAAGGGGCGCATCGTGGCTTTCGGAAAGGCGTTCCACGGACGCACATCGCTTGCCGTGGAGGCTACCGACAACCCTAAGATTGTGGCGCCTGTCAACACAAACCATCGCGTGACGTTCGTGCCGTTTGGCGACGCCGACGCCGCCGAACGCGAGATGGCGAAAGGCGACGTGGCGGCTGTGATAGTGGAAGGCATCCAGGGTGTGGGCGGAATCAACGTACCCGCCGATGGGTTCTGGCACGCTCTGCGCGCAGCCTGCGACCGCCACAACGTGGTGATGATAGCCGATGAGATACAGTCGGGCTACGGCCGCTCGGGCAAATTCTTCGCACATCAGCACAGCGGCGTGCGCGCCGACATCGTGACCATGGCGAAGGGCATTGCCAACGGCTTCCCTATGGGCGCGTTGATTATCAACCCGGAAATCAAGCCGTCGTACGGCATGCTCGGCACCACTTTCGGAGGAAACCATCTGGCATGCGCGGCGGCAATCGCCGTGCTCGACATCTTCGAGCAGGAAAACCTTGTCGACAACGCTGCCCGTATGGGCGACTACCTGATGGCGGAATTGAAGAAAATCGACGGTATAAAGGAGGTGCGCGGAAAAGGACTGATGATAGGCATCGAGTTCGACCGCCCGGTGAAGGAGCTGCGATCGCGGCTGCTGTTTGAGCAACACGTGTTTACAGGTGCGTCCGGACAAAACGTAATCCGGCTGCTGCCTCCGCTGGTTCTGACCAAGGACCTCGCCGACGAGTTTATAAAACGATTTAAAGCAGTGTTATGAGCGTCAACAAAGTGATTCTGATTGGCAACGTGGGCAAAGACCCGCAAGTGCGCTACATCGCCGAGAACAAGCCTTACGCGTCGTTTCCGCTCGCCACCAGCGACCCTGCCTACACCACTGAGGCGGGAGTGCAGATTCCCGAGCGTACGGAATGGCACAACATCGTGATGTGGGGCAAGAACGCCGAATATGCGGAAAAGTATATCCGCAAGGGCACGAAACTCTACATTGAGGGCAAACTCAGCACCCGCGTGTGGGAGGACCGCAACACGATAAAGCACTATGTGACGGAAATCCACGTAGAAAGATTCGAATTTCTCGGACAGCCGCGTCAGCAATAACACCGCGCCAAAACATCGACCGCGCCTCCGCGCCTGCGCATCCAGCAGGCGTGGAGGCGCGTGCTTTTATGCTCGCCGAGATGCGTGCGAAGGGCGAATGGACAGCAATTACGGAAAAATTTCAAGAATTATGTAGCTTATATAGAAAAAAGTAGTAATTTTGCATCGGTTTTAAAACAAGAAAAATCACTAAACGAAAATAACAAAATGAAAGCATTCGTATTCCCCGGACAAGGGGCTCAGTTTGTCGGAATGGGCAAAGACCTCTACGACAACAATGCAGTAGCAAAAGAACTTTTCGAAAAAGCAAACGAAATCCTCGGATTCCGTATCACAGACCTTATGTTTGAAGGCACAGAGGAAGACCTCCGCCAGACAAAGGTCACTCAACCGGCCATCTTCCTTCACTCTGTGATTCTCGCCAAGACTCTCGGCGATGAGTTCAAACCAGAGATGGTGGCAGGTCACTCTCTCGGCGAATTTTCAGCACTCGTGGCTGCCGGCGCGCTCTCATTCGAGGACGGTCTTCGTCTGGTTTCCACCCGTGCTTTGGCAATGCAGAAGGCTTGCGAGGCACAGCCTTCAACAATGGCAGCCGTTCTCGGCTTGACCAACGAGCAGGTAGAGGAAATCTGTGCGTCAATCGACGCCATTGTCGCTCCTGCCAACTACAACTGCCCTGGTCAGCTCGTTATCTCTGGTAATGTTGATGCTATCAATGCTGCCTGCGAGCAGTTGAAGGCTGCCGGTGCCAAGCGTGCCCTACCATTGAAGGTGGGTGGTGCTTTCCACTCTCCATTGATGCAGCCAGCTAAGGACGAACTTCAGGCAGCTATCGAGAAGACTGCTTTCTCTGCTCCTAAGTGCCCTGTTTATCAGAATGTAGATGGCAAGCCTCATACAGATCCAGCTGAGATTCAGCAGAACCTCATCGCTCAGCTCACAAGCTCAGTACGCTGGACAGCTTCTGTTCAGGCTATGATTGCTGATGGTGCTGACGATTTCACAGAGTGTGGTCCTGGCAAGGCTTTGCAGGGTATGATCGGCCGCATCGACAAGACTGTAGGTAATCACGGTATTGCATAATCATCTATCAGAATAATCATGCGTTTTATCTTCCCGGCAAAGGCGTTGCCGGGAGGGTAAAGCGTTTTATCATTTAAGTAACGACCGCTAAATGAAGGAAAAAATAGTTATTTACCAGGTTCTCCCCCGATTGTTTGGTAACAGGAATACCACCCGTAAGGAGAATGGCACCATTGAAGAAAACGGTTGCGGAAAGCTTAATAACTTTAGTGATGAGGTGTTGGCCCATATTCATGACATGGGTTTCACTCATATCTGGTTTACAGGTGTGATTCGTCACGCTACACAGACAAACTACTCATCTTATGGAATCCCTACCCAGCATGCTGAGGTGGTAAAGGGCAAGGCTGGATCGCCATACGCCATTACCGACTATTATGACATCGACCCTGATCTGGCCGAGAATGTCAGCCTGAGAATGAAGGAGTGGGAGAGCCTTATCGAGCGTACGCATAAGGCTGGCATGAAGGTCATCATGGACTTTGTGCCGAATCATGTGGCTCGTGAGTATCATTCCATCTGCAAACCGGCAGGTGTACGAGATCTGGGAGAAGATGATGATACCAATATGCACTTCTCTACGAAGAATAATTTCTATTATACATGGGGCGATCTCGACCTGAATGAAGTTCGCTACTCTAAACCGGAGTTCAAGGCTTATAATGCCAAGGATGCCAAAATCTATGAGCCATACGAGGAGAGTCCGGCAAAAGCTACGGGAAATGACCGTTTCGACAACCGCCCGGGTTGCAACGACTGGTATGAGACCGTGAAGCTCAACTATGGTGTGGATTACTGCGATGCAGGTGGCAGAAGCTATCACTACGAGCCGGTGCCAAGCACCTGGGGTAAGATGACGGATATCCTGCTCTACTGGGCAAGCAAGGGTGTAGATGGATTCCGCTGCGACATGGCAGAGATGGTGCCTACGGCATTCTGGTCATACGCTACGGCGATTCTGAAGTCCAAGTTTCCTCATATCATTGTTATCGGTGAGGTGTATGATCCTAACCAGTATCGCAACTATGTGAAGGCGGGATTCGATTATCTCTACGATAAGGTGGGCATGTATGATTGTCTTCGCGGTGTGATTCGTGGTGAGCGTCCGGCAGCCAGTATCACTCACGAGTGGCAGGTGGTGGATGATATCCGCGAGCACATGCTCTATTTCCTGGAGAATCATGATGAGCAGCGCATTGCCAGCGACTTCTTCTGCGGCAGCGCCATGAAGGCGATTCCTGCGGCTGCCATGAGTCTCTTCTTCCAGAAGAATCCTTTCATACTCTATAGCGGACAGGAGTTTGGCGAGAAGGGTATGGACAAGGAAGGATTCAGCGGCAGAGATGGCCGTACTACGATATTCGACTACTGGAGTCCGGAGACCCTGACCCATGCTTATCAGGAAGGTGAGGAGGAAGCATATACTGCAGAGCAGAAATATCTGGCTGCTACCTATCGCCAGCTTCTCCGTCTTGCCAATGAGGAGAAGGCGCTTCGCGAAGGTGATACCTTCGACCTGATGTATGTGAATCCGGGTTCAGATGGCTTTGATCCACGTACCAATTTTGCCTTTCTTCGCAAGAAGGATAATGAAGTGATGCTCATCGTGCTCAACTTTGCCCAGGAGGCTCGCCAGCTGCAGGTATGCATTCCTGGTCATGCTTTCGATTTCTTCCAGATTACGGAAGAGGAGGTTCTGGTAACCGAACTGTTCTCGGGAGGCAAGAAGAAGGTAGAGTTGAAGAGGGATGGTGTATTCCCGATATCAATGGATGCTAACGGAGTAAGAATCTATAAATTCAATGTCAAGATGGAGGAAAGTGATATCATATTGAATGAGCATCATAAGGAGGAGTTCCCTCCTGCTCATACGGCTGAGCATCTGCTCAACCAGTTGATGGTTCGCCTGTTTGGCTGTGAGCGCAGCCGCAATGCACATATTGAGCGCAAGAAGAGTAAGATGACCTTCGTAGTCGATCACAAGCCTACCCGCCAGGAGGAGAAGGAGATTGAGACGGAGATGAATCGCCTGATAGAGCTTGATATGCCTGTTACTTACGAGTTTGTGGATCGTGACCACATTCCGGCTAATGTCAAGTTAGACCGTCTGCCGGATGATGCGAGCGAGACCTTGCGTCTGGTTCGTATCGGCGATTATGATGTTTGTCCATGTATTGGCAAGCATGTCCGCTCAACAGCTCAGATTGGCAAGTTCGTATTGCTTGGTACCAATTGGGATGAGCATGCGCATTCTTTGCGTATCCGCTTCAAGATTGT
>ERZ506432.909-NODE-909-length-11774-cov-5.228944_pt1 | contig 11774 bp, 9 predicted proteins | sample MGYA00513663_ERZ506432 | MGnify/ENA metagenome assembly ERZ506432
CCATGTTGTCGCCTCTCAGAATAGTTGAATTTCAAGGACAATTTGTAGATATACAGTAACTTGTTGTTTTAAAATAATGGATAAGATTCTTGCAAAAAATAGTTTAGCCAATCTCCTACAGCAAAATGGTAAAATTGATGTTGGGGAAAGAAGTGTCAGTTCTGGTTTGTTCGAACAGCCAATGAAACTGATAGGTTTTGTACCTTATAATGAATTTGATATACTGGCTTACTATAAGCCTCAAATAGATATGAATAGTGAGGTGGTATTTACACCATACAGGGTAAGGTTGCCCAATATAGAAGTTACACTACCTGTTATGAAAGAGATAAGAAAAGTATCAGAAAACGAATCTTTTATGATAGACAGGAATGTTGTTACACCATATGGGACAAAGGGACTAATCGAGTATTATCATGCTTTAGAGAGGGATGATGTTCCTGACGATAGAAAGATTATTATATTGGTGAATATTGCAGATAGAGTCTTACGACAAGTAAAAACTTCTTTCCCTCATTTCTTAAATAGGTTGAAACTTGGTGCTAAAGGTCATCTTGAATATTTCTCTTCTCCAGAGGAGCTCGTGTCAAAGAGAACATTCGGCGATTATACTGTAGTTAGTAATTGTTTCCTATGCTTATGCGCATATACAAACGCTGTTACAGGTCGCCCTTGCTACTCTTTATTTGATCCTGAAGATATTTATAACATAGAAGATGCGAATAAGGATGAATAGTTCAAATTGTTATTTTTCTGATATCGGAGATACGTTCGGCTTTGGCAAGCATAGGAATCAGCTTCTTTGTGATGTCATAGCCGACGACCCGACTTATTTGATATGGTGCTTAAATAATATCTATAATTTTGGGATGAGTGAGTTAGCATTAGGTCAAATAAAGCTATTGTTCCCAAACTTTCCAATAACAGATACTGTTATGCAACATATAGGGGAAGAGTATGAATTTCAAGATATTTCCAATTGTGTAGAGGATTCTAATCGTCCGGAAGATTATGCAGAGCTTAGGACTTACGAACGTTATGGAGGTTCGTATGCTCAAGATGAAATGGGATATTCTGATGATGATATAGACACAATCTTTGATGGAGATCCAAGTGCATATTGGAATATAGATTAATATTGTAAATAATGGAAGAAGAGAATAAACATAATAGACTTTGTGACAAGTCTAAGGAAGAACTTGTGGCTATTATTCTAAGAAAGGATGATGTTCACAATAGGCTTTATCGTACCAATAAATTTTTGAAAAGAAAGGTTGAAGAGTTGGAATTAAAGGTCCAAGAGCTAAACCTGAAATTAGAATTATATGAGGATTATTCTCAAAATGTAGAGTCTGACGAATTATGATAGATATGGATCAAAGGGATGTTTTGATGCAATATCCATATTTTGCGGTAAAAATACAGCAATTTCTTTGGTAAATTGCGGTGTTTTTACCGCAATTTTTGTATATTTGCAGCCGTAAACATCAAATTTATTGTATCTTTATACGCAATTTTAACCCTAAAAGATATTCTGTAATAAGTTAATGAAGAAAACTATTCTTATCGCTTGTCTGGGACTGGTAAGTCTGGGCTTGCAAGCACAGAGCATTTCGCTCGCTGGTGAATGGAATGTGGAGTTGGGAAAGAGCGGTAGCGCTTTCGCCAAGAGTAAGCGTGCCTCGCAGGGTGAGGTGAAGCGTGCCATTCTTCCCGGTACCATCGATACGAACCATCTGGGATTCGCTCCGAAAGATACGATGGAAACAACGCATCTTACGAGGCTCTATGCCTATAAAGGAGCTGCTAGATATTCCAGAACCATCAATATCCCGAAGGACTGGAAGAAGAAGCCGGTAGAACTCTTCCTGGAGCGTACCCGACCGACATGGGTGTATGTGGATGGAGAACTGGTGGATTCCTGCAACTTCATCTCTACTCCCCAGCGCTATCTTCTGCCAAAGAAGGTGAAGCCGGGCAAGCATCTCCTGGAAATCGTGGTGGATAATGGAAGAGGTGTGCCTGATCAGGTTTACGGTTCCAGCCATGCTTACACGGAAGATACGCAGACCAACTGGAATGGAATTATCGGAAGGATAGAACTTCAGCTAGCCAGCTCTGTAGAGAGCAAATCTGCAGAAACTCTAACAGGAGCAATCCCTAGCCGTTCTGTAGCTTCTCCTTCCGCCCTTCAGATGCCTGATTTCGCCAAGGATTTTCATATCAAGGGAGCCCACTTCTACGCCAATGGCCATAGGATATTCCTCCGTGGCAAGCACGATGCGGCTGTATGGCCGCTGACGGGACATGTGGAAATGGGCGTGGAAGGCTGGATGAAGTATCTCGGAACCTGCAAGGAGTATGGAATCAATCATGTGCGCTTTCATTCCTGGTGCCCACCGGAGGCGGCTTTTGTGGCAGCGGACAGTCTGGGAATCTATCTCCAGCCGGAACTTCCTTTCTGGGGTTCTTTTGACAAGAAGGATGAAAGGCTGATGGCGTTCCTGCATCAGGAAGGCGAGAACATCCTCAGAGAATACGGTCATCATCCATCTTTCAGAATGATGGCGCTGGGTAATGAACTCTGGGGCGACATCGACAAGATGAAGGAGTTTGTGGATGATTTCCGCAAGATTGCGCCCGATAAATACTATACCTTCGGAAGCAATTACTATCTCGGTTATCAGGGAATAAAAGAAGGAATGGATTACTTCACCACTTGCCGCATCGGAGGCGAGGGATGGGGCAAATACAATACCCATACCCGTGGTTCCTTCTCGTTTGCCGATGCCTACGATGGAGGAATGATCAATCATTTCCATCCTAATTCTACGATGAACTTTGATGAGGCTTGCGATAAGGCAGGAATCCCTATCATCTCTCACGAAACAGGCCAGTTTCAGACCTATCCTGACTATCGGGAAATGAAGAAATACACCGGAGTGCTTCATCCTTATAACTTCGAAGTTTTCCGCCGTCGTCTGGCTGCAGCCGGAATGCTCTCGCAGGCAGATGATTTCCACAAGGCTTCGGGCTTATGGAGCGTGAAACTCTATAAAGCCGATATAGAGATGGATTTGAGAACCCGGAATATGGCGGGCTTCCAACTGCTCGATATTCAGGATTATCCCGGTCAGGGAAGTGCTTTCGTAGGCATCCTGGATGCGTTTATGGAGAGCAAGGGAATCACGACGCCCGAGGAATGGCGCCAGTGGTGTTCGCCTGTGGTTCCTCTGCTGGAAATGAAGAAGTTCTGCTTCGTGGATGGCGAGAAGATTCAGGCTAAGGTAAAGGTAGCCAATTATGGCGGTTCTTCGCTGAAGGGCAAGAAACTGAAATGGCATCTGGCTGCCGAGAACGGATTGTTCTGTATGGATGATGGAACTTTCAGCACCAAGGATGGTGAAGTGAGAAAGAATGTGGGCGACTTGATGGCTGAGGATGAGGGAGTATTGAACATCTTTTCATACGATGAAGGTTTGGTGGATGTAGGTGAACTGAATGGTGTTTTTCACGTACAGAAACCTACCAAGCTGCTTCTTACATTAAACATTGAAGGAACAGAGGCGAGAAACTCCTACGAACTTTGGGTTTATCCGAAGAAGGCTTTGGAAAAGAAGGGCGTCATCATAGCCAAGGATTTGAATGATGAAGTGGTGAAAGTCTTGGAAAAGGGCGGAAAGGTGCTTTGGATGCCTACGGCTTCCAGCCATTTCGTGGCTGCCGATGATACGCTTTCGCAGGCAGATAATGCTACGCCTTATACTGTTGGCGGACTATTCCAGACCGATTACTGGAATTATCGCATGTTCAAGACCATCTGCGCGAACAACAAAAAGAAGGTTTCTCCAGGAACCCTGGGCATTCTGACGAATCCGGAACATCCGATATTCAAGGGATTCCCTACGGAAATGCACACCAACTGGCAATGGTTCCCGGTTATCAAGGAATCGCATCCGCTGGTGCTTGACAACTTCTCCAAGGATTATCGCCCGATAGTTCAGGTGATAGATAACATCGAGCGGAATCATAAGTTGGGCTTGGTGATGGAATGGAAGGTGGGAGCCGGAAAGCTTCTCGTCTGCATGAGCGATTTGGAGAAGGCTGCCAAATACCCGGAAGGCAAGGCTTTCTATCAGAGTGTAATTGATTACATGCGCTCTGCCGATTTCAATCCATCTGCAGAAATAACGGTGGAGGAATTGAAGAAGAAACTTGCCGAGAAGCCTCGTCAGGTTTCATTGAAGGAGCTGAATAATATCTCGCAATATTAGTTGCGAACCTATAAGAAAAAACAAGAGCGGAAAGCCAGGAGTTAACAGGTTAACAGTTAACAGCTGATTTTCCGCTCTTTTTATATCATCCTGAGACTAATCTTTAACCCAGGATAAACCATTCTATCATCTCTGTTGATTCAGAGATAGGATTTACTTTGCATTGATCTCCTTCAAGAGGCGGTCTGCGTGTCCCCACTTATCCATCAGGTAGAGCACGTAGCGAATATCCACACCAATGCAGCGAGCCAGACGCTTGTCGAAGTTGATGTCAGAGCTGAGGCTGTCCCAGTTGCCATCGAAGGCAAGGCCAATCAACTCGCCCTTGCCGTTGAACATAGGGCTACCAGAGTTACCACCGGTAATATCGTTGTTGGTGAGGAAGCAGAGCTGCATCTTGCCAGTCGTCTTATCCTGATACTTGCCGAAATCCTTCTCAGAGAGAAGCTCGTGCATGATAGGCTCAGCGTAGTAATCGATGACCTTATCGCCCTTCTTCATCTTCTCAACGATGCTCTCGGCTGTGGTATAATAGCCTGATGGCTTGCCACCGAGGTCGAAACCGCCTACCTGACCGTAGCTCAATCGCATGGTGAAGTTTGCGTCGCTGTAGTGAGGCATGTCTTCCTCCATACGGAGCTTGGCAGCGCAGAGATACTTCTCCTGCTCGGCGATGCTATCGTTGATGCTGCCCATCTGAGCAGCGAAATCACCATATACATCGTTCAGATCCATACCGAAGCTTACGCCTGGATCCTTCTCATATCCCTTCTTGTTGAAATAGAGCTTGGCACCCTTCTTCATGATGAGCGACTTCTCCCAGAGATAATCCACATACTTGGCGTAGTTGCCGCCAAACTCAGCATCGATGGTCTTGTAGAACTTAGGCAACCATTTGGCATCTACGTGCTCCTTGTAGTTCTTCAAGAGGGTAGCGAGCACCTCCTTATCGAGTGCCATATCCCATTCTGCAGAGTTATCTTCAAACTCATGATACTGCTTCTTCTTGTTCTTCTCTGGACCCTTCACCTCCATGTTGGTCTGGAGCTTGATGGCACGGGTAGAGAACTCGATGTTGCTTCTTCTTGTGAAAGATTCAGCAAAGTTGGTCCAGGCATACTTCACGTCTGCGCTCTCCTTGTAGAGCTTGGCGAGCTTGTCGAAATCTACCTTGTGGGCGAGGTCGTTGGCTGCCTTGGCTGTATCCTGCCAAGCACGGAGACGGGTTTCGTACTCACGCTTCAGATTCACGATGCCGATAGAGTCGATACACTTGTTCATACCGATGGCATTCTTCCAGTAGTTGGAAGAGCTGGCGTACTTGCTGTCGTACTTGATGCGTACTGCCTCGTCGGCACGCATGTGTTTCTGCATTACCTCCTGCTTTACGCCACGAACCTGGGCACGAGGCGCATTCTCTGCATCGCGCATGGTCTGGATTCCGTAGCTTGAAAGATAGCGCTCTGTGCTGCCTGGGTAACCCATGGTCATCGCATAGTCGCCATCCTTGTAACCCTGGAGAGAAACCTGTGCCCAACGCTTTGGATGATAAGGCACATTATCTTTGCTGTAGGCAGCAGGACCATTGGTCTTAGGGTCGGCATAGATGCGGAATACAGAGAAGTCGCAGGTCTGGCGAGGCCACATCCAGTTGTCTGTATCGCCACCAAACTTACCCATAGACTTTGGTACGGTGAAAACCAGACGCAGGTCGGTGAAGTCGCGGTAAGTAGTAGCGTACCACTTGTTGCCCTCGTAGAAAGGCTGAACGGTGATATGGAGGGTAGAATCGTTCTTCTTCACCTCCTTAGTCATCTCGTTCTCCAGAGAATCGATGAGTTCATCGCGCTTCTTGTTGTCGAGTTTCTCGTATCCGAGGCTCATCACCTTATCGGTTACATCCTTCTGTTCAACCATGAAGCTGACGAACATATTCTCGTTAGGCAATTCCTCTGCGTAAGATTTAGCAAAGAAACCGTTGAGCATGTAGTCGTGTTCTACGGTAGAGTGGCTTCTGATAGCCTCGAAACCGCAATGGTGGTTGGTAAATACCAAACCGTCTGGAGAAACGACTACGCCTGAGCAATAGCCCGAGAAGTTAACCACAGCATTCTTCAAGGCGTTCTCGCCGTTGTAGAGCTGGTCGTAAGTCATACTGAAGCCTTCGCGCTGCATCATCTCATACACAGCGTTAGGCAAGTTGTAAATCGTCCACATTCCCTCGTCAGCGTGAGCGGTATTGATTCCGCAGAACGCCATGATAGAGGCGATAAGGACCGTTGCTTTTTTCTTCATTACTTGTTTTTGTTTTCTATTTTTATTATGATGTTATTTATTCTTTTTCTCATACCATTCTTTCCAAGTCTTTGCCTGTTCTGTCATCCGATATTGCTGGCGTGGATGTCTTGGGGTGTTTGGATATTTCCTTTCAATAGCTTTTTCTGAGAGGGCAGCGTTTAAATATAGTTCACTAAAACTTTTTCTGTCCTTTAGTCCGATTGCACCCATAATTTCCGCAGATGTCATATATTCATCGTTAAAGGATAGAATAAGAGTCTCCACATGTTGACTGAACTTGTGGGGTACTTGTGGGGTACTTGAGGATAGCTTGCGGGGTACTTGTGGGGTACCTATTCTTGGCTGCTCTTTCCAATCATCAGTCGGCCGGATATGTAAATATCTGTTCTTGAGAACCCAACCATCTTTTAAGAGTAAGTTTCTGAAGAAACGAACCAGGTAGATAGGAGAGTAATCTATGCCTTTCTGAATGTTTCGATAGTTGGCACGAACCAGGGCATTGCGGAAATACCAAGAGTGCTTGGCAAACATCTCATTATTCACCTTATAGCCTAAAGAGCGAAGATATTGGATGGTGAAAATCGCCGTGGTTCGGGTGTTGCCCTCTCTGAAAGCGTGGATTTGCCAGATGCCTGAAATGAATTTGGCAATATGCTCAATCTTCTCATCATCCGTCAGACCTTTATATGAGAAGTTCTTCTCCTGCTCAATATCCCAATCCAAGGCTCTTCTCAGGTCTTCCCAGTTCAGGTAGTTTACGGAATCTCCTTCGAGCACCCATTCCTTCTTGGAAATATCGTATTGGCGGATTTCGCCTGCGTGCTTGAATACCCCCTCGAAGATACGGCGATGCAAGGATACATATCCATTGGTATTGAAGGCAAAGGTCTTGCTGGCGAGAATCTTCGCGATGTTGGCTGAAACCTTATCTGCCTCTTCCTCGTCTTCATCCTTAGGTGTACGGACCGTCTTGCTCTGATAGTAAGAGTCAATCAGTTTTCTGGTTTCATCCAGAGAGATTTCTCCTTCGATGTTTCGTTTAGCCACATCTATGAGATACGCCGATGGTTGCAGCCCATCTACAGCCTGCAATCCGATAGCCGTCTTCCAGTTCTCGGCCCTTTCCTTCTGCGAAGGCTCTCCTTGTCGAAGATACTCATCGAAGGATGCGAACTCGTTGATATTATCTTTATTCATAGATGTAATGCTTGATATTTAACTTTGCAAAGTTACGACTATTTCCCGAGATTACCAATGATTTAGGGTAAAATATTAAAGAATTGCCCATTTATAGCTTACTTGTATGCCTAAACATTAATTTTCTTAGAAAAAACTTATTTAAAATGATACGATTTTCAGAAATAATAACTACCTTTGCATTCGAGTTGGAGCGGCATGAAAAGACTTGTCGTGATGAAGGCTCAATTTAATATAGAGCGTTTTGATATTATCCAAGGACTGGAATGTGGAAGTTTCAATACTTGTTTGGATAATGGCAATCCAGCTCACGCATAAGGATTATTGTACCCTTTTCTTTAGGGCATAATATATCTCATAGCGTGGGCTATTGTTTCATTGTCAACAAGTAGGTCCTTCCACAACCTCAGTCCTGGCATATAAGCAATAGTTCCCACGCTTTTCCTATTTATTAACCGCTATACTTCTGGGAAACAGTTGGCAAAATAGTTGGTAATAATGTATTTATCTTATAACGAATTTGTCTGCACATTATCTAAGGTTACTAGTGCGACAAGTGTGACTGGTCAGAAATATTATGATATTCATGTCATTGATAATTTGATATGCGGCAAAAGAGGAATCGGAACCTCTTTTCAAATTAAATTGGCAAAACTATATAATGCCTATATAGATTTACCTATTATCAATACAACGACTCTCAAGCCTTATGTTGGTGGTGTGCAATCTCCAGCACTAGCTATATTGGTGGAAGCAAATCTGGTTAAGACTCCTGTGTCGGATGATTTTGTGTTAAATGATAGAGAAAAAGGAGAATTAATAAAGCCTATAGTTGATAACGAAAACTCAACAAAAGGTAAAAGCAAAAGTAACAATAAAAAGTTTTATGTGATAGTTTTACTATGTATTGTCTTGGGACTGTTGATAAAGTTTTCAAGTAAACCGAGTCTTGATGCAATAGGTTGTATGGATGAATTAATTCCCAACAAAGAATATGTCATACAACAGAACACAATAGCTACTTATGATAAGGAAAACAATGCGCTTTTAACACAATATTCTGTGGATCAGAATGATATGGGTGTTACCCAGATGTTACTTGATGGTAGAGCAAAAATGATACCTGCTGGACGTCGGGCAAGATTTATTAAAATTATACGGGGAAATGCTGTTGTTCATATAGAGGGTGAAGCTTTTAATATGATAATTCCAACATCTGTATTAGTTCCCGAATAACTTGCTCTGTAATTAGTTGAGCAAAGTTTTGATAAATTACGTAGAAGAGACAATGAGTGAGGCATAAGCTTCACTCTTTTTTTGAATAGTTCGGAGAGTATTTCTTGTAAGTATCTAATCCATTCATATCCGGTTTAAAGATAATGGTATCAATGAAGTAGAAGTTGCCGTCATCTCCAACCAATACATTATTGGGCACGGCATCGAAGATGTCGTGAATGCCATTGGTGAAATATTCTCCATTGTCTTCTGCGTGAAAACCGATACGCTCAAACTCAGCCTTGATTTCTTCGGGAGTAGCTTCCCTCGCATTTACAACAAGTTGTTGGCGAAGGACAGCACAAACTTTTCCATCTCGATTCTGTGAGAAACCGATGAAATCGTAGGCGCAATCTGGAAAGTATTGGTTATGGGCAGGAATTCGTTCAAAGAATGGAGTAAGGTTGTCGTCAGAATAACGGAAGTCGTTAAGTTTATAAACGTGTATTCCATCATAGGCCATATAAACCTCGTTCTCTGAACCTCGGTCAGAGAACACACCTAATGATTCCGGATCTTCAATCCAGCAATCATTCTCCTTAGCCCAGTCTTTTAGCCTTGCAATTTGGACTCCCTTGCAAGCCGTTGTTCCCGCAAGCGCTTGAATTGAGCTAAGCACTCCTCCAGCGAAAGCGGATGCTCTCGCCAATAAGCCATTGAAGCCATCTTTTGGGCATTGACTTTCTTGTGATAATCGTTCAGTTGTATCTCCATCCATTTATGTATTATATTGTTAGAATATTACGTTTGCAAAGTTACGACTATTTCCCGAATTTTCCAAGGCTTCGCTTGATTTTCTTCATAATTTGCCTTTTTGCCGACTGCAATCCTGGGGATAGAACCTCCTGTTCCAGCATATCCAATGCCATTCTTAACTCTTCGAGGAGTTCGGGATAGTATTTCATCTGCTCGTAGGCGAGCTTCATGCAGTAGCAACGGATGGCGTAGGGCTGTGAACAGGCGGTAATCTTGGCGATGCAGAAATCGATGAAATCAGAACGGAGTGATTCTTCCTCGAAAGGCTGACGGAGAAGAAGATGGAGCATCAGGCGGCGCTTGGTCTCATTCTTCTCTACGAGAACCCTATCTATCAGTTCATCATGCTTCTGAAAGAGCCACGGGTTGTTGGCTTTATCAAAATGGCTTAAAGCCCAAAGTGCATTGAACGCCACTCGGTCGTTTTCATCAAAGGTGAGCTGGTAAAGCTCTTCCTTTAAACAATTATTCTCTTTGCCTTGCGTCTGAAGGCAAAGAGAATAAATATCGTTTATGCTTAATCTGTTTATGAGTTGATTTCTCATTATTTCAGCTCTCATAACTTCTTATTCTGTTCTTATAACTTCATAAGATGCTTTACTTCCTAAAGTACTTTCCAACTACCGGCAGACTCTTCAATGGGAAATCCTTCTTCACGAGATAGGCGGCGAAGATGAGGATGAGCACCGTGTTGATGAGGCAGGCAATTCCACTGGAGAAGTATCTGTTAGCCTCGGTCATTCCGGCGAAGAGGATGAGGGATAGAACCACATAAATCATAATCTCTTTCACCGGATAGTTGATAGGATACTTCTTCTGACCCACGAAGTAGGAGAGAAGCATCGCCGTTCCATATCCTGCGAAACCAGCCCAGGCACAGGCAATGTAACCATAAACTGGTACGAAGATAACGTTGATGGCAATCAATACCGCACAACCGATGCCTGAGAAGTAAGCACCCCAGATGGTCTTGTCGATGAGCTTGTACCAGAAACTGAGGTTGAAATATACTCCCATCATGATTTCTGCAGCCATTACGATAGGCACTACCTTCAAACCATCCCAGTAGTCGCGACCGATGATGTGGCGCAATACATCCAGATAGCCTACCACCACCAGGAAAGCCAAGAGGGTGAAGATGACGAAATACTTCATCGCCGAAGCGTAAGTCTGTCGGTTGTCCTTATCCTTCGCCTTGCCGAAAACGAACGGCTCGTAAGCATAGCGGAAAGCCTGGGTAATCATCGCCATGATCATCGCAATCTTGCTGGCTGCTCCGTAGATTCCGAGCTGCGTATGCGCATCGCCCTTCTCATAGATGTAAGGGAAGAGAATCTTGTCGGCTGTCTGGTTCAGAATACCGGCAATACCAAGCACGAGGATAGGCCAGCTGTAGCTAAGCATTTTTTTGATGAGCACCTTGGTCTCAGCCCAAGAGGCGTAAGGACCAGAAAAACCTTCCTTCAATTCCTTATAGAAGAAGATAGTCATGGTAGAGGTGCAGATGATGTTGATGTAAAAAGCATATTCCACATCACTTCCACCCATGAAGCCGAAGTAAGCGATGTTCATCGCCATATTGCCGATGATGAAGAGCATCTTCAAGGCTGCAAACTTCAATGGGCGCTTCTGGTATCTCAGATAGGCAAATGGTATGCACTGGAAGGCATCGATAGCCACGGTGACAAACATGGTCCAGACGTATGCTGGATGGTCGGCATATCCCATGGCACTGCTCAATGGATGCAAGAAGATGAATACCAAGGCCACGAAGAGCAAGGAGGTGCAGCCCACCATGCTCAAGACTGTGGTATATACTTTGTGAGCATCTTCTCCCTCCTTGTTGACAAAGCGGAAGAAGGTAGTCTCCATACCGTAAGTCAAGATGACGAGAATCAAAGCCGTATAGGCATACATGTTGGTGATGACACCATAACCACCACTGGCTGCACTGATAGATCGGAAGAGCACACG
>ERZ506432.910-NODE-910-length-11763-cov-6.493850_pt1 | contig 11763 bp, 9 predicted proteins | sample MGYA00513663_ERZ506432 | MGnify/ENA metagenome assembly ERZ506432
CGTGGAGGATGCCGGGGTGCTTTTCCCAGACGTAGAGGTTCTCCTTGCCGATGGAAAGCAGCACGGGGATGTCCTCGGGCTGGATGACGTGTCCCTTGCGGAAGCGGGCATCCTTGTACTCGCCCGGGATGATCTGGGTGATATCATGGCAGAGCACCTGCCCTGCGGCGTCAACAGTACGGATCAGTTTCATGATGGCATTCTCCTTACAGCGCGGGCATCTGGGCTTCGATCCAGTCTGCCAGTGCCGGAATATCGTTCAGGTCAAAATCTGCGCCGGGGATATCCCCCACCACCGCCAGCGGCTGGAAGGAAGCGGGCGCATCCGAAATGGCGCTGCGCACCACCTCGATCTTGGGCCAGCCGCTGGATTTGAACCCCTCCAGCAGTACAAGGTCGTAGCCGTGACGCTCGAACAGGGCAAGCAGATCCTGCTCGGTCAGGCGAAATTCCTCGGTCAGCAGGTAGCGCGTGCCGGAGTAGACCGCCACGCCCTCGGCACCGGCTTCCCGTAGGCGGTAGCTGTCGGTGCCGGGCACGTCCGGGGTAAAATCGTGGCCGTCGTGCTTGATGACACCTACCTTCAGCCCACGGCTGCGCAGTACGGGCAGCAGCTTTTCCAGCAGGGTGGTCTTACCGCTGTTGTGCACCCCGCTGACCGCCAGCACCGCCGGGCGTTTGAGCGCCTGTGTCTCGGCCAGCGCCTGTTTTTGTTCACTGTACAAAGCAAAGCACCTCCACTTCCATGCCGGGTTCTACCGGCCCGCTGCCGGCGGGGATCTCCACCAGACAGTTGCAGCCCATCATGGCAGACAGCGCACCGGAAGAGTGCGCCTCGGCGTTGCCCGCGCCGGGCAGGGTCACCTTGCCGCCGCAGGCAGTCGCCCGCAGGTAGCGGTTGCCCTTGCTGGGTTTGGAAAAGCCGTTCGTCAGTGTGCAGACGGTGCGGGCGGGGATGCAACTCTCCTCCCGGCGTCCGGCGGCGCGCAGCAGCGCAGGGATGGCGTACTGCTCCAGCGTAGCGGCGGCGGCAAAGGGGTTTCCGGACAGGCAGAACACCAGCTTACCGTTAAGTGTAGCCGCCAGCATGGGGCTGCCGGGCTTCTGAGCTACGCCCTCCACCAGCAGCTGTGCCCCCAGCTTTTCCAGCACAAGGGGCAGATAATCCTTCTGTCCTACGGAGACGCCGCCGCTGGTAATGACAGCATCGCAGCGGGTCAGCAGCTCCTGCATTTTACCGGTGATGACCTCCGGGTCATCGGAGCACTGCTGCCGCTCCACGGCAAAGCCCAGCTGACGCAGCCGGGCTGCGTTCTGGGTGCCGTTGGCATCGTAAATTTTACCGGATGCCCACGGTGCGCCGGGTTCCAGCAGCTCGCTGCCGGTGGAAAGGATACCCACGGTCAGCGGACAGCAGACGGTCACCTCGGCGTAGCCCTGCCCGGCCAGCACGCCCAGATGGGCGGGGGTGAGCACCGTCCCGGCGGGCGCGATGACCGCACCGGCGGCTACATCTTCCCCCCGGAACACTACGTTTTGCAGCGGCTTTACGGCGGCATAAAGCTGCACGGTCTCTTCGCCGCTGTCGGTCAGTTCCTGCATCAGGACGCAGTCCGCGCCCTCCGGCAGGGGGGCACCGGTCATGATGCGGGCAGCGCAGCCTGCGGGCAGCGCCGCAGCCGGGGCATCGCCCGCGTAAAGCTTCATCACCACCGGCAGGGTGACCGGGGTCTCCCGGCTTGCTCCGGCGGTATCCGCGCTGTGCAGGGCGTAGCCGTCCAGCGGGCTGCGGTCAAAGGGGGGCTGGTCCATCCGGGCGCAGAGGTCACCGGCGGCAATGCGCCCGCAGGCGGCTTCCAGCGGGATGGTCTCCGGGGACGGAGAAGGCAGAAGTGCTGCCGCGTCCAGCACGCTGCGCAGCGCCTGAACGGGGGAGCAGAAAGGCTGATTCATTATAACTTCCTCCATAGACCCGCCGCTCTCCCCTTCTGCTATGGCTCAGACGGGGACACCGGCGGGGGTATTCTTTTTTCAAAAAAGGCAGGTGAAAAAGAAGCGGAGACGTCTTGACCGGAAAATCAAAACGCCTCCGCAGAATATCTTCACAAAACCGGCTGCGGCAGCTTGCAGTCTGCTACGCCGGTGGCAGCCTTTGGCTATGCGCCGCCCTTGCAGCGGCAGCACATAGCCAAAAAGCACCTGTGAAGATGGGAGGAGTTCTTTTTTTCAAATTGCAGCGTTTCTTCTGCGGGAAGGCGGTGGGGTTTCCCCCACCACCCTTGAATGCCGGCTTATGCAGCCCTTAGCATTGCGGCGCGGTGTCCTGCTCTTTGTGGGAGTTTAGACACCTTTGCTCAAAGAAGCTCTTATACCCTGTTCAGTTGTGTGGGAATGCTTTTAGTCGCAGAACTCATCCACGTCGCTGATGGCTTTTGCATAGCGGCGGGTGAGGTGCTTGGTGGAAAAGAGGAACCGCTCGTTCTGGTTGTTGGTCAGCTCCTCGATATCGGCATACTCCGGGTTCTCCTGCATGGCCTTCCAAGTCTGCTCGACGACCTCCGGCGCAAGGCCGTAGGGGGAGCGCTGGAAGTACTTCAGCGGGGTGGCACTGGGATAGATGCGGGCATTGAACCGCACCATCTCGGCGAACATCACACACAGATCCTTGTCCTCGATGAGCTGCGCGATCATCGCGTAGTTGTCGCTCATGTTGGCGGTGGAATAGTAGTAGGTATCCTTTGCGCCCTTGCGGGTGGTGATGTCCTCACACTGGGGGTCTGTGGGCATCTGCGCCAGCAGCTCGTCTGCATTTTCCACCTCGGTCAGCAGCAGGGCGTGGGGGGTCAGCAGCGCAGCCGCAGAGCGGGCGCGGATGTAACCGGCCAGCTCCTGTGCAGGGGTCAGCTCCGGCAGCTCCGGGGCGGTCTTGGTGGGCTGATCCGCAAAGGGATCGTTTTCTGCCTCCGGTTCACCGGCCAGAAAATCCAGCAGTTCCGGCTTTGCAGCATCGGGCTGCGCAGCTTCGGCGGCTTCGGGTGCGGCTTCGGCGGCCTGCTTTGCGGCAAGCTCGGCGGTCTCCCGCTCCACTGCGGCGATCACGTCCTCGCCAGTCTTGGCGGCGCTGCCGTCAAAGGTGCTGCCGGTCTCCTTCAGGCGGCGGGCCGTCTCGCTGGCGGCATCGATGTCGAACACCTCTGCCTTGGGCTTTTTCTTGGCGGCCAGCTCTGCCTTTTGCAGTTCCAGAACGGCCTGCTCCGGGTCTACGCTGCCATCCACCGTGGTGGTGTAGCCGGGTTTACGTCTGCCAAACAACATGACGATCGTTCCTCTTTCTATGGGATTTACTATGGGATTTATTCAGCTGCTGCGGTGTTCTGGGCGTAGATGCCGCGCTTTTCCAGATCATCGGCCATGTCAGCCAGATCATACTTCTCCAGCGTCTCGCGGGTGGGCACACCGGTGGTGCGGTCCCAGCCGAAGGCATCGTAGAACAGATCCTTTGCCTTTTCCATGTCGGCGCGGTCCAGCTTGGTGGTGCCTTCCTCGAATGCCTTGAAGTCGGGGTCCTTATCGAACACCCAATCGCAGATGGCATCGTGCTCCTGACGCAGGTTTGCGCTGCCGCAGTTCTGCTGGAAGCTGATGGCGGTCATCGCGCGCAGCATCTGGGTGATGCGGGCGCCGTCCTCCTGCAGACCGGCCTGAGTATAGGTCTCGCCGGTAACAGCAGTCATAAAGTCTGCCTGCAGATCCAAATCGCCGTGGTAGTCGCGCTCCTTGGAGGGAGACTGGGTCATAGGCCACATCCAGTTGCACAGGGTAGCGGAGTCGTGGAAGTTCTTATCGTTGACGCAGTATGCAGCCAGCTTTGCCTTGTTCTCGTTGATGGGAGTGTAGGCCTTGGCCTTATCGTAGCAGCCCTCGCCGAAGAAGTCCTCCATGACCTTCTTGGTCACCTCATAGGGAGCGCCGGAACCGGTCTCGCAGACGATCTCGTGGATCATGCAGTCGCGGTTGTAGACGAGGTTGTACAGCATACCAACCTGCCATGCCTCAGCAGGGCCGTGGTGGTTGGGGAAGCCGTTGTAGATCAGGTTGGAGTTGGTAGCGCCGTCGTCGCGGTCCAGCCAGCTCTTGGGCAGGCCGAACTTTTCCATCATGGCCAGCGTGCCCTTGGCGATGACGGACAGGTCGCCCTCGCCGTAAGCCATGCGGCGGATCAGCTCGACCTCCCAGCGGGGATCGCCGGCCTTCTCCCACTCCCAAGGCAGAGAGTCGTACTCGGCCTCGCTGATGTACTTGGTGGCTTCCTCGCGGGGCATCCGCAGGATCCACAGCAGGTCGCGGTTCAGGTTGCCGTAGTTGTCCCACAGGCCCATATCGTCCACAGCATGAGACCATGCCAGATTGATGACCATGGTGCCGTCGCCCTCGTACTTGAAGTCGTGCACGCCGTCCGGGTAGACGCGGGTGCCGTACAGCACGGGCATACAGGTGTTGGAGTTGTGGGTGGGCAGATCGTAATCTGCCAGCGGATCCACATCATACTCGGTGTAGCAGCGGATGGGGCAGGAGGAGCAGCCGCCGTTCTTCACGGTGTACTCAGCAGCCGGAGCGCCGAAGTCGAAGTAGCCCTTGAAGCAGCGCAGAGCCACCTTGTTGATATCGTTGTAGGGCTGCTCGCCGGTATCCACGGGGCCGCCGGGAGCCTTCTTCCACATACGGCCGGGGGCGCCGGACCAGCGGTTCTTGCCGGAGGTGGCGCTGTACTCTGCCCAGCTCTGGGGCTGTGCGGGCACGTTGTGGTTGTTGTTGCCGCCGATCAGGTTGCCCATCATGTAGTTGGAGAGCTCCAGCACCTTCTTGGGGTCAGCCACCTTGACGCTGCCGGTGCCGCGGATGGCAAGGCCCTTCAGCTTCTTGTTGCCCAGCGCAGCGCCCAGACCGGCGCCGCCGGAGTTGCCGAAGCTGGTGTTCAGGGTGGAGTAGTCCACCAGGTTCTCACCGGCAGGGCCGATGGAAGCAGTCTCGAACTCGCGGCCGTTCTGCTCTACCATCCACTTATTGGCAGCAAAGGTGCCCTTGCCCCAGATCTCGGTTGCGTCCTCCAGAGAGACCGCGCCGTCCTCGATGCGCAGGTAGACGGGCTTCTCGGAAATGCCGCTGATCACGATGCCATCGTAACCGGCATACTTCAGCATGGAGCCGATGTGGCCGCCCATGTGTGCATCGATAATGGAGTGGCCCTTGGACCAGGTAGAGCGGAAGGTCACGTTCATACGGCCGGAGCAGGGCACGCCTGCGCCGGTCAGGGGGCCGACACCAAAGATGACCAGAGCCTTCTCGTCATAGGGGTCCAGCTCCATGGGAGCTTCCTCATACATAATGCGGTAGGCCATGCCCATACCGCCGATATACTTATGGTACTTTTCGTCATCCTGCGTGGTGATCTCGCCGGTGGTCAGGTTGACGCGCAGGATCTTGCCTGCCCAGCCATAACTTTCAGCCATTGTAGTTCCTCCTTACAGATCCAAGTATGCAGCCTGTGCTGCGCTGGTAACGGCATCCCAATCCACAATGGACAGAGCGCCGGACGGGCAGCCTGCCACGCAGGCACCGCAGGCGATGCACTTGGAGGACTTGCCGGTCTCGGGGTTGACGGTGGGCATGTGCCACGGGCAGGCATCATGGCAGGCACCGCAGCCGATGCACTTGTCGGTATCCACTACGCGGATGCCGCGGTCGTCGGTGGTGATGGCCTTCTGCGGGCAGGCATTGCCGCAGGCGGGGTCCTCGCACTGGCGGCAGGTATCTGGGAAGTAGACAAAGCAGTTATCCGTGCCGGACAGCAGACCGTTGCCTGCGCCGTCCAGATTCAGACGGCGCTGAATCTTGACGCGGCTGATGTAAGAGGAGCACACGCCATCGTTGGTCAGGGTGCAGTTGATCTCGCAGCGCTGGCAGCCGGTGCACAGGTCTGCGTTGACCACCAGCAGGCCCTGCGGCAGTGCCCAAGTGGCCACTGCGCCGGAATCCACCTGCTGCTGAGAGCAGCCGAACAGGGACAGCATGGAAGCGGACAGGGTGAGCCCTGCAAGGCTCTTGCCCGAGATCTTCATGAATTGACGGCGGGTCATGTCAGCCGTCAGGAAATCAGTTTTTGCCATAGGTTCCATTCCTCCGTTGAGGTCACTCTGCGCAGAGTACCCCGGTCACATAGAAATACGAGTTGTTGACGATGGTCGTCACAGCCGAAGAGGTGATGGTCGCGCCGGAAAGGGCGTCCACCTCGGTCAGGTCTGCGCTGACAGCACCGGACGCATTGCCGGTGGTGGTCAGGCTGGCCTGCTCCAGACGCACCTTGGACTGCTCTTCTGCCGAGAGATCCGCAAAGGGGATCGCCATCGGCTCGCCATCCAGTGCGCTCTTGCTGAGCATGGTTGCGTACAGCTTGCGCCGTGCCACGGCCTCTGCGCTGGAATCCAGCGGCGGAGCCAGCTCATCGCCCAGTGCCTCGCCCTTCAAAGCCGAGAAGGTAAGCCCCGCAGCATACATCTTGCGGGTAGCCTCGGCCTCGGGAGAGGTATCGAAGGTGCGCCATTGTGCGGGGTCAAAATCCCCGGCAGCAGCGGGCTGCTCCTCCGCTGCACCGGCAGCGGCATAGGCGGCACCGGTAACGGGGTCCGTTACGGTGTAGCTTTTGCCCGCCAGCGTGAAGGGAGCTGTGCCCTGATACTGGGACGTGAACTCCGGGTTGACGCACTGGCCGCCAAGGCTTTCCGTTTCGTCCTGCGAGAGGATCTCTACTGCGGAAACATTGCCCTCGGCGTCAATGGTCACGGCAGCCTGCACATCGCTCTGGAAGCCCTTCTGAGAGCCCTCCACGCGGTAGCTGCCATCGTCGAGCTGGTACACTGCGCTGATGCCATAGGCGGCTGCATCCGCCTCCGACACCGGCAGCAGGGTACCGGCAACCGTGGTGCGTGCGCTTTGCAAGGTGGTCAGACCGACCGCCAAGGCGATGGTCGCAACGCCCATGGCTGCATAGCCCGGCAGCCGCTTGCGCCACAGCGGTACGGGCGCAAACGGGTTGGTTGCCTGCTTCATGTTATCACCTGCCTGTTTTTATTTTGCCGGGTAACCCCGGACAACAATTGAGGCCGCTCTGGCTGCTGCAACAGCGGAGCGGTCTCTTCGATAATATATTAACATGCGTGCGCGGAGTATGTCAACAGAAACAGACAGGCTTTTCCGTTTTGTAACTATTGTTTTTGTAATATTTGCTTAAAGTTTAGGGATTTTGCGTCCGCACACCAGCTGCAGGCCGTATTCTGCTGCAAGCTCTGCGGATTGCACGGTGGGCATGCTTTTGCTTACCAGCACCGGCACTCCGGCGCGGATGGCCTTGCGCACCATATCCAGCGGCACCCGGCCGCTGGTGTACAGCACGCATTCTGCCAGCGGCAGCCCTGCCAGCACCGCGCAGCCCACCGCCTTATCCAGCGCGTTGTGCCGTCCCAGATCCTCACAGGCAAAAACAATTTCCCCTTTGTGCAGCACAAAGCAGCTGTGCACCGCCCGGGTGGCGCGGTACAGCGGCAGACCGGCGTGCATGGCGGCGGTCAGGGTCTGCACCCATTCCGGCTGCAAGGCCAGCCCCGGCACAGGGCGCAGGGGCAGCAGCTCCACCGGGCTGCCCAGCGCGATATTATCGGTGCAGCAGCTGGCAACCTCCTGCGCGGCGGCGCGGCGGGTGGGCAGCGGGTGGCGCAGATATACCTGCACCTTTGCGCCCTCAGCGCAGACGGCAATCTGCTCCACCTCGTCCGCAGATGCGATCCACCCTTCGGTGAGCAGCCGCCCCAAAGCCAGCTGCGGCAGCAGCGCCGGGGTGCATACCACCCGGAAGGCGGGCTGCTCGTTTACATAGATAGCGGCGGCGTGCTCTGCCGGTATGGTGGCTTCGGTGCCGTCCGGCAGACGCAGGCTGGCAAAAGCCGCCTGTGCACCAAAACGGTCGGTGATCTGCAAAGAGGGTGTACTGCGTTTTTCCATAAAATTTCCTTGTATTATAAATGCAATGCTGTGTGTCAGACGGACAGTATCAACATACCGGTTCTGTGGCAAAAAGTCAAGAGTCCTCTTGCCGTAAAACGCAATGCCGGACAGCCCGCAGACTGTCCGGCATTGCGATAAAAGCATCAGGTTTAAAGGCCATTCCTCTCAGACCGTGTTCTCAGAACACCGCCGGGACGATCTGCTGGGCATCCACATCCACGATACCGTAGGTGTTCAGTCGCAGCTTCGGGATGACCGGCAGGCTTACAAAAGCAAGGGTCATAAAGGCGTCGATGTCCTCCGAGATGCCGTGGGCTTTCAGCGCCGCCTTGAGCGCTTGCAGCTTTTCCTCCACAGTCTCGGCGCTCTCGGTGCTCATAAGCCCTGCCACTGGCAGCGGCAGCTCCCCTACCACCTGTCCGTTCAGTGCAAAGGCAAGGCCGCCCTTATTTTTGCGCACCGTGTTGCCCGCCAGCACCATGTCGGCATCGTTGGTGCCCGCCACAATGAGGTTGTGGGAGTCGTGGGCGATGCTGGAAGCCACTGCGCCGCATTGCAGGCCGTAGTTGCCCAAAAAGCCCAATCCCACATGACCGGAGCGGTGATGCCGCTCGAACACCGCCAGTTTGACGATCTGTTGCGCCACGTCCACGCCGGGCGCTGTGCCCGGGTGCTGGCAGAACGGAACGATTTTTTCCGTGGTCAGCAGGGCGTGCGGAGTCAGGCAGATCACCCGCTGCCGGGTGCCGGTCTGCTTCAGCTGCAATTGCTCCGGGGTGATCTCATCCATGTTGAAGGAATCGAACACCCGCGCAAAGCGTGCCTTGTCCACAGTAAGGGCGGCAGGGTGCAGCATTCTGCCCTGCTGCGCCACCAGTTTGCCCTTTTTGTACACCTGCTCCACTGTGAACTGTTCCAGATTTGACAGCACGATCAGGTCCGCGGTGTAACCGGGAGCTACCGCGCCGCTGTGCGCAAGACCGAAGTACTGGCACGGGACAAGGGTGCCCATCCGCACCGCCACCACCGGGTCTACTCCGGCGGCAATGGCCTTGCGGATGATGTAGTCGATATGCCCGCCCTGCAACAGGTCTCCGGGATGCTTGTCATCGGTCACCAGCATACAGCGGCTGCAATAAGGCTCTTGGAACAGGGGCAGCAGGCTTTCCATATTTTGCGCCGCCGTGCCCTCCCGCACCATGATGTACTGTCCGCGCCGCAGCTTTTCCATGGCCTCGTGGAGTTCCGAGCACTCATGGTCGGACTGCACCCCGGCGGCGACATAGGCGTTCAGCTCCTCCCCGCTGAGGAAGGGTGCGTGCCCGTCGATCTTTTTGCCTGCGGCGGTGCAGTCGCAGATCTTCTGCAGGATCTTTTCGTCCGCGCGCACCGTGCCGTAGGAGTTCATCAGCTCAGCCAGCCCCAGTACCCGGGGCTGCTGATAGTAGGGGCGCAGCTGCTCCGCTTCCAGCACCGCGCCGGACTCGTCCAGCCCGGTGGCAGGCACGCAGGAGGGCAGCATAAAGTAGACCGAAAGCGCCAGATCTTTTGTAGTCTCCAGCATAAAGTCCAGCCCCGCCGTACCGGCCACATTGGAGATCTCGTGCGGGTCGGTGACCACCGCCGTGGTGCCGTGGGGCAGCACCGCCTGTTCAAAGGCCGGGCCGCAGAGCATGGAGCTTTCAATGTGGATGTGTCCATCCACAAGCCCGGGGCAGACATACTTGCCCTGCAAGTCCAGCTCAGTCTCGCCGGTATAGTGTCCCACGCCAAGGATGACCCCCTGACGGATGGCTACATCGGCCTGCTCGATCTCGTTTGTGAACACGTTGATGACCCGGGCGTTTTTCAGCACAAGCTCTGCCCGCACGTCACCCTTTGCTGTCAGGATCTGCTGCTTCAAGGTTTCCATTTTCATAAGGGCCCCCTTGTCCTGCTTTTACTGTTAAAAACTTGCGTTCTGCTGCCGGAAATACTGTTTTTGGTTTACATAGCGATCCAGCCAAAGGCGTTTGCCACCGAACTTGCCAGAATAATGGCTGCAAAAATGGGGCACAGCCAGCGGATCATAAAATTGAACACCGGCTTGCGGCGGAAGCGCTGACCATCCTGCTCCACCTCCTGCGCGATCTGCTCCACGCCGATGACGCGGGACACCAGCAGGCAGGTGGCAATGGCGGCAATAGGCATCATGACCGAGTTGGTCAAAAAGTCGAAGAAGTCCAAGAACTGCATCCCGAACACGGTCACCTCAGCCAGCGGGCCGTAGCCCAGTGCCGACAGGCTGCCCAGTGCCACCATGATGGCACCGATGAGCACAGTGGAGCGGGTACGGTCCCAGCCCAGCTCGTCCTCAAAGGTGGAAACAGCGCTCTCGGTCAGGGCAATGGAGCTGGTAATGGCTGCAAACAGCACCAGCACAAAGAACAGCACACCCACCACGGTACCCAGACCCATGCTGGCAAACACCTTGGGGATGGTAATGAACATCAGCGCAGGACCGGCCTGCAGGGTGTCCGGGTCGCCGCCGGAGAAGGCAAACACCGCCGGAATGATCATCAGACCTGCCATGATGGCAATGGCGGTATCGAACACCTCCACGTTCTCGGTGGACTCCTCGATGGAGACGTCCTTCTTCATATAAGAGCCGAAGGTGACCAGAATGCCCATGGCGATGGACAGAGAGTAGAACATCTGCCCCATAGCGGTGACCACGGTCATCCAGGAGAAGTTTTTGGGGTTGGGCACCAGAAAATACTTCACGCCCGCCAGTGCACCGGGACGGGTGACCGAGTAGCCCGCAATGACCAGCGACAGCACCACCAGCACCGGCATCATCACCTTGGAAACCCGCTCCACGCCGTTGCGCACACCAGCAAAGATAATGCCCAGCGTGAACAGACTGAACAGCAAAAAGGCCAGCTCGGCCTGCAGACCGTTGGTGATAAAGGCGGAGAAGTAGCCGTCCGTTGCCAGATTGCCGCCGCGGCCGCACAGATACTCGGCCAGATAGTGGATGACCCAGCCGCCGATGACCGAATAATAGGGAACGATCAGGATGGGGATGACGGCGTTGATCCAGCCGCCGAACGCCAGCCCCTTCCCCTTGCCAAAATGGCTGTAAGCGCCCACCGGGCTTTTGCGGGTCATCCGGCCCAGCGCCGTCTCGGCCACGATCATGGTGTAGCCGAAGGTGAAGGCGAGGATGATGTAGATGAGCAGGAAAATGCCGCCGCCGTACTTTGCTGCGAGATAGGGGAAACGCCAGATATTGCCGAGGCCTACCGAAGCGCCTGCCGCCGAGAGGACAAAGCCGATCTTGCCCGAAAAGGCGCTTCGCTTGTGTTGATTTTGGTTCATTAGATTCTCCTCTTTTCACAAATTTGAATAAGTCCAGTGTAGCACTGCCGCAAGCGGGATTCAACAGATTTCCCGATAAAAACCGCGAAATGCATCGAAAGAATCGAACGGCAGCATTAAAAATAAGCACAGAGGCCCAGAGACCTCTGCGCATGAAGATACAGATTCAGTCCACTACCGGCACATCCAGCCCGAATTCCAGCGGGCGGAAACGGGGGCAGACGTTCTCCGTGATGCAGATGACCGACGCGGCCAGGCGGCTGCCGATCTCACAGGACTGGGCCAGATTCTTGCCGTAGGTCAGGCCGATGACCGTGCCGGCAAAGAAGGCGTCCCCCGCGCCGG
>ERZ506432.918-NODE-918-length-11715-cov-5.780875_pt1 | contig 11715 bp, 9 predicted proteins | sample MGYA00513663_ERZ506432 | MGnify/ENA metagenome assembly ERZ506432
ACCGCTTTCAGGAGGGCGAGATGCGCAAGCGCATCCAGTTTATGTACGGCGGCGAGTTGCAGACCATCCGGTTCGAGTATACCGGACCGAGTTTGGAATCCGTGCTTGACCGACTGCCCACTGCAAAGGTTTTGCAGGTGACGGAAAAGGGCTGGATTGTGGAAGCCGAGGTCTTTGGCACGGGAATCCAGATGTGGGTGAGGAGTCAGGGGGACTATGTAAAGGTACTTTAAGAATGGAAAAGAGTGAGAATATGAAATTGGATCGCCTTTCTGTGGCACAGATGCTTCAGGAACACCCAATAAAAAACGAGCAGGAAGGATACCGGCAGCGATACCTTTGGGTATTGGACTATGTGGTTCGTAAGTATTCTGCAGAAGATGATTGGGCCAATGCAGCTTTAACGCTGTATCGTTCGGTATTGCTGGATGGAAAAGAACCTGAATATACCGAAAGAGGACTGCCGAAGAACCTGAAGGTGGCGACTGCAACTAAATTCCGTGCGTTCAAGTTTTTTTCTTACCGGTATTGCCTGCTGGCAGATTGCATTTTTATAGCAGCATTTTCGGACAGGGAAAAGGGCAAAAAGATCTTTGCGGAGCTGGAAGCGTTGTACCAGAAGCGATATCGCAAAAAGCTGCGAGAAGTTTTTGAATTTTTGTATGGAGCAGAAAATTCGTTGAAAGGTATCAGTCAACTTGAATACTTCCGAGACTGCTGGACGAAAAACAGGGCATTTCAGCAGCAGGTTCCGATAAAAGTTTTGATCACCGCAACGATGAGTGCCGGAAAATCTACCCTTCTGAATGCGCTTGCAGGCAAAAAAGTAAACAAAACGCAGAACGAAGCCTGCACTGCAAAGATCCATTCTATTTTTAATAAACCGTATGAGGATGGATTCAGCTATGAATGGGATGGCGCCTTGAATCTGAATGCCGGTTTGGAAGACCTGATGGATGACAGCGTGGACAACCAGACGGAATATGTTTCTGTTGGTACGTTTTTCCGTTCATGTTTTCCAGAAACACGCCGGGTTTGGCTGATTGATACGCCGGGTGTGAATTCTGCGGATAACGTAGAGCATAAAACAATCACGGAAAAATTAATCCGGAAAACAGACCCTGACATGGTGATTTGTGTGCTGAATGGACAGGCAATCGGAACGGACGATGAAAGAAAGCATTTACTCTTCCTTAAGGAGAAGTGCAGATGCCGGATCCTGTTTGTAATCAACAAAGTAGATTCCTACCGTAAAAATGAAGACTCAATCCGGCAAACACTGGAAACTACCCGGAAGGAATTGGAAAAGGTTGGGTTCCAATCTCCCTGTGTGGTGCCGGTATCTGCATATGCGGCTTTTCTGGCCAAGCAGGCCTATTGGGGAGAGCCGATGGAGGAAGAAGAAGCGGACGACATGGAACGTCTGGCACATAAGCTGAAACGTGATGCATTCCGGTTGGATGTCCTTTACCCGAAAGAGAGCGCAGGGTCTGACTTGTCTGCTGATTGCAGTGAGGCAGAGCAGCTGATGCTGCATTCCGGCATTTTGAATCTGGAAAATATGATTTATCATATAAAGGAGCAGTAAAATGAGAAAAATCTATCTTGAGTACAATCCTTACAAGGTCGAAACAAAAATTCTTGTGGATGACGTGACACCCAAGCGCAACAGCCGTCTACAGGTAAAGGATCGCCGTTTGCAGGAGTGGATCGAGGATATGCCGGAAATCCTGAAGGAGGAGTGCCGCGATACGGAGTATCAGCTTACATTTCATGGTACGAACCCGGACTATGAAGATGTGGAGGCAATGGCAACTGATGCAGAAAAAATCGGCCTTCACATTTCGTTGGAGCACTTACCGGCAAGGGAAGTGGCAGATAAGGAGGCCAGCATTGACAGGATCTTTCAGGAGATTCAGAACGGTCCCTTTGAAGAACTGAAAACGCCGGATATCAAGCGCGCATTCACACTGGCCAAAAGCAGCGACTTTGAGGTGAGCGTGGTAGCGACCATGAGTTCCGGCAAATCTACATTGATCAATGCGCTGCTGGGGCAGAAACTAATGCCGGCTAAGAATGAGGCGTGTACAGCTAAAATCACGGAAATTCATGATAATGACCAGCCCTGCTTCTCGGCAGAGGCTTACGATAAAGCCGGTCAACTGCTCGGACGTTATGAGAACCTTACGCTGGGCGTAATGAACGAACTGAACAAGAAGGAAAGTAAGGCGTTCAGAGTGCGCGCGAAGGGAAATATCCCCTTTGTACCGGCTGATGATGTATCGCTGGTATTGATCGATACGCCGGGTCCCAACAATGCCTGCGACCCTTCCCACCGAATCGCAACCAGAAGAATGCTTTCGGAATCTTCCAAGGCATTGGTACTGTATGTCATGAATGCAACGCAACTTGGCGTGGATGACGATAACATCCTGCTGAGCGAAGTGGCTGAGAGTATGAAAACGGGCGGTAAACAGTCGCGTGATCGATTTATTTTTGTGGTGAACAAGCTGGATGAATTCAAAAAGGGAGAGGACAGTGTTCCTTCTGCACTGAAAAAAGCACAAACAATCTTGAAGAACCACGGTATCGAGAACCCCAATATTTATCCGGTATCGGCATTAACGGCACTGGAAATTCGCACATTGCTGGCAGACCCTGATGCGGACGAGGATGATGTCGAAGATGCTATGAGTAGAGTGAAAAAATTCAATAAGCAGGAAGAAAAGCACTTTGAAACGATGGCACCGCTTACACCCTCCGTCCGCAATCAGATCGAGCAGAAATTGGCTGCGGCAAAAGAAGCCGAGGATGCCAAGGGCGAAGCGCTGATCCACTGCGGAATCCCTTCGGTGGAAGCTGCGATCCGTATGTATGTGCAGAAATACGCCAAGACGGCAAAGATCAAGAACATTGTGGATACCTTTACCGCAAATCTGGAAAGTGCCCATGCCATGGAAAAGGTCAAGCAGGAGATCGTGGAGCAGAGCGACCGGGCGGAAGAGTACAAACAGCAGATCGAGCAGATCAAGCAGAAGCTGGAAGATGGTGAGACTGCAAAAGCGTTCAAGCAGAAGGTACAGGCAATCAACTACGATCAGGAGATCCAGCGTGGAGCGAACCGTACAGTTGCGGAGGCACAGAAGCGGCTTACAACAGAACTGACAGAGAGCGAGGAAAAACTCAGCCCGGAGCAGGCAGAACAGCTTTGCGAAACATTTGCTCAGTTTGCAGAGAATCTACAGGAGGACGTGCAGGTAAAACTGGAAAACCTGATTGAGAATCATGTGAAGAAAAATGCCGGAAAGCTGCTGGAAGAATACCGCAAAAGGCTCTCGGATCTGGCAGAAGATCTGGAAGTGGGCAGTGTAAATATTGCGCCGATCAGCCTGATGTCCGGCGCAATCAATTCCAATGCGTCGGAGTTGATCGCGCAGCTGTCTCATACAGAACAGGTCAAAGTGGACGAAGAGTGGGTGGAAAATACCAGCAAACGGTGGTATAAGCCGTGGACCTGGCTCCAGAAAAAAGGCCACTGGAGGGATGTGATGGAGGACCGGACTTTCATTGATAAAAACCAGTTGGCACAGCAGTTCTTTGCGCCCATTGAAGAAAACCTGTTCGTGAACCGCGACAACGCGATTCGGTTTGCCCAGCAGCAGACCCGGGAAGTAAAGCATCAGTTCTCTTTGAAATTTGATGAACTGGATCATCTTTTGCGGGCAAAGATGGACGAACTGAATGAATGCGTTGACGATAAGAAAAATGCTGAAAAGCGCTTGAAGGAATCGCAGGAAAAGCAGGCATGGCTGGAGGATGTCCAGAACCAGCTGAATGCGATTCTGGATATCTGAGGAGGTGGAAAAATGCTTTCTCCGGAATTTAAAGAGGCAGTAAGAAGCCGTAATGTTCTCCGTACAAGGATCATGATCAAAGATGCTTTTGTAACAGACCCGAGCTGTGCTCTGGTAGATGAGATGCTTCAGTATGCGAAAAATAATGGACTTAAGCTTATGGAGCCTTATGATGGCGGCGACATGAAAAAGTTTTCCAGTGAGTGGGATCAGGCTGCACTGAACGATGAACTGGTGAAATTAGTTGATAACTTCTCAGAAGACCGCATTCAGAATTTGCGGTTGATGGTAAAAAAAGTTATTGGAGTGCCCAGAAATGAAATCAGTGACGAACAAAGGAAAGAGAAGAGGCAGGACGCACTGAGGAAAATGTCAACGGCGGGCGAAAATGTTAAAAAAGTGATTGACCATGTGACGGTCCATCCAAGGCTTCAAAATAAAGTGGGGATGGCAGGCAAAGTCATTAGTACAAAATGGAGTCTCACGGATGTGGCTGACATGGAAAAGGCAGCTAAGGACATTTTGAATGCAGTCAAACAGTATAAAGACAATCTGCCGACAAAAAGGTGAGAGTTATGAAATTTACGAAAGAGTTTACAGATGCTGTTGAGCAGAAAAACCGGCTGCGGGTCCGCATTATGCTCAAGGATGCGTTTCTGCTGGACAAAACCGGCGATACGTTTGACAAAATGGAGCAGTATGCCGCAGAGCGCATGCCGGAACTGTATGAAGCACACGATGAAGAAATCTTGCTAAAACAGCCGGAGCAGTGGACGATAGACTATTTTAATGACCAGATGGTAAAAGTGGTCAGCAATTTTTCACGGGAACGGGTGGCACTGCTGAAAAAGATGGCAGCGGCGTTGTTTGGAGAAAAGACGGAAACTGCTGCACCGACAGAACGGACGGAAACGTCCGCACCGGAGCGGGGCAAGCTGTCCGGCGGTATTTGGGTGGCAGCTGGTGTGGTACTTGTGGTGATTATGCTCCTTGTGGCTGCGTTTTTCCTGAAGAACGGAGGTTGTGCAAATGGATGAAGGAAACCGGAATACTGCGGCTTTGCAGAATGTCGGCGAAAAAAGCATTACGATGCAAAAGCTGAACCGTGACTATCAGACGGCCTTATGTGCAGTGGATGACATGATCCTGAAGAATTATGTCACAGACTTGTCGCAGATGGAGATCGTGCCGCTGGATAAGGAAGCGCTCAAAAATAATATCCGGGATAATGTGGACTTTTTTAAGATCACCGAAATGGTCTACGAAAAAGAGGAAGAAGCTGTCCACAAGTTTGCCAGCGTGTTCAATACGCTAGCGCTGACCGAAAGCGCTGTGTATGTGATCATCAACAGTGATGGTGTAAAAACGGATTTTTACATGGGCGTCCGTGCATCGGACGAAGAACGAACGACCAGTTCTTTGAAGAATCTGGTGGAAAAAACACTCAAGGGACAGTTCCCCGGGGTGAAAACACGGGATTATGACACCTTGGATGAAGTGCAGGAAGTTCTGGGACGGATCAAGACAAATAGCATTGCGGCAGTCACCTGTGTGGCCAATAATAAACTCCAGCAGGAGCATACGAATGCTAACTTTGTACAGGGACTGGAAAAACTGGTGCTCTCCATGCAGGGCGAAAAATATACGGGAATCATCATGGCGAACGGCACTACGCAGGCGCAGCTTCGCGAACTGCGCCGCGGGTACGAGACCGTATACAGCCAGCTTTCCTCCTTTGCAAGCACACAGGTGAATTATACCCAGAACCGGGCGCAAAGCTATACACTTTCCAACACCAGCGGAACCAGCCATACGGAAGGAAAATCAAAATCCACCTCGGAAAGCGAAAGTACCTCGTCCGGCACATCTCACAGCGTTTCGCAGGAGAATGCAGCGGCTAAAGCAGTTAAGGGCGTAGCAGCAGCGGCTACACTCGTCGGAGCCGCGCTGGCACCATTTACAGGCGGAGCCAGTATGGCGGTAGGCGGTATTGTTTCCGGTGCAGTCGGAATGGCGGGCTCGTTTATCTCTCGCAGCGAAAGCGATGGCACATCGCAGTCGGAAACCAATTCCAAGACCTACAGCTCCAGCAAAAACTGGTCGGATAGCAGCAACCAAAGCACAACGGAAGCAAACGGCACCACGAACAGCAGCGGCGAGGGCATGACGGTTACCATGCATAACAAAACTGTGGAAGATATGCTGGAACGCATTAACAAGCAGCTGAAACGCATGGATGAATTTGAAAGCCTGGGCATGTTTGAGTGCGCAGCGTACTTTACCTCAGAGGATCAGTATGCGGCAGAAATGGCGGCAGCTACCTATAAAGCATTGATGCGCGGCGAAAATTCTGGCGTGGAGGTGGCTGCGATCAACCTGTGGGGACAGGGACAGCAGCAGACAGAACAGGTAGGGCAATATGTTGCCAACTTTATCCACCCAGTATTTTGGTATAACGGCCCGGCTGGCCGTTTGCAGGTGACCCCCTGCTCACTGGTCAGCGGCAACGAACTGGCGATCCACATGGGGCTGCCTCGGCGGTCGGTGTGCGGACTTCCGGTGGTAGAGCACGCAGATTTTGGCAAGGAAGTGGTCTCCTATAACCAGAAGGAAGAAGGCGCAGACCTTCTGCTGGGCAAGATTTTCAATATGGGCAGTGTCTGCAAAAATACAGTACGGCTCAACCGCAATAGTCTGGCGATGCACACCTTTGTAACCGGCTCTACAGGTTCCGGCAAGAGCAATACCGTGTATGAAATACTCAGCCAGCTGGATGCCGGCGGCGTAAATTTTATGGTCGTGGAACCGGCCAAGGGCGAGTACAAGAATGTGTTTGGCAACCGTTCGGATGTTCATGTATATGGCACAAACCCGAAGATCACAGAACTGCTGCGGATCAATCCGTTCCGCTTCCCGGAGGGCATCCATGTACTGGAGCACATCGACCGTCTGATCGAGATCTTCAATGTCTGCTGGCCGATGTATGCGGCAATGCCCGCGGTTCTCAAGGACGCCATGCTGCAGGCCTATGAAGTATGCGGATGGGATTTGCAAACCTCAGAGAATGAATACAGTGAAGAACTGTTCCCGACCTTTCAAGACTTGCTGACGGAATTGGTGGATGTGATCAATCGTTCTGCCTACGATCAGGAAGTCAAGAGCAACTATCGTGGTTCATTGGAGACCCGTGTTCGGTCACTGGCAAATGGACTGAACGGACAGATCTTCTCGGCAAATGAAATTCCGGAGAAGATCCTGTTTGATGAAAATGTTATTATAGATTTGAGCCGGGTCGGTTCGGCAGAATCTAAAGCGCTGATCATGGGCATCCTTATTATGCGGCTGAATGAATATCGGATGACTTCCTGCACGGAAATGAACGCTCCGCTGCGTCATGTTACGGTGCTGGAAGAAGCACACAACATTCTGCGCCGGACTTCTACAGAGCAATCAGAAGAGGGCTCTAATGTAGCGGGAAAATCGGTGGAGATGATCGCAAACTCTATTGCAGAAATGCGCACTTACGGCGAGGGTTTCATTATTGCAGACCAGTCTCCGAGTGCGGTTGATATTTCAGCGATCCGCAACACCAATACGAAGATTATCATGCGTCTGCCGGACGAGCAGGATCGCCAGCTGGCCGGTAAGGCTGCTGCGTTGAAGGAAAATCAGCTGGATGAAATTGCGCGTTTGCCCAAAGGTGTGGCGGTTGTATATCAAAATGATTGGGTTGAGCCGGTGTTGTGCAAGATTGGGAAGTTCGATGGTGAAGAAAAGCCGTATGTGCACAAACGGACATTGGATAATATCAAGACTGCATCGGGTGAAAAGCTCTTGCTGCAAAATCTTTTGAAAAAAGAAGAAGGAGAATCGTTGGAGCTAAATATACAGCAGCTGAGGCAAATTTTGCTGCGGTTGCCAGTTCCAACAAAAACAAAAATCGCAGCGTTAAAAGCACTGCAGAAGAATGGCCGGTGCACGCAAAAGGATATTCAAGCTGTAGTGTATGATTTGGTCTGCACATCTGTAGTGGAAAAAGAGTTGGACAACGTAGAATCCATTGAAGAATGGCGTGATGTGATCGTCTATTCTGGAAATGTGGAATTGTCGGATTTGAGCCGCAATGTGCAGAACCAGATAGGAGAATTGATCTTACGCGAGCAGATAGAACGTTTTGGCCGTCCTGAAACATACCTGACGCAGTGGCAGGATTTCTGCAAAAGGAAGGTGCTGTAATGAGCAATTATTTCAAGGAAGTTGCAGAGGCAAACGAAACCTCTGAGACGGAAAAGAAGAAGACCAGTACTGCATTTGAAAATGATAAAAAAGCAGATGCGAAGGAAGTAAAACGCATTCATACAATCAATGAGCAGTACGAAGGAAAAACCTACCCCGGAACGAATGTGGAATACAAGCGTGTCCGTATTCAGTATCACGGTGAAAAAATTGAGGGGGTATTTCCTCAATTTGAAGGAAAAGACAGAGAGGTGCTACCAAGAAAACTATACGAGGCATCTGACGATCAACAATTTTCGTATTGCACAAGAGCATTGGCGAAAAAAATTGAACAAGACCCATCACTTGCTAAGCAATTTACGCCTCGTCAGCTGGAACAAATCAAGAACGGCGAACCTAGGATATCCGGTTTGACATGGCACCATACAGAGCATCCTGGACAGATGCAGTTGATAGACTCAGATGTACATAGTAAATGCCGCCATACCGGTGGCCGGAGCGTCTGGGGCGGCGGCTCAGAGTGCAGATAAGGAGCGTGTGATAAATGGAAAATGCATGGAAATATAAGATTGATTTAAAAGACCCGCAGGCATTTGCAAAGGTGGAAACGCTGCGAGAAATTCGTATTCCCAAAGAATTAAGGCAGTTTATTGAAGAGCATAATGCAGCAACACCGTCGAACTATCATTTTATGGTGGGCTCGACAGAACGTGTGTTTGGTGCCGTGCTCTCATATGATGAGTCGGAAACAGAAGCGGATCGTGTGTATCCGGCATTGGATGCAATCAAAAATAAGAAACTGATTCCATTTGCAATCGATCCGTTTGGCAATTATATTTGTTACGCGCTGGATAAGAATGAGGTTGTTTTCTGGGATCATGAGACAGAGGATGTAACCTCTACAGGAAAAAATCTGAAGCAATTCATCGAGAACCTGTACTAAAAAGTTAAAAAGAGAGTCTCTTGAAAGTCCACTGCACTTTTAGGACATTACAAACGGTTCAAATTGCACATACAATACAAGTATCACTTCACAAAACGGAGGGTACTTGTACTATGGTGGACTACGCCGACATCGGAAAACGCATCCGTGCCTGCCGCCTTGCAAAGGGCATGACGCAGGAGCAGCTGGCCAATGAGGTCGGCGTGGTGGTCACGCACATCAGCCATATCGAAACAGGCAACTCCGTGCCCAGCCTGAAAACGCTGATCGACATCATCAACGCACTGGACTGTTCGGCGGACGAGCTGCTGTGCATCGAGATCAAAAAGGCAAAGCCGGTGTTCGACAGCTGGATGACCGAACAGCTTGCAGATTGCTCTGCCGATGAGGCAAAGATCATCAAAGAAACGGTGGTCAGCCTGAAAAAATCGCTCCGGAAGGTGTACGGAAAGTCCTCTAAATACAGATATGACTAAAACTTCAAAAAACTGAACGCTAGTTGGTAGGTGTTGAGCGCCTGAAAAAGCACCCATAAAGTAAACGAACCGCCCCGGTTTCCGTTGCAGGAAGCCGGGGCGGTTTTTCTATGCAAAGCTATATAGAAAAATCCCAATGGAAGTTTGCCGGATGGACAATAATGGTGTCCAATCAGCGCTTTATAATAAAAGCATCAAAATGATTCATTGGAATCATTCCGAACGGAAAAGGTTACGCATCCATTGAGATGGGAGGAAACATCATGAAAGAACGATTTGAAATCTATGATGGCAGTGCAGAAGCTAAAAAAGCCAAAGGAAAATCCAAAAATCTGAGCGGCTTTCATCCGCTGTTTACCGCATCTGCGCGCAGAAGCATCGCGCTGGATGCCTTAAAGATCTGGCTGCTGCTGGGGTTCGTTGTGGGCGTGGTGACAGGTGTTGCAACCGGTGCCGGAGCAGTGTCGGTCCTTTTGGGACTTCTGATCGCCGCAGTGATCTATTTTGGCTTCCGGGATGATGTCTATAAAAAAGTCTATGGCCCGGAGCATGACAGAGGCCAGCTGCCTTTGCCGGAAGGAATGAGCTGGGAGGAAGCCGTAGACCGCATCCGCCGTGGATTTGCCAACCCGGACGTTGAACAGGTCACAGATACTGCGGATGCCATGACCTTTTACAGCAAAAAGCGTGGTACTTATCAACTGAAAAACACAGCCGATGGCCTGAAAATGACCATCCTGACCAAGCCATCCAAGAGTAGCAAGAAAGAATATCTGTATGCAGTTTTCAGCAGCGTTCTGCTGTCGCAGGTAATCGCCATCCTGTATCCTGAAAAAATTTCTGCGGAGCAGGTGGAAGAAGAAAAGGAGGCAGTCCGGAAGCTGTTCGGCGCACATAAGATGCCACTGGTCATTGAGCTGGCGATTACGGCGGCGTTTGTCGCGTTTGCGGTATATATGTTATATCCTGTGCTTTACTCAGACAATGCCCGCTCCAAAGGAGTTTCGGACGGATATTTGAGTACTTTCCCAGCAGGGGCAACGGTTGGTGAGGTGTTGGACGATTTCTTTGCAAACGGAACGTGGGAAAACTATGAACAGGACGGAGTGACTTTTGTCCACTACAGCGGTGAGTGCGTTAGCACACAGACCGGAGAAGAGATTATCATGGGCATCTATTTTAAGCTGAAGGAGGACAAGTCGTTCAGCATCGACCGGATGACCATGGACGGTGAGACGATGAATCTGTTGGAACAGTACGCCGTGCTTTCCAAAATCAGTGACAGCTATTGCAAAGATCATGGTATTGCCAGCAGCAATGCGCTTGACGAATTGGAAAATGCTTTGGATGATGCGCTTGCAGATTCATCTTCCAGCGTCAGCATGGCAGAACCTGAGAGCGAAACGGTGAGTGTTGCAGAAAGTACGGTATACGATGAACCGGAGGAGTATACACAAAATCAGACAGAGTCTGATAGCACTGGATATGAGATCCACCAAAACAGTCTGGCTGAAGATATCTATATCTCTATTGGTGATTATACAAGTGGAAATATGACAGAAGAACAAAAAGCGGAGTTCCGGAGCTACGGAGAGAATGCTTTTTATTCGGCATGGCAAGACGCAATGTATAGCGATGTATATCGGTGCTGGGGAAGATATGGCTATCTGGTTGCATGGGAACAGTTTGGCGATTATCTGGACTTTTACGAGGGCATTTTTGGAAGTGAACGCTTGAAGGATTATGATAGTATCTATAATAATGCGCCGACTGGAATGGAAACAGATGATGAGGCCGGATATTATGTAGAAGAAGTTTTTGCCCTTGCAGAGAAGAATAATGCGGACATGATCTTCAACTAAGTAACGAGCAAGTGAATTAAAAGATCGATAGAATCGAATCCCGCTGGATTCCTGCTGCGGAGTCCAACGGGATTCTTTTTGCCCCAAACGAAGGATATGGTTTACTGACATCCTCAATTTCAAGGAGTCCAAGCTGCTCCAATTCATTCAGAAATGCCTGCTCTTGCATGGCCAAACCTTCTGGCGACAAATCTGTTAAACTTAAACGAGACGGATCACCTGCGATCCGAGCAAGGTTTACACCAGATAACGTTATGTATCGCTTCTTAAAATCTGGATAATCTGCCAATGTGATGGTCAAACCGCCATCTTTTCTTTTATAAGAGTAGCCTTTTTTCGAGGAG
>ERZ506432.920-NODE-920-length-11689-cov-4.028193_pt1 | contig 11689 bp, 10 predicted proteins | sample MGYA00513663_ERZ506432 | MGnify/ENA metagenome assembly ERZ506432
GCCAGCGCGTCCAGCTCCGCCATGATGAGGATTTTCGGACCGGGGATGCCGGTGTCGATGTCGGTGTAAAACCCGGGAATGTCGCCCGCCTTGTGCAGAACATAGCCTGCTTTTTCGAAAATGTCTTCAAGATAGGCGGTGGTCTGCCATTCCTTGAAGCCGGTCTCGGGATGCTGCCAGATACGGCGCTCCGCAGCGAGAATTTCCGCGCGATGCCGCTCTACGAGTTTGCGATATTTTTCAGTCTCCATAAAAACCCCTCATTCATCTAATTTCAAAACGGCGATGAACGCTTCCTGCGGCACCTCGACGCTGCCGAGCTTGCGCATCCGCTTTTTGCCTTCCTTTTGCTTTTCGAGCAGCTTTTTCTTGCGGGTGATGTCGCCGCCGTAGCACTTGGCAAGCACGTCCTTGCGCAGGGCGCGCACAGTCTCGCGCGCAATGATCTTGCCGCCGATCGCCGCCTGGATCGGCACCTCAAACAGCTGGCGCGGAATTTTCTCCTTCAGCTTTTCCACCATCTTGCGGGCGCGCGGGTACGCCTTTTCCGCGTGGATGATAAACGAAAGCGCGTCCACCACTTCGCCGTTCAGCATAATATCCAGCTTCACAAGCTCGCTCTTGCGGTAGCCGATGAGCTCATAGTCAAACGACGCATAGCCGCGGGTGCGCGACTTGAGAGAATCAAAGAAATCGTAGATTATCTCGTTGAGCGGCAGCTCATAGAGGATGTCCACGCGGTCAGAGGCGATATAGGTCATGTTCTTGAACACGCCGCGGCGCTCCTGGCACAAGTCCATTATCGCGCCGACATATTCGGGCGGCGAATAGATATGCGCGTTGGTGAACGGCTCCTCGCTGTAATCGATATTGACGGGGTCGGGATAGTGAGTCGGGTTATCGATTTCGATAACGCTACCGTCGGTCAGGTGTATCTTATATATGACGCTCGGAACGGTGGTCACGAGGTCGAGGTCGTATTCGCGCTCAAGGCGCTCCTGGATTATCTCGAGGTGGAGCAGACCCAAAAAGCCGCAGCGGAAGCCGAAGCCGAGCGCGCCGGAGGTCTCCGGCTCATACGAAAGCGAGGCGTCGTTGAGCTGGAGCTTTTCGAGCGCATCGCGCAGGTTCTCGTAGTCCGCGCCGTCGGCGGGATATACGCCGCAGAAAACCATCGGGTTCACCTTGCGGTAGCCTGCAAGCGGCTCTTTTGCGGGGTTCTCCGCGGTAGTCACGGTGTCGCCGACGCGGGCGTCGCTGACGGTCTTTATCGAGGCGGTAATATATCCGACCTCGCCCGAGGTCAGCTCTTCGGCAGGCTCCATGCTCGTAGCGCGCATATAGCCGACCTCGACAACGGTAAACTGTGCGCCGGTCGCCATCATGCGCATGGTGTCGCCCGCCTTAATCCTGCCCTCTTTTATTCGCACGTAGACGATAACGCCCTTGTAGCTGTCATAGACAGAGTCGAAGATAAGCGCTCTGAGCGGCAAAGTATCGTCGGTCTCGGGCGCGGGGATATCCAGAACTATGCGTTCGAGCACCGCCTCGACATTTTCACCCGTCTTTGCCGAGACGCGCGGGGCATTCGAGCAGTCGAGTCCGATTATCTCCTCAACCTCCTCGGCAACTCTGTCGGGGTCGGCTGCGGGCAGGTCAATTTTATTGATAACGGGGACTATCTCGAGGTCGTGGTCGAGCGCCAAATAGGTGTTTGCCAGCGTCTGCGCCTCGATGCCCTGCGACGCGTCGATTATGAGCACCGCGCCCTCGCACGCGGCAAGGGAGCGCGAGACCTCATAGTTGAAATCGACGTGGCCGGGAGTGTCGATGAGATTGAGCTCATAGACCTCGCCGTTGCTCGCGGTGTAGTCCATCTTGACCGCGTGCGCCTTTATTGTTATTCCGCGCTCGCGCTCAAGATCCATATTGTCGAGAATCTGGGCGGTCATATCGCGCTTCGCCACGGAGTCGGTCAGCTCGAGGAGTCTGTCCGCAAGGGTCGATTTGCCGTGGTCGATGTGCGCTATAATGCTGAAATTTCTGATGTTTTCTTTCTTCGTAGACAATTCTTTGATCCTTTCGTGGGTCTTTAGTCAAGCTCGGCGAAAAGAGTATCCGCAGACGGTCTGCCTATCCACATATCGCCGAAGCTCTGACCCGCTATTTCCTCGCAGCGCTTTATCTGCTCGGGAGTCAGAGTGCATCTGCCCGTCTCCTTCTTCTCTTTTATCGCCTCGATTATCATCTTGTGATCCTCTCTGGTCATCTTATAGGTGAATACGCAGACATAGACGAGGGCGACAAAGATGAGCGGCAGTATGCAGTAAGTCAGTCTCAGGCCGAATATGCCCTTGGCGGTCTGCTCGAGGGCGTTCGCATTCTCCGCGCCGGTGCGCAGGCCGAAGCCGTTGAGAATGAAGCCGGTGAACGCGCTCATAAGTCCGTTTATGGTCTTTTTGATGAGCGTATTAAACGTCGAGATAACGCCCTCGCGGCGGCGGCCCGTTATCATCTCGTCAACATCCGTAACATCGGGCTGGATATTGGTGGCGGTGAAGCCGGGGCCGGAGAAGCCGAAATTATAGAGGAATATAGCAATAATAATGACCCAAAGCGGGGTGTTCTTGTTGATGAAAAGGTTCATTATAAGTCCGGCGGCCATAATCGGAGTTAAAATCTTTCCGCACAGCTGCTTGCCCTTTTTCATCGTCATAAGATAGTTTATCGGGAAACCCGATGCCTCGGATGCGCCCGCAATCGATTGCAGGGTATTGAAATAGCCGAAGCGCTGGGCGATATATCTGATGAAATACTGGTTGGAGTTCGCATAGAAGCCCTTTGCCATGGTATACATCGAGTTCAGTGCAAAATAGCGTCTGAACGCCTTGTTGCGGAACACCTGCTTATACTCCTCGATAAGCATTGTCGCGTTAAAGGGCGGCAGCTTCATATCGAGCGAGCTCGGCTCCTTCGTGCATTTGAAGGTCACGAGCAGGGGCAGCGAGAACCACAGGCACAAAATCGCGCCGAAGAACATAAACTTCGGTCTTGAAGCGGCGGACATCTCCATGTTCGTAAAGCCGAGCGACAGCGACACGAGCAGGAAGGAAGTAACCATGCCCACGGAGTTCATTATATACTGCACCGAGTTATACTGCGTGCGCAGCGAATACTCGGGCGCGACAACGGGCAGCATGGCAACATGGGGCACGGTGACGAGAGTCAGCGCCGTGTTATAGAGCATATAGGCGAGCATATAGTAGAGCATTGTCGCAGTCGTGTTGCCGGTGGCCGAGATGCCGAACGAGGTCCACAGGCAGAAATACGAAACCGCTATCGGAACAAAGCCCCAGAGCAGGTATCTTCTGTGTCTGCCGTATTTCGAGCGGGTGCGGTCGGTTATGATGCCCATGACGGGGTCTGTGACCGCGTCCCAGATATGAGCCATGGCAATGACCATTCCGGCCTGGTCGGGTCTGAGCTTTTCGACCTCGGTCAAAAATGACAGAAAATAGAGCGAGATAATGTACGAGCCGCCGCCGAAAAGTATGCTTGCGAAATTATAACCCACCATGGGGCCTATCTTCCCGAAGAACGACGATATCTTTGAGTCCTTTTTACTCACTGTTTTCCCCTCTTTGCTTTGTTTTATATAATATAGCCGCTATTATAACAATATAATTTTACAGTAAAACCCGGATTTGTCAATACGATGTTGAAAAAGCGTCGGTTGGATAAAAAAATATTTTTTATCAAAGACCCGGCGAAAAATTTTATTGTTCTTTTTATATCGATATTCCGTTGCTGTTTATGTTTTTCGGCGCTTTGTCCGCACTATTTTCGGCAAAATGCACAGACAAAATCCGCCTTGCGGAATAACGCACAAAAAGGCGGGCGGACAAGCGGTCAAAATCTCTTTTACGCGCCTTGACTTTTGGCGTTTTTTAGATTATCATATGCTGGAATGAATAATAGGGGAGAAAGCACTTATGCTAAACAATACCGAAAAAACAATGGAAAAAATCGTCGCCCTGTGCAAGAACAGAGGCTTTATTTTTGCCGGAAGCGACATCTACGGCGGTCTTGCGAACACCTGGGACTACGGTCCGCTGGGCGCGAGAATGAAAAACAACGTCAAGGACACCTGGCGCAAGAGATTCATTCAGGAGCGCAGAAACAGCTACGAGGTTGACGCGGACATTCTCATGCACCCGAGAGTCTGGGAGGCGAGCGGACACATCGCCAGCTTCTCCGACCCGCTGCTCGACTGCAAGGAATGCAAAATGCGCCACAGAGCCGATACTCTCATCGAGAATTTCGACCCCAACGCCCACCCCGACAAGATGACGAAAGAGGAGATGTTTGAGTTCATCAAGGCTCACTCCATCCCCTGCCCCCACTGCGGCAAGCACAACTTCACGGACATAAGGGAGTTCAACCTCATGTTCCAGACCTACCGCGGAGTCACCAACGACGCCAAGAGCATAATCTATCTGCGCCCCGAAAACGCGCAGGGCGAATATGTAAACTTCCTCAACGTCCAGCGCTCGATGAGAGCGAAGCTGCCCTTCAGCATCGGTCAGATAGGCAAGGCGTTCAGAAACGAGATAACCCCCGGCAACTTCACCTTCAGAACCATCGAGTTCGAGCAGATGGAGTTCCAGACTTTCTGCAAGAAGGGCTCCGACAACGAGCTCTATGACTACTTCAAGCAGTTCGGCAAGAAGTATTTTGAGGATCTCGGCATAGCTCCCGAGCATCTGCGCTTCCACGACCATGAGAAGCTCGCTCACTACGCCAAGGCCGCGTGCGACATAGAGTTTCTCTTCCCGTTCGGCTGGGGCGAGATAAATGGTACCCACAACAGAACGGACTTCGACCTGACGAGACATCAGGAATACAGCGGTCAGAAAATGGACTACCTCGATCCCGAGACGAACGAGAAGTTCATTCCCTATATAATAGAATCCACCTACGGACTCGACAGAACCGTGCTCGCGCTGCTGTGCGAAGCGTATGACGAAGAAGTTATCGACGCAGAGAAGAACGACACCCGCGTGGTGCTCCATCTCTCCCCCGTCGTCGCGCCCTACAAGGCCGCGGTGCTTCCCCTGTCTAAGAAGCTGTCCGGCGAGGCTGTCAGGATTTGTGACGAGCTTAGCCGCAAATTCATGGTTGACTTCGACGAGACCGGCTCCATCGGCAAGCGCTATCGCCGCCAGGACGAGATCGGCACTCCGCTTTGCATCACCTTTGACTTCGACTCCGTCGAGGATCACTGCGTGACCGTGCGCGACCGCGACACGATGAAGCAGGAGCGTATTGCGATAGACGAGCTTGAAAGCTACATCGCCTCGCGCATCGAGTTCTGATTTTTAAGCAAGTTTACAAATTCCAAAGGAGAGCGAAACACATGAAAGTAAATTTCACCGAGACTGTCCTTAGAGACGCGAATCAGTCGCTTATTGCGACCCGTATGCCCTTTGAGGCTTTCGAGGGAATACTGCCGGAGCTTGACAAGGCCGGCTACTATTCGCTCGAGTGCTGGGGCGGCGCCACGTTCGACTCCTGCCTGCGTTATCTCAACGAAGACCCGTGGGAGCGCCTGCGCAAGATTCGCAAGGCCTGCCCGAACACCAAGCTTCAGATGCTCCTCAGAGGTCAGAATCTTCTGGGCTATAAGCATTATCCCGACGATGTCGTCCGTCTTTTCGTCAGAAAGAGCGTTGAAAACGGTATCGACATCATCCGCATATTTGACGCCCTCAACGACCTGAGAAACATCGAAACGGCAGTTGACGAGACTGTTAAGTGCGGCGCTCATGCATCCGGAACCATTTGCTACACCACCAGCCCCATCCACAACATCGAAAGCTACATCAAGCTCGCAAAAGACCTCGAGAGCATGGGTGTCCAGTCCGTCTGCATAAAGGACATGGCGGGTATCATGGACCCCCAGAGCGCTTACGATCTTGTCAAGGGCATAAAGGAGAATATATCGCTCCCCGTTATCGTCCACACTCACTCGACCACAGGCCTCGGCCCCGTGACCCTGCAGAAGGCCGTTGAAGCCGGCGCGGATGTTATCGACACCGCTATCTCCTGCTTCTCGAACGGCACCTCTCAGCCGCCCACAGAGACTATGGCCTACATTTTCGAGAAAGAGGGCTGCGAAGTCCCGCTCGATATGGGCACGCTCAAGAAAATCAACGATTTCTTCAAGCCCGTTCGCAACGACGCTCTCAAGAGCGGACTGCTCAACCCCGTCGTTTTGACAACTCAGACCGACGCTCTCAACTATCAGATTCCCGGCGGAATGCTCTCGAACCTTGTCGCTCAGCTGACAGCTCAGAAGAAGCTTGACAAGCTCGATGAAGTTCTCGCTGAAACTCCGAGAGTCCGCGAGGATCTCGGCTATCCTCCGCTCGTCACCCCCATGAGCCAGATGGTCGGCGTTCAGGCGACCGCAAACGTGCTCGCGGGTGAGAGATACAAGAACATCTCCAAGGAAGTTAAGAACTATATCAAGGGCGAATACGGCAAGGCTCCCGGCAAGATAAACGAGGAGCTGCAGAAGAAGGTTCTCGGCGACGAGAAGCCGATAACCTGCCGCTATGCGGACCTGCTTGAGCCCGGTCTCCCGGCTGCAAGAGAGTATCTCGGCGACAGAGCGACCTGCGACGAGGATGTTCTCTCTTATATAGCCTTCCCGACACAGGCGGAAGCGTTCTTCGACAAGCGCGACGAGAGAAAGAAGAACACTTTCAAATATAAGATAGAGAGACTCGACTGAGCCTCGGCAGAAAGGAATGGTTTTATCAATGTTTGATAACTTTGACATGGGTATGCCTCTGGGTGAAAAGCTTATTTTCGCTCTTCAGGTCTCACTCTTCGGAATCCTTATGGTATTCTTGCTGCTTATCATTCTTGCCGTGCTTATCATGATAATCTCCCGCGTTGTCAGACTCGGCGAGAATATCGCGGCCAAGAAAGGCAAGAAAAATGCCGATTCCGATGCTCCCGCACCCGCGCAGCAGGCCGCCACTGCCGGAACTCCCCTGCCCGGCACACAGTCGCAGGGCACATTAGACCTTGACGGCGTTGACGAGCCGACCGCTGCGGTCATTATGGCAATAGTCAGCGACGAGAGCGGAATCCCGCTCAACAGACTGCTGTTCAAATCCATAAAGAAGATAGACTGATGCGGCTCTTGCCGACAACTGAAAGGAATTGTAATCATGAAATATGTTGTTACATTAAACGGCAAAAACTATGAGGTCGAGGTCGAGGAGACCGACGCCGTTATAACCGCTGTTACCGACGCCGCTCCCGCAGCTGCCGCACCCGTCGCCCCCGCAGCAGCTCCCGCCCCTGCCGCCGCTCCCGCAGCAGCCGCAGAGGGTCAGAAGGTTCTCTCTCCCATGCCCGGCACGATACTGAGCGTCAACGTCAACGTAGGCTCTTCCGTAAAGGCCGGAGATATACTCCTCATTCTTGAGGCTATGAAGATGGAAAACGAAATAGTCGCTCCCTGCGACGGCACTGTCAGACAGCTCACCGTCCAGAAGGGCTCGACCGTTGCTACGGACGCACTGCTCGCCGTAGTCGGCTAAGGGGGATAGTAAATGGACATACTTGCAATCTTAAAAGGCTTTTGGGAAAGCTCGGGTCTCGCCGTGCTCCAATGGAGAGAGGGCGTAATGATCCTCGTGTCGTTCGTCCTGCTCTATCTGGCCATTGCCAAAAAATTCGAACCTCTTCTGCTACTTCCCATCGCGTTCGGTATCCTGCTTGCAAACCTGCCCGGCGCAGGTCTTATGGATGACCCGACCGGCATTATCGACCCGCTGAGTACAACAATACGGGAGGGCGCGCACTGGTATGACATCGGAATCCTGCGCCTGATATATGCGGGCGTCAAGAGCAGTATCTTCCCGTGCCTTATCTTCATGGGCGTCGGAGCGATGACCGACTTCGGTCCCCTGCTCGCAAACCCGATGAGCCTGCTGCTCGGCGCCGCCGCACAGCTCGGCATCTATGTTGCGTTCACTATCGCTATCCTGCTCGGCTTCACCCCGCAGGAGGCTGCCGCTATCGGCATCATCGGCGGCGCGGACGGCCCGACGGCTATATTCCTCGCCTCGAAGCTTGCGGCTCACCTGCTCGCACCGATAGCAGTTGCGGCATATTCGTATATGGCTCTTATCCCGATTATTCAGCCGCCCATCATGAAGCTTCTTACCACAAAGAAGGAGCGCGCAGTCGAGATGAAGCAGCTCAGAACCGTCAGCAAGACAGAGAAGATTATCTTCCCCGTCGTCGTGCTTGTCATCTGCGCTTTCATGCTTCCCTCCGTCGCTCCGCTTATCGGTATGTTCATGCTCGGCAACCTGTTCAGAGAGAGCGGAGTTGTTGAAAGACTCAGCGACACCGCGCAGAACGCTCTGACCAATATCGTCACCATCATGCTCGGCGTCACCGTCGGCGCAACGGCAAACGGTCAGACCTTCCTGTCGAAGCAGACCATATTCATCATCATCCTCGGTCTGACGGCATTCTGCTTCTCGACCGCAGGCGGCGTGCTTCTCGGCAAGGTCATGTACCTCGTCACCAAGGGCAAGGTCAACCCCCTCATCGGCTCTGCGGGCGTCTCCGCCGTTCCCATGGCGGCGCGCGTTTCGCAGGTTGAGGGACGCAAGGCTAACCCGACGAACTTCCTGCTCATGCACGCAATGGGTCCGAACGTCGCGGGCGTTATCGGCTCGGCTGTCGCCGCCGGTTTCCTGCTCCTGCTGTTCGGCAAATAATTAAAGCTGTAAAAAAATCCGGCAGTCCCGTTTTCATGCGGAGCTGCCGGTATTTTTTTGTGTTTTAAGCATTGCGCTTTTTGGCAAGATGCCGACCGAGGAAATACAGCGCATAGACAAGCACTATTCGCAGAGGCTCGAATATGAGGGCGGAATCGGGCATATTTTCGAGCATCGTTTCGCTTCTGAACAGCTTTTCGGCTATCAGCCCGTAGGCGGGATAGAGGGACGCGCAGTAGCCGTAGAGCAGAGGGTATACGACAACGAGCGAGAGTATCAGATAGCCGGAGAAGCCGAAAAGAAAGCTTCTGTCATTTAGAAAACAGCTCATCAAAAACGCGCCCGCGAGCGAAAGTGCGATCCATATGACAGAAAGCACTATAGATGCGGTAGTTATCTCCCCGTGCTCGCCCTGCGGGTCGGCGGAATAGCTGAAGCCGAAGAACAAAAAGTCAACGACTGCGCCAAAAATCGCTATCAGTATACCCAGCCGCATCTCACGGCCGGTTATCTCTTTTTTCGTGCGTTTCTTTTTCATACCTGCCTCCTTTCAACTCCATAGTATCAGATTTTTTTGCGTCGTCAATATTTTTGATAAAGATTATCTCTTTGTTTATTCCTTTTTCACAGTCCGTTCATCAAATCGGCACACTTGTCAAAAAACATTGACTAAAGCCGCAAAATTTAATATAATATAACGTTGTAGCCACCCGAGAGGAGGGAGATCATGTCAGCACCATTGGCGCAGAGAATGCGCCCGCAGACTATCGACGATATCGTCGGTCAAAAACATCTGCTCGGCGAGGGAAAGCCGCTGAGAAATATTATACTTTCGGGCGAATTGCCGAACATGGTCTTTTACGGTCCGTCCGGAGTAGGCAAGACTACGCTTGCGAGTATCATAGCAAAGACGACCGACCGGCACCTTGTCAAATTAAACGGCACGACCGCCTCGACAGCCGACATAAAGGACGTTGTTGCGAAGCTCAACACCTTCGTCGCGCCCAACGGGATCCTGCTCTATCTCGACGAGATTCAGTATTTCAACAAAAAGCAGCAGCAGACACTGCTCGAATACATAGAAAACGGCGACATAACGCTTATAGCGTCAACGACCGAGAACCCGTATTTTTATATTTACAACGCGATTCTCAGCCGCTCGACCGTGTTTGAATTCAAATTTGTCTCGGCTGAGGATGTCATACCCGCAGTAAAGCGCGCGTTCGACTATATTGGCAACGAGCGGCACGAGACATATGATATAGAGGACGGAGTCATTGAGCACATTTCAAACGCCTGCGGCGGCGACGTCAGAAAGGCGATAAACTCCGTTGAGCTCTGCGTGCTCTCCTCGCCCGCCGACGAAAACGGCGTTTGCAAAATCACCCTCCGGCGCGCGCAGGAGCTGACCCAGCGCAGCGCAATGCGCTACGACCGCGAGGGCGACGAGCACTACGACATAATCTCCGCATATCAGAAGTCGATGCGCGGCTCGGACCCGAACGCGGCTCTCCACTACCTGGCGAGACTGCTCGAGGCGGGCGACCTTGTCAGCGCGTGCCGCAGGCTGATGGTCTGCGCGTGCGAGGATGTGGGACTCGCCTACCCTCAGATAATACCGATAGTAAAAGCCGCAGTTGACGCGGCCAATATGCTCGGACTGCCCGAGGCAAGGATACCGCTTGCGGATGCGGTAGTGCTTGTAGCGACAAGTCCGAAATCGAATTCCGCCTATAACGGGATAAACGCCGCGATGGCCGATGTGCAGAAAGGCCGCACGGGTCCCGTTCCGAGGCAGTTGCAGAACGTCCACTGCGACGGCGAGGATAACCCGAACAAGGGACAGTTCTATCTCTATCCGCATTCATACCGCAACCACTGGACACCGCAGCAGTATCTGCCGGACGCCATAAAGGACACGGTATACTACGAGTTCGGCGACAACCGAAACGAACGTACCGCAGGGGAATATTGGGAAAAGGTGAAAAAAGCAGCGCAAAAGTAAACTCTGCCGCAACGCGGCAAAAAGAAAGGATATCTGTTTATGTTCATCCCAATTCTCTCCGTCATAACGGCGGTATTTGCGACGCTCACAATTCTGCTGCGCCGCAAGGGAAAATCGTTCGAGGGTATGCTCTGCAAGTTCATATCGAGCTTCGGATTCATGTCCATGGCCTTTATCGGCTTCTGCTACCGCATTGACGAGGCGGACAAAGTGCTCCATCCGTTTTATTTCTGCCTCGTGGCGTTCGGGCTGCTGTTCGGACTCGGCGGCGATGTTTTGCTCGGCATAAAGGAAATAGCGCCGAAATACAAAACCAGGCTCATCGCCCTCGGAACATTCGCATTTTTAATCGGTCATTTCTTCTATCTCGCGTCCTTTTACATGGCTTATCCGAGATTTTCGATAATCCCGTACATAGCGGCTGTTATCATAACCGCAATAACGGCAGTAATAATGAAAGCCGTCAAGATGAAGCTTGACAGCAAGATGTTCGCTCTGAGCGTATTCTATTTCTTCGTCATCGCGCTTTGCGCCTGCGTATCGGGCTATATGCTCTATCTCACGCGCTCGCTGACTTTCCTTATAGCCACCGTCGCGTCGGTGATATTCGTAATCAGCGACTCGGTGCTCGCGTTTGTCTATTTCACGCCCGTGAAAAGAAAGAACCCGCTCGTCACAATAGAGCTTGCAACCTACTACACCGGCCAAATTCTCATGGCATCAACGGTGTACTTGATGAAATAACGCATATCGAAATAAAAATCACCGAGATCGGTCCGCTAACGGCTTTTCTCGGTGATTTTTTACCTCGCAATTCGCTCTCCGTCGCAACTCCTTCCTACAAACCGAAACAGCCGATAAAAACAATCTCGGT
>ERZ506432.930-NODE-930-length-11592-cov-7.498223_pt1 | contig 11592 bp, 9 predicted proteins | sample MGYA00513663_ERZ506432 | MGnify/ENA metagenome assembly ERZ506432
GATTGGCGGAAAAGATCCGCCGAAGCGCGCAGACGCAATTGTGCGGTGCTGCCTTTTATAGATTTGCCTTGATCGCCGAGATGAGGATATCCCCGGCGACGACGCGGTCTTCGGCGGCGAAGCCGGTCTCAAAATTGTCCGAGTACAAAACCTGGCTGCTGGGCGGGAACTCGTCGTCCCCGGCGTAGACCATGATCTGCATCCGGTAGCCGCCGAGGAAGTCGAACTGGAAGCCTGCGTCCCCGTGGCCGATCGCCAGCGCGCCCATGGCTTCGCAGGCCGCGCGGAACTTCTCCACCCGCGTACCGAACGTGAACGCCGCCCGCGTCAGGACCCGGCCGGTGTACGGGCCGATGTACATTTCGCCCCACGGCATCTCGCGGAAGGTCTTGTAGCTGCCGGACGGCTCCGCCGCGCGGCCTTCGAGCAGAAAGCGCAGCAAAAACGTCTGGCAGGGGAGGTTTTTCAGCGCGAACGCGCTCTCCGTATCCGAGGAAATGGCATATTCCGGCCAGCGGATCTCATAGTTCGTGCCGAGCAGCATCACGGTGAACCGGCCGTCCGCAAACGGCACGCCGCAGCGTTTCGACGCCTCAGCCGGGTCGAGCGCGGCGAATTTCTCCTCATAGTGGGCAAAGGGGACTTCTTCCTTGTTGTTTTGCACCTGCATAAATTGATTACTCCTGAATGCTCGACGGGAACAGCTCCCGGTTGGTGTGCGGCAGGAAACAGGCCGCGACGAACTCGTCCATATACCGCGGGTTGGTGGAAAGCTCAAGATAGGTCATGTTGGAGGCCAGCTCGTCGACCTTGTCCACGGCACAGTCCGACCGTGCCATGGCGTAGGCGCCGGAGAGGGACGTGTTGCCGAGGTATTCGAACAGCTCCCGGTCGATATCCGGCAGCATGCCGATGCGCACAGCGTTTTCCATGTTGATGCCCGAGCCGATGCCGCCCGCGACGTAGACGTGCGACAGGACCGTCACGTCCATATCGAGGCTGGAGAGCATGATGTTGATGGCCGAGAAAATGGCGGCCTTGGCGCGGATGAACGAATCGATGTCGACCTCGGTGATGGAGATCTCGCGGCCCGTCTCGGATTCCGCGGCGGTGGCGAGGATATAGCGGCCCATGCCGTGCTCGTCGTGCGCGACGCGCTTGCCCTCGCGCACGAACTGACCCTTGGAGGAGATGATCGACGTGCGGTAGAGCTCGGCGATGACGTCGATGATGCCGGAGCCGCAGATGCCGACGGGCTTCTGTCCGTCCGGGCCGACGATGCCGAGCGTGGGCTCCATGGTATCGCGGTCGATCTTGACGGATTCGACCGCGCCGTCGGTCGCGCGCATGCCGCAGGAGATGTCGCCGCCCTCAAAGGCGGGACCGGCCGAGCAGGCGCAGGACATCATAAAGTCGCGGTTGCCGAAGACCAGCTCGCCGTTGGTGCCGAGGTCGATGAAGAGCGAGAACTCATCCTTGTCCCAGATGAGGCTCGTGAACGCGCCCGCAGTGATATCGCCGCCGACATACGAGCCGATGTTCGGGGCAAGCAGGATCTCGGCGTCGGGGTTCGCGGGGAAGCCGAGGTCCTTGGCGGTCATGCCGCGCCACTGGAAAAATGTCGGGATATAGGGTTCCATGCGCACGGGGTTGGCGTCGACGCCGAGGAGCAGATGGTTCATCGTGGTGTTGGAGGCGATGCAGACGCGGAAAATGCGCGAGACGGGGATGCCCGCCGATTTGCACATCGCCGCGACCAGCGGCAGAAGCGTCTCTTTGAGGATCGCGTCCTGCAGGCGCTTGACGCCGCCGGGCTTCGACTGCTCGACGATGCGGTTGATGACGTCCGCGCCGTAGCGGATCTGGCCGTTGCCGGCCGAGGCCTTGGCCGTGAGCGTGCCGGTGGCAAGGTCCATGAGAACGCCGGTGACGGTCGTGGTGCCGATGTCGATGGCGCAGCCGTAGAGCGGCGCGTCGGGTTTTTCCGAAACGTCCATGACGGTCAGCACGCCGTCCGTCAGCGTGCCGGAGACGAGGACCTTGAAATTCGCGTCCCGCAGCGTCTTGGCGAGCTTTTTGACGGTATGGTAGGTGAGCCGGACTTCCGTGCAGCCGTCGAACGCGGCCTGCGCGAAGCGCGAAAGGCGCTCGGTGTCGGGCATGGTGTCGTCGAGCGTCGGCTCGTCCAGCTCGACCAGGGCCTGCACAAAGTCGTTCGTGAAGTCGACGCCGGCAGCCTGCACATCCTCCTGCAGCTGGTTGAAGATCGCGATCTCCTCGCCGGAGGAGAGGTCAGCCGTCTTCATCCGGCTCTGGTAGGCGGAGGCGATGTCGGGGACGAGAACGGTGATGTCGCCCGCGGGCTTTGTCGCGCAGCCGAGCCGCCAGCCGGCGGCGTAATCCTCATCGGAGATGTGGCCGGTCTGCATGCCGGTCACGTCGCCGGAGACGAGCTTTACGCGGCATTTGCCGCACGAGCCGTTGCCGTTGCAGGGCGCGTCGATGGCGACGTTGGCCGCCTTGGCAGCCTCGAGAATGGTGCTGCCGGGCGCGGCGGAGAAATGGACCTCCTGCGCGCCGTTTTCGAATTGGAAGGTGATTTCGTACATGCTGTCATGTCCTTTCCTGAGCAGAAATGTGTGGAAACCGCCGCCGGCGGAATACGCGGAACGTACTTCCGCCGCCCCCTGCGTGGTACCATTACTCTATAATATAAACAAATCCACTGTCGTGGTCAAGTCCTGCGGGGTGATAAATGACTTTTGTACAATTTTCAGGATCTGTCAAAGAATTGTGCGTGATAGACAAAAACGACGCGTTTTACGGCGCGGAAACGATTGATTCGCACAAAGAAATGTGGTAAGCTGAACTTGGTACAAGGGTATGAAACAAACTGACAGGAGGACGAAACTATGAAAAAATTCATCAACCAGGTCGAGCTTGTGGAAGATCAGATGATCGCGGGCATGGTCAAAGCCTACCCCCAGTATGTACGGAAGCTGGACTGCGGAAACGTGGTCGTGCGGACAGAGAAGAAGGAGGGGAAGGTCGCGCTGATCTCCGGCGGCGGCTCCGGCCATGAACCGGCGCACGGCGGCTATGTCGGCACGGGCATGCTGGACGCGGCGGTCGCAGGCGCGGTGTTCACCTCTCCCACGCCGGACCCGATCTATGAGGGCATCAAGGCCATCGCCACGGACAAGGGCGTGCTCATGGTCATCAAAAACTACACCGGCGACGTTATGAACTTTGAAATGGCCGGTGAAATGGCCCAGATGGACGATATCAAGGTCGCGCAGGTCGTCGTGAACGACGACGTCGCCGTTGACGGCAGTCTCTATACCGTCGGCCGCCGCGGCGTGGCGGGCACGGTGTTCGTCCACAAGATCGCGGGCGCGAAGGCGGAGCAGGGCGCGGAGCTTGAAGAGGTGCAGCGCGTGGCGCAGAAGGTCATCGACAACGTGCGCACCATGGGCGTTGCCATCCGGCCGTGTACGGTCCCGGCGGCGGGCAAGCCCGGTTTTGAACTGGGCGAAGACGAGATGGAGGTCGGCATCGGCATCCACGGCGAGCCCGGCACTCACAAGGAAAAGCTCCGCCCGGCCGACGAGATCGTCGATCACATCCTGGGCAAGCTCCTCGCCGACATCGACTACACCGGCCATGAGGTCGCCGTCATGGTCAACTCCTCCGGCGCAACGCCGCTCATGGAGCTGTTCATCATCAACAACCACGTCGCCGACGTGCTGGCCGCCAAGGGCATCAAGGTCTATAAGACCTTCGTGGGCGAATATATGACGTCCCTGGAGATGGAGGGCTTCTCGGTCTCCCTGCTGCGGCTGGATGACGAGCTGAAGGCCCTGCTGGACGCGCCCGCGGACACCATCGCGTTCAAGGCATAAAGCACCGAAACAAAGGAGAACCCATCTATGATCGATCAGGAACAGGTATTGGAGATCTTACACGCCATCGGCGAAAAGATCACCGAAGAAAAATTATATCTCACCGAGCTTGACAACGTCATCGGCGACGGCGACCACGGGATCAATCTGGCCCGCGGCTTCGCCGAGGTTGAGAAAAAGCGCCCGATGATGGAGGGCAAGGACATCGGCACCATGCTCAAGACTGCCGGTATGGCCCTCGTGTCGACGGTCGGCGGCGCGTCCGGGCCGCTCTACGGCACGGCATTCATGCAGGCGGGCAAGGCGCTGGCCGGGAAGACGGAGCTGGACGCGCAGGATCTTCTCACGATCCTGGACGCGTTCGTCGCGGGCGTGCAGCTGCGCGGCAAGTCCGTCGCCGGGGAAAAGACGATGCTCGACGCCATGATCCCCGCGCGCGACGCGTTCAAAGCCGCGCTGGACGCGGGCAAGGGCGCGAAGGACGCGCTCGCGGACGCCGTGGCCGCCGCGGAGCAGGGCGTGGAATATACCAAGACCATCATCGCCACCAAGGGCCGCGCGAGCTATCTCGGCGAGCGCAGCCTCGGCCACCAGGACCCGGGCGCGACCTCGTTCACCACGATGCTGAAGGTCGCGGCGGCGCACGTATGAGGGCGAAGGCATGGTCGGATTTGTGATCGTCTCGCACAGCAGGACGCTGGCTGACGGCGTCGTGGAGCTGACAAGCATGATGGCCGACGGCGTGCCCATCCGGGCCGCTGGCGGGCTGGACGACGGCAGCTTCGGCACGAGCTATGAGAAAATCGCGAACGCCATTGACGAAATTTATTCGGACGACGGCGTGATCGTGCTCATGGACATGGGCTCTGCGGTGATGACCGCGGAAATGGTGCTCGAGTCCATGCCGGAGCGTAAGCTCGTCCTGGCCGACTGCCCGCTGGTCGAAGGCGCGGTCGCCGCGACCGTCAGCGCCATCGCCGGCAGCTCGCTGGAGGAGATTCTGGACGAGCTGCAGGACGTCCGGGAGCTGAAAAAGCTGTCATAACACAAGCAGCCTCCCGCGCTTCGCGCGGGAGGCCGGGTTTTACAAGGAGTCTCTATGAAAGAATTTCAATATACCATCCAGGACCCCATGGGCTTCCACGCGCGCCCGGCCGGCGCGCTCGTGCGCGCGGCAAAGGCGTATGAGAGCCGCATCACGATCGCCTGCGGGGAAAGATCTGCGCAGCTGACGCGGCTGATGGCCGTGATGGCCCTCGGCATCAAGCAGGGGCAGACCGTCACCGTCACCATCGACGGCCCGGATGAGGACCGGGCGCTGGAAGACCTGCAGGCGCAGTTCCGCGCGAACGCTTGAGGTGGGCCCATGCAGCAGATGAAGGGCGTATCCATCTCGCAGGGCCTTGCCGTGGGGAAGATCGTCGTGCTGACTTCCGCCGCCGCGCCGGAGGCGCAGGCCGGGACGCCGGAGGAGGAGCTGGCGCGTTTCCAGCGTGCGCAGCAGCAGGCGGTCCGGGATCTCGGCGCGCTCTATGAAAAGGCCAGGGCGGAGCTCGGAGAGGCGGAGGCGGAGATCTTCTCCGTCCACCAGCTGATGGCCGAGGACGAGGACTTTGCGGACCTCATCACCGCCGCGATCGCGGGCGGCGCGGAGGCCTCCGAGGCCGTCCGGCAGGCGGGGGAGCAGTGCGCGGCCATGTTTTCCTCCATGGACGACGCTTATATGCGCGAGCGGGCAGCCGACGTACAGGATGTCGCCGCGCGCATCCGCCGCATCCTGCGCGGCGAAGCGGAGACGACGCTGGCTGGCCCCTGCCTCATTGCCGCCGAAGAGCTCACGCCCAGCCAGACCGTGCAGTTCCCGCGCGCATTCGTGCAGGGGTTTCTGACGGCGCGGGGCGCGGCCAACTCGCATACCGGCATTCTCGCGCGCACGCTGGGTGTCCCGGCGGTGTCGCAGCTGCCGGTGGACGCGCAGCTGCAGGGGCGGACGGCAATTTTGAACGGGGACGAGGGCACACTGATCCTCGACCCGGATGAAGATCAGCTCCGCGCGGCGGAGGCCGGGATCCGCGCGCGGCAGGCGCAGCGCGAGGCGCTGCAGCAGCTGGCGAAGCTCCCGAGCGTCACGAAGGACGGCCACGCCATCCGCCTGTACGCGAATCTCGCCGGGACAGGCGATCTGCCGCTGCTGCAGCAGAGCGGCGCGGAGGGCGTGGGTCTGCTCCGGAGCGAATTTCTCTATCTCGGCCGCAGCAGCTATCCGACGGAGGACGAGCTGTTTGCCAGCTACAAGCAGCTCGTGCAGGCCATGGACGGCCGGGAGATCATCATCCGCACGCTCGACATCGGTGCGGATAAAAAGGCAGACTATTTTGACCTCCCGCCGGAGGACAATCCGGCGCTCGGCCTGCGCGCCATCCGCCTGTGCCTGACGCATCCGGCGCTGCTGCAGACGCAGCTGTGCGCCATCCTGCGCGCGTCGGCGTTCGGCAACGTCGGCGTCATGTTCCCCATGGTGACTGGCCCGGCGGAGCTCGCGCAGCTCAAAGCCGCGCTCCGGGACGCGGAGGATACCCTCTGCGCCCGCGGCGAGCGCTTCGGCCGCTATCAGACCGGCGTCATGATCGAGACGCCCGCGGCCGTCTTTATGAGCCGGGAGCTTGCGCGGGAGGTCGACTTCTTCTCCATTGGCACGAACGATCTGACGCAGTACCTGCTGGCCATGGACCGGCAGAATCCGGCGCTCGCGCCGTTCTGCGACCCGCATCACCCCGCTGTGCTGCGCGCGATCGAGGAAACGGTGCGCAATGCGCATCTGGAGGGCTGCCGTGTCGGCATCTGCGGCGAGCTGGCCGCGGACGAGAGTCTGACGCAGACCTTCCTGCGCCTGGGCGTGGACGAGCTGTCCGTCTCCCCGCCCCGCATCCTGCCCCTGCGCCGGGCCATCCGTGATATGACGCTGGCATAAATACACACAGGCTGCGGCCCGGCAGGGCCGCAGTCTTTTGCATCCGTCCGGCGTTGACATTCCGCTGCGCAGCGCGTATCATGAAAGAAAAACGCGCGGAAAGGCGGATGAACAAATGGATACCAGCTTCGGCATACAGCAGAAAGGCAAACGCAACCTCATCACCGACGTGGCGGGGATCACGGTCGGGCACTGCACGCTGGCGGATGGCGATGTGCAGACGGGCGTGACGGTCCTGCTGCCGCACCAGGGAGATCTGTTCCATGACCGCTGCCCCGCCGCGGTCCACGTGATCAACGGCTTCGGCAAGAGCGCGGGGCTCGTGCAGGTACAGGAGCTCGGGTATCTCGAGACGCCGCTGATCCTGACCAATACGCTCTCGGTCGGCACGGCTTTTACGGCCTGCGTGCGCTATATGCTCGCGCGCAACGACCAGATCGGCCGCGCCGAAAGCACTGTCAACCCCGTCATTCTCGAGTGCAACGACGGCTATCTGAACGACATCCGGGGCCTGCACGTCACGGAGGACCATGTGTTCGCCGCGCTGGACGCCGCGGATACGACCTTTGCCCTCGGCGCGGTCGGCGCGGGGCGGGGGATGAGCTGCTATCATCTCAAGGGCGGCATCGGCTCCGCCTCCCGCGTGTTTGAGATCGGCGGGCAGACCTACACGCTCGGCGCGCTGGCAATGACGAATTTCGGCTCGCTCATCGACCTGACGATCGCGGGCGAGAGGATCGGGAAAAAGCTTGCGGCGGAGCCGGAGGACGCCAAGGGCTCGTGCATTATGATCCTGGCGACGGACGCGCCGCTGTCTTCGCGGCAGCTGTCCCGGGTGGCCCGGCGGGCCCAGAGCGGCCTTGCGCGCACCGGCGCGGTCACCGAGCACGGCAGCGGCGAGATCGTGCTCGCCTTCTCCACGGCCAACCGCATCCAGGCGGGGCAGATCTTTCACAGCGGCGTCTATCTCAACGACGAAGCGTTCCGGCCCATCTTCCGCGCCGCGACCGAGACGGTGGAGGAGAGTATCATCCGCTCCATGCTGGAGGCCGAGACCGTCACCGGCCGTGACGGCCACATCCGCCTGTCGCTGCACGATGCGATGGAAAGAGCCGGTCTGCACCGGTAATTGCTCCATCAGCAAAAGCGCTCCCGCTGCATCTGCAGCGGGAGCGCTTTGATTTGCCGGAGGCTCAGAACAGCCGGACGATCAGCTGCGAGACCAGCACCACCGCGATCAGCGCGATGGGGTAGGTCGCGGCGTAGGCGGAGGCGACGTTGCTCGTGCCCGCCACGTGGATGAGGGTGCCGAGGGCGGGGGTGGAGGTCATGCCGCCGGTGATGGAGCCGAGGATGTTCAGCAGGTTCATCTTCAGCACATGCTTGGCGACGACATAGCCTACGATCATCGGCAGAAGCGTCATGAAAATGCCGTAGACGAAGTAGATGGGCTTGAAATACCGCACGAAGCTCATGCCGCCCGAGACGCCCGCGCCGATCAGGAAGACCATCAGACCAAGCTCCCGGAAGGTCTCCAGGACCTTCTTGCTCGGCATGAGGTCGGCCCGGCCGAAGTGGCCGAAATGGCCGAACACCAGCGAGACCAGCAGCGCGCCGCCCGTCGTGGTGAGCGAGAAGAAATTGAAAAACTTCACCGAGCCCAGCAGAATGCCGAACACCGCCGCGATGGCGAAGGGCGTGAAGCCGAAATCGTCGAACTCCAGCAGCTTTCCCTTGAACTTGGCGACGTCGCCGGTCTCCACATGGGTGATCTTGCGGCGTTCCTCGTCCAGATCCGCGTGCACGACGCGCGGCATCAGCTGCACGAACAGCACGACGCCGATGACGCCGAAGAGATACGCGATGCCGTAGCCGACCGTGACTGCGTCCTGATACTGGGCGGCGACGGCCTCCTTCGTGGCGGAAAACGCCGGGGTCGAGGTCAGCGAGCCGGCGAGCAGGCCGGAGATCATGGCCGTCAGCTGGCCCGGGTCATAGCCCGGCTGCCCGGACTCGATGGCCCGGCCGACGAGCAGGCACAAGATCGCGGTGAGGCCGCCGGAGAGGATGATCACCACGCCCAGCAGCACGTAGGACTTGAAGTTGTGCTTCATGTTCTTGAAGAAGTTCGGCCCGGCGATAAAGCCGACCGAGGTCACGAAGAACACGAGGCCCAGGTTTTCGATGATCTTCAGCGCCTGCGAGGCGTAGTTGATCTCTTGGATGACGAAGCGGGAATTGAAGTGTGTGCCGAAAAACGCGCCGTAGACCAGCGCGATGACAAAGACGCCGGCCGTGCCGAGGCTGATCCCCTTGATGGTGATCCGCCCGAGCAGATAGCCGACTGCGGCGATCCCGAAGGTGGAGAGCATCAGGAAATTCGCAGCGTTGATGGAAGCAGTCATCTTTTTCTCCTCTTATTTTCTCCCGGGAAGCGCTGCATCGGGGGAGATGCAGCGCTTCTTCGGTTTATTTGACAGGATGGATCTTTCTTGCATAGTCGGGCAGCAGCTGCGGCGAGGGACGATGGTCCGATACGCCCGCCTGCCGCTTTTCTGCTTCAAACGCGGCCACATGGCTGAGCGTCAGCGCGCCGACGGTGACGGACTTCGCCTTCTCGGCGGCGTGCTGGCCCGCGTTGCGGCCGAAGACGATCACGTCGAGCAGGCTGTTGCCCATCAGGCGGTTGCGCCCGTGGATGCCGCCGACGACCTCGCCTGCCGCAAACAGGTTCTCCACGTCGGTCTGGCCGTCGGGGGTGATGTGCAGACCGCCGTTCTGGTAGTGGAGCGTCGGGTAGACGAGGATCGGCTCGGTGCGGATGTCGATGCCGTGCTTGGCAAACATGCGCATCATGGCCGGGATCCGCTTTTCGATCGTGCCCTTGCCGTTTTTCAGCTCGATCATCGGCGTGTCGAGCCAGACGGCCTGCCCGGCCGGGGTCCTGACGCCCTTGCCGCGCTCGGTGCACTCGCGGATGATGGAGGCCGCGGCCACGTCGCGCGTCTCGAGCGGGTTCATAAAGACCTCGCCGTCTGCGTTCACGAGCATCGCGCCGACAGAGCGGACCTTCTCCGTGACCAGCGCGCCGTAGATCTGCGCGGGGTAGGCTGCGCCCGTGGGATGATACTGGAGTGTATCCGGATACAGGAGCTTCGCGCCCGCGCGGTAGCCGAGGACAAGACCGTCGGCCGTCGCGCCGTAGTGGTTGGAGGTGGGGAAGCCCTGATAGTGCAGCCGCCCCGCGCCGCCGGTGGCGAGGATGACGGTCTTCGCCTTCGCGACCAGCAGCTCCTTCGTCTCCATGTTCAGAAGGATCGCACCGGCGCAATGGCCGTTTTCGTCCTTGATGAGCTCGATGGCGGAGGTGAAGTCGACGACGGGGATGCCGCGGTTGAGGACCTCGTCGCGCAGCGTGCGCATGATCTCGGCGCCGGAATAGTCCTTGGCCGCGTGCATGCGCTTGCGGGAGGTGCCGCCGCCGTGGGTCGTGATCATGGTGCCGTCCGGCGCCTTGTCAAATTCCACGCCGAGCCCGGACAGCCACTGGATGGCCTCCGGCGCGTCCATGACGAGCTTGTACAGAAGATCCTTCTGCGCGGCAAAATGGCCGCCGCCGTAGGCGTCGAGGAAATGCTGGGCAGGGGAGTCGTTGGGCTTGTCGGCGGCCTGGATGCCGCCCTCGGCCATCATGGTGTTGGCGTCGCCCATGCGGAGCTTCGTGACGACCATGACCTTCGCGCCGGCCTTGTCGGCCTCGATGGCGGCCGAGCAGCCTGCGCCGCCGCCGCCGATGATGAGAACGTCGGTCTCGTAATCGGGCTTCGTGAGGTCAAACTGCTCGTGCAGGACGCGCGATTCACCCTCGAGCAGGTCGGCCAGCTCCAGCGGGACCTTCTGGCCCTTGTTGGGGCCGAAGCGCAGCTCGGTGAACTGCTCGGTGCGGTAGTCGGGATGGAACTTCTTGAGCAGCGCGTCCTTTTCGTCCGCGGTCATGCGGCGGGGGTCCAGCTTGATGTTTTCTTCGCGGGCTGCTTCCACCTTGCGGATGGAGGCGAGCATGTTGGGATCCTGATACATGATATGCGTCCTCCTTACTTCTCGATCTCGCGGTGGTTGTAGAGCTCTTTGATCGCGTCGAGCGGTTTTTCCATCAGGCTCTCGATAAGCGCCTCAAATTTGCCGTCCTTGACCTCCTGCACGCGCGCGTCGAGATGCTCGCAGTGCGGGGCGATATATTTGCCGTTCAGACGGCGGGCCAGCATCGCCACCTGCGGGTGGGAGATCCCGGCGGGACAGCGGGACGAGCAGACGCCGCACATGACGCAGTCGAACGACTCCTCGGCGCACTTGTCAAACTCGCCGCGCTGGGCGTAGGCGATGTACTGCATGACGTTCAGCCCCTGGGTGCAGGCCTTCGTGCAGGCGTTGCAGCCGACGCAGGCATAGATCTCGGGGTACAGCTGCATCATGACCGTCTGCGTGGGCTTCAGCTTCTCCATGTCGTAGACTTCCTTGACCAGCGGGAAGAACGGGAGCGTCGCCACGTACATGTTGTTTTCCACGCGTGTCGAGCACGCGAGGCAGGCCTTCAGCTCCCGGTCGCCCGCGATGCGGTAGATCGTCGCGCACGCGCCGCAGAAGCCGTTGCGGCAGCCGCAGCCGCGCACGAGCTGATAGCCGGAATACTCCATCGCTTCCATGATGGTCAGACTGTCC
>ERZ506432.933-NODE-933-length-11572-cov-3.695841_pt1 | contig 11572 bp, 8 predicted proteins | sample MGYA00513663_ERZ506432 | MGnify/ENA metagenome assembly ERZ506432
TTCAGGTTCTGACACACCCGCTCCCACAAGGCATCCCGCACGCGGCTGCTCACATTGCCCACATAAACGCCCGTGTTGATCTCGCACAACCATTTGGACAGATCCCCGCGCAGTTTTGGCGGGCAGTTCGTCATGGTGAGAACTACGATGTTTCATCACCCTCTTCTTCAAAATAATTGATGCCGTTGGCCACAGTGCCCACTTTGTTGTCCCACAGATAAACAGCTTCCGGCTCCTGTTCCCGCTCATCCTCATTCAGGAGCAGATACCGGATATCGTGCACCATGCGCTCCAAAATATGATGCTCTACCATGGCATCCCGCACCCGGCGGCGCACTACGGCCGGCAGGTCGTCCGGAGCCTGTGCCGCCACTTCAAAGGCGATGGGAATGGTCACCTCGGCCTTGTACAGGTCGGCAATATCGTACACAAAGGAGCACTCGTGCCCCACATGAACAAACCCAAGGCCCGGCGCACACCCCAGTGCCACGATCACCGCGTGTACCAGACCGTACAGGCAGGCGTGCCCGGCAGAAAGCGCCTGATTGACGGCATCTCCCGATGCAAAATCCTCCGGGCGGTACAGTCGGCCGCTCCACGGAACACCGGTATCCTTGGAAGCTTTGCGGTATACCTGCCGCACCCGGCTGCCTTCCCGGCCCCGCAGCTGCTGCATGGTCAGGTGGGAGATATCCTCGTCCGGGAAGCGGAGCTGATACATCCTGCGCACCACATCCAGATGCTTGCGGGTGTTGCTGACAAGCTCTGCCTGCCGCAGCAACAGCTGCGAGTGGGTGGTCAGGGGACGGCCATGGGCGTAATACCGCACACCGTGCTCACCTACCCAGACAGCACCCACGCCCGTGTCACCCATAAGTTCCATGGCACGGTGGGTCACCCGTGTACCCGGCCCCAGCAGCAGCACCGAGATGCCCGCCGCCGGGATCTGAACGATCCCTTTTTCGTCTGTAACGGTGATTGCGCCGTCCTGTCGGCCAAGGGTGCAGTGTTCCAGATACAGAAAGGTCATCCGGTCTTTCACCTGCGGCAGCGCCTGCAGGTCCGGCCGGATCATGCCCGGCATCTCGTCCATCTCAGTTTCCTCCGCGCATGACGGTCATCAGGCCAAGGCCGTAGGCCTTGCCGCGTCCCATGCCCTGACACAGCAGTGCCCGGAACTGCTCTGGGTCGGTCACCTGCAAAACACCCTCGTAGGTCACTGCCAGCAGGGTCACAGGCCGGGTGCCATGCTTGGCAAAGTGCTGCCACTGCACCCGGGTCACGGTAAATTCCTCCTCCCGCAGGGCAAAGCCGTGCTTTGCGGCGCGGTCCAGCAGCCACTGCTTCTGATACTTTGTCGAGCAGTGCGCCGCCACAGTTCCCCGCTCTGCGGGTGCCTTGGGGTCTTTGCAGCATTTGGTGGGGTTTGCGGTCAGCCGGAACTGCCAGCTGCTGCCCGGCTCCACCCGCTGCAAAAGCGGGTCGTAGCTGCGGGTCTCCGCAGCCGCTCCGGTGCCGAACTGCTCCACCACGCCGGACAGCTCCGGCACATCCTCGCTGAGCAGCAGCAGATACAGCCGCTCTCCCAGACGATCCAGCCGCCACAGCCTGCGGCGGCGCTCCCCCGTAAAGGCGCTTTCCACTGCGCCGTGCAATTTCTGCGGTGCCGCCAGTGCAGCCATGGTGCTGCGGCGGGTGGGATCGAGCTCTACCCGTGATAAATACATTCTCTCGCCCCCTTTACAATTCCCGGAACGGGTCATGCTCCGTCTTTTCCGGGCTGTCCGGCATGGTCTGCCAGAGCTCCCGCGCCGAGCGGTAGCCGTACTGCCGATGGCGCGGGTCAAAGCTGACCGGCACATCCCGCTGCACAGCCGTGCCCGGCTCCAGCGGGTCGGCGTCCAGCACCAGCCGCCAATGCCGCCCCGGACACAGAGGCGGTTCTGTCTGCAGTGCTTCCTGCAAAGAACATTGCCGCAGTCCCAGACAAAGCGGCAGGGTGGGCGGGCAGGAACGGCGGCCCAGATACAGCGGAAAGGCCGGGTGCAGCAGCGCCTGCTGCAGCTGCTGCAAAAGGGCGGTGTCTTCGCTTTCGATCCCAGCCAGAAACACGGCATCCTGCAGATAGTGGCGGTAGGTCACATAAGAGGTCTTTTGGTCCTGCGTCTTTGCGATGTGGTAGTCCACCAGCAGTTGCCCTTCCCGCTCCACGCGGACGCCGAACCGCAGCTGTGCCAGCCGGGCCAGCGCTTTACTCTCGTCCCGCCGCAGCCCCAGAGCCGCCGCCAAAAGGCCGATGACACCGCTTTTGGTGGGTTCCCGATTGGTTTTGCGGGTCTCAAATTTGGAGTCCGAGCCCCACGCCTGCAAAGGCGCTGCCAGCCGAAGCAACAGCGTTGCCATTACCCCACCTCATTTCCGGCAAGCGCGTCCCGGACAGCCTTTTCCAGCGCGTCAAGCATGGCTTTTGCCGTCTGTGCCGGAGCCAGTGCCTCCAGACCGCTGCCCACGGTAAAGCTCTGGGCCGGGGCCTCGGCAAAGCTGCTGTACATCTGCTGCGCGTACTGTGCCAGCGCTGCCTTGGAAGGTTCGGCATAGCCCTGCATACTGCGGGGCACGGCACGCTCGAATGCACCGCACAGATTCACCGGCTGATCTTCCCGGATGGTCACATAGACTGCATCCGGCAGAGTGCGGTTTGCAAAGCTGTTCTGTTTGCCGGTGGGCATGGAGAACAAAAATGCCTCGCCAAAGGCCCGCACCGTTTCCGCTGCCTGCTCTGCGCCCAGCTGCCCGGCCAGCTCCATCACGTTCACCGTGGCATAGCGGTACAGGGTGGAGGAGTTGTACTCCACCGTGCCCAGATGGCCTGCACCGGCGTTGTTCTCTGCCTGACAGTCGTCCACTGCGGTAAAGTAATCGTACTCGTTCTGCACGGCATGGGTGGAGATGCTGTGGGCCACCTGCGCAGCGGCGTCATAGTTCAGGGAGGGATCATCTGCCACCATGCGGCCAAACAGTGCCATATCCATTGAAGGGGCTGCTTTCAGGGCCTTCTGGTATTCTTTTTTGTCGGTGCTGCCCGCCACAGCCAGCTCTGCCAATGCCTTTGCCTGCGCAGTGCTCATGAAGAACAGAGCCTTGGTGACCTTATCATCGCTCTTGTTCTTTTCATCGAACTTGATGCCCGCATTCTCCAGCGCTTTCTTTGCCAGCTTGTCCGCATCCGCATCCGGAGCCAGTGGAAGGATTTGATCCCGCACCAGATCGGCAACCTTTTTGGTGCGCTTGCCCACGTCCAGCCGGGCGTTCTCCGCAAAGGCAGCGCGCATGGCGTGCTTCCACGCCTGCGAGGATACCCGGGCACGGGTCACACCGCCGTACACGGCTGTTTTGGGGCTGCCGGTGTCGTCCCGGTTGATGCAGCTGGGCGGTACGGTCTGCAAAATGTGGAAATCAACATACAGGCGCTTGTTCATGGTCAATTCTCCTTTTCGTTCTCTTCCGGTGCAGTCTTGGTCTCACGGTACAGGTCCTGTCCCCACCGCAGACGGACGTTGGCGGGGATCTGCGCATACCGCGGGTCGGTGCATTGCAATTCATACAGGTCTGCTGCAAGCTGCGGATAGTCCAGCGGGATGCCGCCATCCTTTGCGGCGCTCAGCAGCTGGATCATGCCCCGCAGATGGTGGCTGATCTCGGTGATCTCTTCTGCGGTGGCCAGCGCATTGAACCGCCGGAGCACACTGGCCTCGGTCCAGTCCTGTCCGGCACTGTTCCGCTCTGCCAGCTGGCGCACCGCCCGGCCCAGCGTATTGCCCGGGCGGTTCATGGGCTGGTCGTTTCCCTGCTGATGCACAGCGTACAGGGTCAGGGCAAGGTAGACCGCCCACTCTGCGTGGGAAGGGCCGTTTTCCACACCCTGAAAGCCTTCCGGCATTCCCCGCAGAAAACTCCCCCACAGCTCCGGCAGATCGCCGGGTGCGTGTCCAACGCCCCGCCGCAGTTTTGCCAGTTCTGCCCGCCGCTGGTTGTCCGGCAGAGCCTGAAGCCTGTGCAGCTGCTGCGCCGCATACAGTTTGACGTCCTGTGTTTTCATACAATTCCCCCTTTATGGTTCTGTTTTGGGATAGATCTCCCAAAGCCTTGTGCGGAAACGATTATAGGCCTTTGGCGAGGTATACAGGATGGTGCGCTCCGTTTTTTTGCCCTTGTCCACCACAATGCGGTGCCCTTTCAGAGCGGCGTTTCCGGCCTCCATCACCATCTGTTTCCCCAGCTTCTCCGCGATGCTGTGCGCCTGCGCCTGCCAGCGCAGAACGGTCTTGTCCGGGTCGTCCCTTTCCAGGTCGATTGCCTGCAGCCACTGGCGGAAGGGTTGGTCCACCGCAAAGTAGAACTGTGCACGGACAGAGTCGCCGACATTTTCATTTTTGTTCCCGGCCGCAATGGCGATATCCTGCGCCAGATACCCCACACACTGTGCTGCTTTTTCGCAGTTATTGATCTCTCTTACGATGCGCTCCTGCCATTTGCAGCTCAGTTCGTCCAACAGCCCTGCCTGAAAGGTCAGGCTGTCGCTAAAGATATCTTCGATGTGGTTTTGGGTGGCGTAAAGCACTCCAACGATGCGGAAATGGATCTTCCGCCGGGGGTCCAGGATTCCCAGCCGCTGTTCCTGTAGCTTCTCCGTCCAGCGTACCACGCCGGGGCGGTGGCCACTGCCCTGACAAAACACCGCCGGAAACTCCCGCCAGAACTGCCGGGCCGGGTCATGGCGGCAGGGCACAAACACCGCCGGCTCGTTCTTTTTGGCAGCGTTGCGCCAGACGGTCATCTGCTCCGCAAAAGCATTTTCTTTGGAGAAGAAATCGCCTCCCAATGCAAAGTAGCCATCCACCATTTCCTCTGTCCTGTGCAGCAGAAGCCGTCGGGATTGCAGGGTCAGCAGCTGTGCTGGGTCGTCCGGGCAGGGGATTTTCGTGCGCTCTGCGCTCCTTGGGGTCTCCAGTTCCCAGCACGGGCGGTTTTCACTCCAGTATTCCCGGCCATCCTTCAGCAGGGTAAGATTCAGCATCAATGTTTCGTACAGGTTGTTCCCCAGCGCCTGAATATAGCCAAGACTCCCCAGCCAGCCAACACTTATAGATGGCAGATTCTTTTCTTTCGGCTTCAAAGACGTATCATCAAAGCCGTTCACGGACAGCAGCCACCGGGCGGATTGCGGGTAGCTCAGCCGCTCCTTGCTCTGCCCTGCATACAACGGAAAGAGTCGGAGTTTATTTTTGCTCTCTATCATTTCGCCGTTGAGCATCGCCGCGCTGCAGGCTGTCCCGATTTCCGCCCCCGGCACCTGCCAGAAGGGATGTGTCGGGTGGAACAGCCAGAAGCGGTCTTTCCACTGTTCCAGATAGTCCCGCAGCGGCTGCTCCGGGAAATGCCCCAGCTTCCATAAGTCTCCCCAGCGCCGCAACGCCTGACCTCTTTTTTCCAAAGGCTCCGGCTCACCTTCCGCATTCACGCGGGAAAACACGGTAAACAGCACCGCCAGCAGCAGTCGCAGCATGGCGGCATCCTGCGTGGGCATTTCGCCTGCCAGATCCACATAATCCTGCGCATGGAGCAGTGCGTCGGTCAGTGAGACCTCCTGCACGGTGTTGTCCGGCCGACGAACCCGGACCCACGGCTCCGTCAACAGGTTAAATTCGATCTCCTTCATCCGTTTCCTCCTTTTGGTAGGTCAGGCCGTTTTCACGGTCATAACAAAGCTCCATGCCCGCAAGATGGGCGGTCAGGTTTTCGTCCAGCAGCAACACCAGCTCTCCGTGCAGCAGCGGCGACAACTGCCACGCCGCAAGGCAGCTGCGGTTGTCCGCTTCCAGTTCCCGGATGACCTCGTCCACCTTCCACGCTTTGCCGAACACCGCCGGGAGCCGCAGCTTCTGCCGGGCGATCTGCAAAGCATCTTCGGGCTGCGGCGGCTGATCGGATGCGACCGCTCTGCCGTTTTCCTGCCACGGCAGGAAGTGGATGCTTCCGTCTGCCCGGCGCTGCATCACCAGCACCTCCACCGAGGGGTCGCCATCCCGCACCGCCGCCCGGGCAGCTGCATCAGAATGTGCCCCCACATTCTGCATCCAGTCATCCAATGTATTGAGTTCCTGAAAATCTTCATCGACCTCAGGCTGCAGCACAAGATACGCCTGCGCCCGCTCTTTGCGCTGGGCCTGCGCAAACTCGTAGGCTTTGCGCATGCCCTCACTCCGTTCCGTTTCAGGCAATACATCGGCCTGTTCCCAGCCGTAGACTTTCTGCACCAGCGGAGAGATATCTTCGGGCAGGCAGATGCTCTCCGGAAGGCATGCCCGGGTGCGCCAGAGCAGCCATTGACCGTACACCGCCTCACTGCCCCTGTCAAATTCCTCTGTGCCCGTGTCCAGCACAGCACAGACCGCTGTTTGCAGCGGCTGCGGACGAGACCGATCTGGGTGGCGCTGCAGACGGCCGATGCGCTGTAAGAGCAGATCCATCGGGCAAAGCTCTGTAACCATTACATCGAAATCCACATCCAACGACTGCTCTAATACCTGCGTACCTACCACGATCAGCCCATCACGCTCTGCAGCGGTGGAGCGCTTACCGATGCGCCGCATCAGCTCCTGTTCCCGCGCGGCGCGGTCTGGCATCAGGAACTGTGCATGGAACACCTGCACTTCCTTTTCGGGCAGCACCTGACGCAGCCGCTGCGCCACCTCCTGCGCTTTGCGCACCGTATTGACGATGACGCCCGCGCAGCCGCCAGCCTGCATTTTCTGGGACAGGAAATCGGGCAGTTCTTCCGTTGTCAGGCGCACTGTCTGCACATTCCGGGCGGCCGTATCCAGCGGGATGGTCTTTTGCTGCACCTGTGCACCGTCCGTCCATGTCAGCAGCGGATAGCCGCAGCTGGTTTTCCACGGCGCATCCGGGCCGGGACGGCGCTTTTGCTGGTAAGCCTCGACCAGCTCTGCACGCCGCCGGGCGGGCAGCGTGGCCGACAGCAGGATCACCGGCACCTTGTACCAGCCCAGCCATTCCAGCGCACGGTCCAGATAGCGGTTCATGTACGCATCATAAGCGTGGCATTCGTCCACGATCACCACCTTGCCCGCAAGGCCCAGATGGCGCAGCATCACATGCTTCTGGCACAGAGCCGCCATCAACAGCTGGTCTACCGTGCCGATGACAAAGTTTGCCAGCAGCGCCTGCTTGCTGCCCCGGAACCACTGATGCACCTGCACCCGCTGCTCTTCTGCTTCCGGGTCGTCCCAGTCGTCCTGCACCCGCACCGGCCGTTGCTGCAGGCGGATATACTCTTCGTTCAGTTCCGCCATGCCGTGCGCAAGCCGGATCGATCTGGGCAGATCATCAGGCTGATTTTCTGCCCATTGCAGCAAACGCGGAAAAAGCCCGTTTGCCGTTGCCTGCGTGGGCAGACCAAAGAAGATGCCGCCCGCTCCAAAGCGTGCCGCCAGAATTTCCGCTGCCGCCAGCGCCGCCTCGGTCTTGCCCACGCCCATCTGTGCTTCCAGAATCAAAATGCCCGGTGCATCCATGGTGTTGGCGGCTTCCATAGCCGCCTGCTGCACCGCATTTGGGGCAAAGCCAAACCGCTTTGCAAATTCCTCCGGCTCTGCAATGGTGGTCTGCGCCGCCCAGGGTGAAGCCGTCTCCTGTTTATCCCATTCGCGCCACGCCCGATCCGCACGTTCCGGATAAACCTCCTCACTGCCCGTCTCTTCCACAGGGATCAGCGGGAAATAATCCGTGTTGCTGGCGATCCAGTCCGCCATGATCAAAAGCCCCGTCAGCAAAATCTCTTCGGGCTGGTTGAGCACCGGCAGCGCGTCCACCCCGGAATAGCCACTGTCCTGCAGTGCCGCCTGAAGCAATTCGTTCCAAAAGCCCTCCCAGATGCCCTTTTGCTCTTCCGGGTAGTAGTTGACTTCCCAGCATGTAAACTGTTTGTCAACTTCTGTGCCGTTCTGCGGCTTGCCATGATGAGCACCCGCGACCGAAGCGATCCCGTCAGGGCACCCCAGTTTTCTCAAAATTGCTTCACTCGCCCGGGCATGGGGCGTTTCGCACCGGTTCAGTTTCTGGCAGCTCAGCGGTGTCAGGCGTTCCAGCCGTTGTTTCGCCTCGGGCAAGCACTGCATGATCGTGCTCTGGAAGATTAAAATCGCCTTACCCAGATCGTGTCCCCAGCCCAAAAAGCGGGCCAGCTGCACCAATTCTTCCTCTTCCAATCCGGATGCCTTTTTTACGCTGTCGGGCAGCCATTTCCGCACCAGAAGCTCCATGATCTCTGCCGTATCCCTCAGGTGCATCCAGAGCGGCAGCCACAGATTGCTATTTTCCGGGTCCGTTTTGCCGGCCAGAAGCCGTGATTGATCCAGCATCCGTCTCATTTTTGCTCCTTTCCTGATGGGTCGTGTATCCCATGTAGTAAGCATAGCAGACGACATGTCCCATAATCCGTACTTTCATGGCTTTATCTCCGGAAATGAAAAACAGCCCGTCCGTTCCATTCTCATCCGGTCGGCATTTTCATCCTGCCATACTCTGATTTCCGTTTCAAAGATATGCCTCTGCCTTTCTGCTGTCAACAGCACCGCTCAAATTCATCAAAGTTCCGAAAAAGAGCTTTCTTCTTTGTGCAAAAAACCGCCCCGGCTTCCTGCTTCGGAAACCGGGGCGGTTCGTTTGCTTTATGGGTTTTTATTCGCGCTTTTCAAGCGCTCACACCATCACTTGCGGGGATTTTTGATCGCAGCCTGAGCGGGTGCCAAAATTACAGAGCGTTCGGAATAACGACAAATCGCTATTTTCAATTTTTTAGCTGATTCCAAGCTCTTTCATCAGTTCAGCACGGCTCTCACCTTTCGCAATGCCTCCGTCTTCCGCTTTATCAAGCACATCACACATATTTGCATAGTTTTAACAGTAGCCTCACGGCTTTACCCAGTCATGGTTCATTAGAAGATCTGCAATCTCCATAATATGTTGTCTGTTAGCCATAAAATCTACTTTGTTAAGTAATGCTCTCGGCTCAGTCAGACTAATGATTTTCGCTGGTTCTGGGAGATTCTCGTTGAATTTTTCATAATCAATCGTTGCCAATATAACCTGCGGCAACATTTTCAATTGTGCAATCAGACTTATAATTTCTTGACTACTTGACACGCTCGCCTCTTTAGCTCTAGGTGAGTCAACAACAAATGGAAATCTCGTTGCGCTACTTTTAAAATCTTCCATCGTTTCAAATAGTGCAACAGACTGCGCTAATATAATTTTATTTTCTAATGTTCCCTGTGCTTTTATTGGCTTTAACAAGCGGATTTGGCCATCATATGCGGAATCCCATGCTCCCAACTTCATAATATTCAGCCGAGCATTTTCAATATATTTTTCCTCCACTTGCTTCTCAGTCGGCAGTTTACTAAGCTCTTTTTTTATTTTCTTGGCTTCCTGGTCAAGATCATACCCTTGTCTAATATTTTCTGTCAACTGATTTTGGAACCGACGAATCGATTCCCTTAACCCACGCTGACGCAGATATGTATTGTATTCATTTTTTTCTTCATCAAAAATCTTTTCGTTACTTTCCAGCTGATGATTAAGCTCTACATAATTTTTCTTTTCTACTCTCAATTTTTCCGAAAGCGATTCAATTAATAATTGAACCTCTTTGCACATATACTCTTTATTAGCCTCCCCATAATTGAATCTTACAATATCAAAAATCTCTTCATCTAAGATATATCCGCAATTCGGGCAAACTTGAAATTTCGTATGGTTTGAATTCACATCTCTAGAAGATGCCACGGTCTGTTTCTTTATTGCGCGCAGTTGACATTTATGTTGATACAATGCAGTTTCTAATCGTTGAATTTGATTTCTAGATTTTCCGATTTTTTCAACAAGCTTCTCGATTCTTTCCTTTGGAATTTCCAAGTGCGCCTCTAATTCAGCCTCATCATCTGCCGGTGGAAGATTCCCTATTTCCTCCTGCAAAGCTTCTACAATCGTTTTAAGTCGATTTATTTCACTTTGAAGCTTCCCTTCCTGCTCTTTAAGAAGATCACGTTTTGCCATCAGTTGGATGGTTTCTTTGGTATAAATATTAAGATGGTAATACAGCGATTTTATTCTATCATCCTTCTGATATTGGTCAATTGACTCAAAGCTTCCGTATAGATTATTCCAACCTTTATCTTGGTCTATATAATATGGCAAAAACATGAATGCCGGTGGTGCCATCTCAATTTTCTTAGTTTTTTTGTTTGGAAGGTAAACGGAAAAGCCAAAAATCTCTCCAATCAATGGTGCCAGTTCTTTGCTAACGCTATCTGTAATTTTTAAAAGCTCGTCATCTTCAAATACTGCATAATTTTTCCCAAAACGTGCCACACAATATTCTTTTCCATCAACATCTAAAGATAGCACATACAGTTTCGGCTGTCTTGTCCATACAGAGTCAAATTTAACTTCAGTACCCAATGTGTAATAAAGCGACTTCAGTAACGACGATTTTCCCACATGGTTATCCGTACTTGTTATAACATTAAAGCCCTTTTCAAATGTTTGACTGCGAGCCGTTTCGCTTTGCAAATCTGCAATAATAATGCTTTTAAAATATACATTTTTCATATTGCTCACTCCCATCCATTTATAAGGACGCAACAAATTAAAACTGAAACATATGTCTTGTTATATAAAATATTCTTTTCAGTAACTCGATCTGCTAAGCGATTGCAATAATCTCTTATCGTTTCTTCAGATTTTCTCACATTTTTTTCGCAAGCATCTTTTACGCAATATAAAAGCTTTCTAAATGATTCCGATTTTCCGGATAAATCCTGCATTATCCGTGTGTACTCATATGAAGCTTTATATTTTTCATCGTCCGGATATTCCATAACTCTCTCTATCTCATCGAATCTTGGAATAGACACGAGCATTGAGTCCGTAATAACTCTTGAAAAATCCGCTTTCGAAACACCTTTTTTCTTTTTAACTTCAATAAATGGAGCATCTTCGTTCAATCTCTCGCATCCCTGCCGACGCGCCAGCAAATCCATCATTGTACTAAAAATTGTTTTAGCCATTTCAACTGTAATTGATGGATATTTTTCTTTCAAAAAGTCGTTCATTTCCTGTTGAACGATTTCCCGATGTTTTGCAATGGACAGCGTTGTCCTCATATGCACAAATTTTGACAAATCAACTTCTTCTACAGAAATCCCTTTTTTCTTTGCAATATCTTCTTTTATCTTTTTTACAACAGCCGGGTCAAAATTCAAAAAAGGAGTTTTATCTACCGTATAAATTTTTTCTTTCTTTCGATTTTTCCCATTCTTGTCAACATATGGTACTTTCAATTTTAAAGGGCAGTTTGTAATCAATCCAAGTTCATCAATTAGCCACTTTGGATTGCTTAGCTGCTCATATAATTTTGCTAACCAGTCCTCTGAAATCGCTGTATCTATACTAATTGACTCTTCATTCGTCTTCATTTGATAATAACTAA
>ERZ506432.944-NODE-944-length-11483-cov-4.524939_pt1 | contig 11483 bp, 6 predicted proteins | sample MGYA00513663_ERZ506432 | MGnify/ENA metagenome assembly ERZ506432
GTATTATTCCAATTCATCAGAAGGATCAGGTTTCTACCAAGGCTATGTTTACCGCTGCGGTACGTATGCTCCGCCAGAAGGGTTATCTGGGCGAGGAAGATAAGATTGCTTACCTGAGTGGAAGCTTCGGTGAGGGTGGAGGAACCACTTTCGTCGAGATTAACAAGGTGAAGAAGATCTTCGATAACAGCTATAGCTTCAATTTGCCGTCAAATGGTATTGAAGACTAGCAAAAAAAGGTCATTATTTCAGGAAAAATAATGCAATAGAGTAAATATCGGTGCAAAAATTTGCAGCATTCAAAAAAATGCTGTATTTTTGCACCAATATTTTAAAACGAAATTTGTTGATAATGAAAAGAATCATCTATTCAGCGCTTGTCGCTTTGACAATGGTCTTGATGCTCGGCAGTTGCGGTAGCACCAAGAATGTGGCTTATTTCCAAAATGCCGACCAGGTGAATTTAGCTGCATCAAAGATGCTTTATGAAGCTAAGATTATGCCTAAGGACGAACTAACCATTACCGTTTCTACTACAGATCCAAAGGCCGCAATGCCTTTCAACCTTACAGTTTCCAAAACAACAGGTATGGATGGACAGTTGTCTAGTACACCAACTCTTTTGGGATATCTGGTAGATAATAATGGCAATATTCAGTTTCCTGTTGTCGGTCAGCTTCATGTAGGTGGTTTGACCAAGAACCAGTGTGAGGAACTGATCAAGAACAAGGTTCGTCCATTTATGTCTGATAAGGAGAATCCTATCGTAACCGTGAGAATGGCAAGTTACCGCGTAGTAGTTACGGGTGAAGTAAATACTCCTAAGGTAGTAACCGTTCCTCAGGAAAAGATGAGCATCATCGAGGCTTTGGCTTCTGCAGGCGATTTGACCATCTATGGTAAGCGCGAGAATGTGATGCTGATCCGTGAGGATGCTCAGGGAGAGAAGCATATTCATTATCTTAACTTGAATGATGCTAACATTATCAACTCTCCTTATTTCTATCTGCAGCAGAATGATGTTGTTTATGTAGAGCCTAACAAGGTGAAGGCACAGAACTCTGCTATTGGTTCTGCCACATCACTCTGGTTCTCTGCTGTAAGTATTTTAACATCAGTTGCATCATTGGTTGTCAACATCTTGCGATAACAGCAAAGGATAAAAGGTCAGGTATAACAAACGAAAATACAACATAAATATATATAAGTATGTGTGGCATAGTAGGATATTTAGGTAAGGGAGACGCTTATCCTGCCCTCATCAAGGGCTTGAAGCGTCTGGAATACCGCGGATACGATTCTGCGGGTGTAGCCCTTATTGGCAATGACGGCTCTTTGAACGTATATAAGGCAAAGGGTAAGGTGGCAGATTTGGAAGCGTTCTGTGCAGACAAGGATATTTCAGGACATGTAGGAATTGCTCATACCCGTTGGGCTACCCATGGAGAGCCTTCGGCTGTGAATGCTCATCCTCATTATTCTTCCAGCAAGAATCTTGCCATGATTCATAATGGTATTATTGAGAACTATGCCGACATCAAGAAAAACCTGATGGCTAAAGGTGTGGAGTTCAAGAGTGAAACTGATACAGAGGTGCTCGTACAGCTCATCGAATACATCCAGGTGAAGAAGGATCTTGATCTGTTGACTGCCGTTCAGGTAGCGCTCCGTCAGGTGATAGGCGCTTACGCCATCGCTATTCTCGACAAGCGCAACCCTGACCAGATTATCGCTGCCCGCAAGCAGAGCCCATTGGTTGTAGGTATTGGTGAGGACGGAGAGTTCTATCTCGGTTCTGATGCCAGCCCTATCATCGAATATACCGACAAGGTGGTTTACCTGGAGGATGGTAACATTGCCGTGATGCGTCTCGGAGAGGAATTGCAGGTAGTGAATATCCAGAACGTAAAGCTTAACCCTGAGGTTCAGACCGTGGATATCGACCTCGGTCAGATTGAGAAGGGTGGTTTCCCTCACTTCATGCTGAAGGAAATCTTCGAGCAGCCTGAGTGCCTGCGCAACTGTATGCGTGGCCGTGTGGTGAGCCGCACCGTGGAAACCCGTGTGATGACCGACGGCGACGATACAACCTGCAAGACGGAGACAGAGATGGGCGTAGTGCTCAGCTCCATCACCGACCATCGCCAGCAGCTCCTCAATGCCAAGCGAATCATCATCGTGGCTTGTGGAACATCATGGCACGCCGGACTCATCGGCAAGCAGATGATTGAGAACTACTGCCGCATCCCGGTGGAAGTGGAATATGCATCTGAGTTCCGTTACCGCAATCCTGTGGTAACGAAGGATGATGTCGTCATCGCCATTTCCCAGAGTGGTGAAACCGCTGATACCCTGGCTGCCATCAAGCTTGCCAAGGAGAGCGGTGCGTTTATCTATGGTATCTGTAACTCCATCGGTTCTTCCATCGCACGAGAGACAGATACGGGTACCTATATTCACGTAGGTCCGGAGATTGGTGTTGCCTCTACCAAGGCATTCACCGGTCAGGTTACCGTACTTATCCTCCTGGCACTTGCCATCGGTAAGGAGAAGGGTACCATCAGTGAAAACGAATATCAGAAGATTACAGAACAGCTTTGGAACATTCCTTCAAAGATGAAGGAAGTGTTGAAGCTCAACAATAAGATATCTGACTTGAGCCGTACGTTTACATACGCTCGCAATTTCATCTATCTGGGTCGCGGATTCCAATATCCTGTAGCCCTGGAGGGTGCATTGAAGTTGAAGGAGATTAGCTACATCCACGCTGAGGGTTATCCTGCAGCGGAGATGAAGCATGGCCCTATCGCGTTGATTGACAGCGATATGCCAGTGGTTGTCATCGCCACCCACAACTTTATGTACGAGAAGGTCTTGTCTAATATTCAGGAGATCAAGGCCCGTCAGGGTCGTGTCATTGCTATTGTCAGCAAGGGCGATGAAACCATTTCCAAGATTGCCGACGAAGTGATTGAACTCCCTGAGACCTTGGAGTGCTTGGAGCCATTATTGGCTACCATTCCTTTGCAGCTCTTGGCTTACCATGTAGCTGTATGTAAGGGTAAGAATGTTGACCAACCAAGAAACTTGGCCAAGTCGGTTACTGTAGAATAAGAATGATAAAGGGAATCGTCGTTTCTTGACGTTTCCCTTTTTTTGGAGGGGTGTCCCTCGGATAGGAATATTCAGATTTAACTAAATAAGATAAAGGATAATAAAGAGTATGGAACCATTGAAACATGAGTGTGGTGTAGCAATGATCAGATTGCTCAAGCCACTGGAGTATTACCAGCAGAAGTACGGTACTTGGATGTACGCACTCAACAAACTCTATCTGATGATGGAGAAGCAGCACAACCGTGGACAGGAGGGTGCTGGTATGGCTTGTGTCAAACTGGGCGGAAAGCCAGGACATGAGTATATGTTTCGTGAGCGTGCGGAGGGCAAGAACGCCGTGACCGAAATCTTCGGCAAGGCAAACGCCAACTTCAAGAACTTGACTCCCGAGCAGCTTGCTGATGCTAAGTTTGCCCAAGAAGAACTGCCTTTCGCTGGCGAACTCTACATGGGACACCTGCGCTACAGTACCACCGGAAAGAGTGGCATCCAGTATGTGCACCCATTCCTGCGCCGCAACAATTGGAAGGCGAAGAACCTCTGTCTTTGCGGCAACTTCAACATGACCAACGTAGATGAAATCTTCCAGGAACTGACCAGGCAGGGTCAGAGTCCACGCATCTACAGCGACACCTACATCATGCTCGAACTGATGGGGCACCGTCTGGACAGAGAGGTGGAGCGCAACTTCGTAGCTGCAAAGGCGATGGAGATGCAGAATACCGATATCACCAACTATATAGAAGACCACGTGAAGATGAGCAATGTACTCAAGACCACGATGAAGAACTTTGATGGCGGTTATGTGGTTTGCGGTATCACCGGTTCGGGTGAAATGTTCTCTATGCGCGACCCTTGGGGCATCCGTCCTGCTTTCTATTACAAGAACGATGAAATCGTGGTAGTAGCCAGCGAGCGCCCTGTACTCCAGACCACCTTTGACCTGGAGGCAGAGGAAGTGCAGGAACTGATGCCGGGCACGGCGCTTCTCGTGAAGAAGAACGGCGAGTGCAGCATCGAGCGCATCATGGAGCAGAAGGGCGATTCTGCCTGCTCATTCGAGCGCATCTACTTCAGCCGTGGTTCCGACAAGGATATCTACCAGGAGCGTAAGCAGTTGGGCGAGCAGTTGACCCAGCCTATCCTGAAGGCAGTGGATTACGATGTAGATCACACCGTGTTCAGCTACATCCCGAACACAGCCGAGGTGGCTTACTATGGTATGTTGAGCGGTTTCAAGAAGTATCTTAATGAGACCAAGATTGAGCAGATTGCAAATCTCGACCATGTTCCATCGAAAGAAGAATTATACGAAATTCTCGGCGACTTCGTCCGCTCAGAAAAGATAGCATGGAAGGATATCAAACTCCGTACCTTCATCACCGAGGGCAACAGCCGTAACGACCTGGCGAGCCACGTGTATGATGTAACCTACGGAAGCATCGAGCCGAATGTGGATAATCTTGTCATCATCGATGACAGTATCGTGCGCGGTACAACCCTGAAGGAGAGTATTCTCCGCATCCTCGACCGTCTGCATCCTAAGAAGATTGTAGTCGTATCCAGTGCCCCTCAGATCCGTTATCCGGACTATTATGGCATCGATATGGCAAGACTGGAAGAGTTCTGCGTGTTCCGTGCTGCCATCCAGCTTTTGAAAGATCGCAAGATGGAAGACCTCATCGAGCAGACCTACGAGGCTTGCAAGGCAGAACTTGCCAAGCCAAAGGAGGAGCAGGTGAACCCGGTACGCGCCATCTACGAGCCATTCACTATCGAGGAAATCAACGAGAAGATAGTAGAGATGCTTCGCCCAGAGGGCATGACTACTCCTATCCAGCTCGTATTCCAGAGCATCGAGGGCTTGCGCGAGGCGATTCCAAACCACAAGGGCGACTGGTATTTCACCGGTCATTATCCAACTCCAGGCGGCACGAAGCTCTGCAACCAGTCGTTTGTAAACTACATCGAAAACGTTTATCATAAATAAGTGAATAGAGAAGAACGAAGAGTGAAGAATTCATTTGCTCTTATAAGTATGAAATAAAAGAATCAAATGTCAGATATGAAAAAAGTAACCTTAGTTTTGAGCGATGGAACCAAGTTCCATGGCAAATCTTTTGGATATGACGCTCCTGTAGCGGGCGAGGTTGTGTTCAACACAGCCATGATGGGATATCCAGAGAGTTTGACCGACCCTTCTTACGCCGGTCAGTTGATGACACTTACATTCCCTCTCGTGGGCAACTATGGTGTGCCACCATTTACTTTCGAGGAGAACGGTTTGCCAACCTTCATGGAGAGTGACAAGATTTATGCTTCTGCCATCATCGTGAATGATTACAGCGAGCAGTACAGCCACTGGAATGCAGTGGAGAGTCTTGCCGACTGGTTGAAGCGCGAAAAGGTGCCAGGAATCACAGGCATCGATACCCGTGAGTTGACTAAGGTGCTTCGTGAGCATGGTGTGATGATGGGTAAGATTCTCTTTGATGATGAACCTGACAACATTCCTGAGGCTAACTATGAGGGTGTAAACTTCGTTGACCAGGTGAGCTGCAAGGAGATTATCCGTTATAACGAGGGTGCCGGCAAGAAGGTGGTACTCGTTGACTGCGGTGTGAAGGCAAACATCATCCGTTGCCTCATCAACAGAGGCGTAGAGGTGATTCGTGTGCCTTGGAATTACGATTACACCGATATGGATTTCGACGGACTGTTCCTGGCCAATGGTCCTGGCGACCCAGACATGTGTGAGGATGCAGTAAACATTATTCGCAAGCAGATCAGCCAGAGCCGCAAGCCTATCTGCGGTATCTGTATGGGTAACCAGTTGCTTTCTAAGGCAGCCGGTGCTACTATCTACAAGTTGAAGTATGGTCACCGTTCACACAACCAGCCAGTGCGCATGGTAGGAACCAACAATTGCTACATCACCTCTCAGAACCACGGTTATGCCGTTGATGCCAAGACATTGGGCAACGATTGGGAGGAACTCTTTGTAAATATGAATGATGGCTCTAACGAGGGTATCCGCCACAAGGTGAACCCTTGGTTCTCAAGCCAGTTCCACCCAGAGGCTTGCTCAGGCCCTGTGGATACAGAGTTCATGTTTGATAAGTTTGTAGAAACACTTAAATAATTAGGAATAAAGATGAAAGACGAAAATATAAAGAAGGTGCTCCTCTTAGGTTCTGGAGCCTTGAAGATCGGTGAAGCAGGTGAGTTCGACTACTCAGGTTCGCAGGCCCTGAAGGCATTGCGCGAGGAAGGTATCGAGACTGTGCTCATCAACCCGAATATCGCAACCGTACAGACATCAGAAGGTGTTGCCGACCAGATTTACTTCCTGCCAGTGCAGCCATACTTCGTAGAGCGTGTCATCCAGAAGGAGAAGCCAGACGGAATCCTCCTCAGCTTCGGTGGTCAGACTGCTCTCAACTGTGGTGTAGAACTCTATCGCCAGGGCATCCTGGAGAAATATAATGTCAAGGTGTTGGGTACTCCTGTTCAGGCTATCATGGATACTGAGGACCGTGAGCTCTTCGTAGAGAAGCTGGATGAAATCAACGTGAAGACCATCAAGAGTGAGGCTTGCGAGAACATCGAGCAGACCCGCAAGGCTGCTGCCGAGCTCGGTTATCCTGTCATCATCCGTGCTGCTTATGCACTGGGTGGACTCGGTTCTGGTTTCGCTGACAACGAGGAGGAGCTGAACAAGCTCGCAGAGAAGGCCTTCTCATTCTCTCCACAGGTATTGGTAGAGAAGAGCTTGAAGGGCTGGAAAGAGATTGAGTATGAGGTGGTTCGTGACCGTTACGACAACTGTATTACCGTTTGTAACATGGAGAACTTCGACCCACTGGGCATCCATACCGGTGAGAGTATCGTCATCGCTCCATCTCAGACCCTGAGCAATTCTGAGTATCATAAGCTCCGTGCCCTCGCCATCAAGATTATCCGTCACATCGGAATCGTGGGTGAGTGTAACGTGCAGTATGCCTTCGACCCTAAGAGCGAGGACTATCGCGTTATCGAGGTGAATGCCCGCTTGAGCCGTTCATCTGCCTTGGCTTCTAAGGCTACCGGTTATCCATTGGCTTTCGTTGCAGCCAAGCTTGGTATGGGTTACGGTCTGTTCGAGTTGAAGAACTCTGTAACCAAGACCACATCAGCTTTCTTCGAGCCAGCATTGGACTACGTGGTTTGTAAGATTCCTCGTTGGGACTTGTCTAAGTTCCGTGGCGTAGATAAGGAGTTGGGTTCATCTATGAAGTCAGTAGGTGAGGTAATGGCCATCGGCCGCAACTTCGAGGAGGCCATCCAGAAGGGTCTTCGTATGATTGGTCAGGGCATGCACGGCTTCGTAGAGAACAAGGAGCTTGAAATCGATGATATCGATGCAGCTTTGCGCGAGCCAACAGATAAGCGTGTGTTCGTGATTTCAAAGGCAATGCACAAGGGCTATACCGTAGATCAGATTCACGACTTGACCAAGATTGACAAATGGTTCCTGGAGAAGTTGAAGCACATCATCGACATCGACGAGGCGATGAAGAAGTGCAACATCAATACCATCGGTCAGGATCTGCTCCGTTCTGCTAAGGTTTATGGTTTCACCGACTTCCAGGTAGCCCGTGCCGTTGGCTTGGAGCAGGAGTTGGGCAACATGCACAAGGCAGCCCTCCTGGTTCGCAACAAGCGCAAGAGCTATGGCATCCTGCCTGTAGTGAAGCAGATTGATACCCTGGCAGCAGAGTATCCTGCTCAGACCAACTACCTCTATGTAACCTACGCTGGCGTGAAGAGTGACATCACCTTCGAGAACGACCACCGTTCTATCATCGTACTCGGTTCGGGAGCTTACCGCATCGGTTCTTCCGTAGAGTTCGACTGGTGTGGCGTTCAGGCATTGAACACCATCCGCAAGGAAGGCTGGCGCTCAGTGATGATCAACTACAACCCAGAGACCGTATCTACCGACTACGATATGTGCGACCGTCTCTACTTCGACGAGTTGACCTTCGAGCGTGTGATGGATATCATCGAGATGGAGCAGCCTCATGGCGTCATTGTATCTACTGGTGGTCAGATTCCAAACAACTTGGCTATGCACCTGGATGCACAGAACGTGCCAATCCTGGGTACTGCTGCCAAGGACATCGATAACGCTGAGGACCGTGCCAAGTTCTCTCAGATGTTGACCAACAACGGCATCAACCAGCCAGAGTGGAGCGCCCTGACCTCTATGGAGGACATCGACAACTTCATCGAGCGTGTAGGTTTCCCAGTATTGGTTCGTCCTAGCTACGTGCTTTCTGGTGCTGCGATGAACGTATGTTCTAACGAGGAAGAGCTGAAGCGATTCCTGCAGTTGGCAGCCAATGTGAGTGAGGATCACCCAGTGGTAGTAAGTAAGTTTATCGAACATGCCAAGGAGATTGAGATGGATGCAGTGGCAAAGAATGGCGAGGTGATTGCCTATGCGATTTCCGAGCACATCGAGTTTGCCGGTGTTCACTCAGGCGATGCTACCATCCAGTTCCCTCCTCAGAAGTTGTATGTTGAGACAGTTCGTCGTGTGAAGCGAGTTGGTCGTCAGATTGCCAAGGAGTTGCACATCAACGGTCCGTTCAACATCCAGTTCATGGCTCGTGACAATGATATTCTCGTTATCGAGTGTAACCTTCGTGCCAGCCGTTCGTTCCCATTCGTTAGTAAGGTGTTGAAGATCAACCTCATCGAGTTGGCTACCCGCGTGATGCTCGGCTTGCCAGTAGAGAAGCCACATAAGAACCTCTTCGATCTCGACTATGTAGGTATCAAGGCATCTCAGTTCAGCTTCAACCGTCTGCAGAAGGCAGACCCAGTATTGGGTGTGGATATGAGTTCTACCGGTGAGGTAGGTTGCTTGGGCGACGATACATCTACCGCCCTCTTGAAGAGTATGCTTTCTGTGGGTCATCGCATTCCAGCCAAGAACATCCTGCTTTCTACAGGTTCTGCCAAGCAGAAGGTAGATTTGCTCGATGCTGCCCAGATGCTGGTTAAGCATGGTTACAAGCTGTATGCAACCGGTGGTAGTAGCAAGTTCCTCACCGAGAACGGCATTGAGAACACCCGTGTGCTCTGGCCATCAGAGGAGGCTGAAGGCGGTGCGCCTAAGGCTTTGGAGATGCTCCACAACCATGAGATTGATATGGTAGTGAATATTCCGAAGAACTTGACCAGCAGCGAGTTGAGCAATGGTTACAAGATTCGTCGTGCTGCCATCGACCTGAACGTGCCATTGATTACCAACAGCCGTCTGGCGAGTGCATTCATCTATGCATTCTGCACCACCAAGCTGGAGGATATCGACATCAAGGCTTGGGGAGAGTATAAATAATGTTTAGTGTGTAGTGTTTAATGATTAATTAGGCACTACAACTTATAATATAAAAATCCCTGCCGTAGGAAAGGTTTCCTATGGCAGGGATTTGTTTTTGCACCTCTACTGTCCTCACAGCCATTCCAATTGACATGCTGCGAGAGATGAGTTTATGGAGTGGGGGGTATAGCATTGTTGGTAATAAATAACTTTACAAGTTAAATTTGGTGGAAAAATCTCTTAAGAGAAACTTTCTTTTTCCTTAAGGAAAAATTATTTTCCCTTAAGGAAAAAAATAAAAACCCTTAAGGGAAAATTCTCCATCTCTTTTTTCCCCATTTTTCGGGCGTTTCCGCCTGATTCTCTCTTCTTTGAATATTATTTACATGAATATGGAGAGCATTGCTCGCATCTGTATGCAGTTTGTGCGTCATCACGCAGTGTTGGTCAAGATATCCCGCTCTCCCGATTTTCTGGAAGTAGCCTGATATCTGTATGAGGAGCAGAAGTGCTGAATTCAAGAAAAAATCCCACGATTTTCTTGCTCAATAAGAATAAAAACCTTATCTTTGCAGCAGACTTAGAAGAAAACCGAATATCTCGGAACAAACAAGTGATAAATGATAAGGAGACAATTTTATGAAACAGATTGAGGAAAGATATATCAGCCTGCTGACCGATTTCGGCTTCAAGCGAATTTTTGGAACGGCAATGAACAAGGATTTGCTCATTTGCTTCCTCAACAGCCTGTTTAATGGTAGACAGGTTGTGAAGGATGTGTCGTATCTGAATCCGGAGCACGTGGGAGATGTCTATACCGACCGAAAGGCCATCTTCGACGTGTATTGTGAAGGAGAAAACGGCGAGAAATTCATCGTAGAAATGCAGAATGCCTATCAAACATATTTCAAGGACCGCTCACTCTTCTACTCGACTTTCCCTATTCGTGAACAGGCTCCCAAGGGTAGTGACTGGGATTTCAAGCTCAATCATGTCTATACTGTTGCCCTGCTCAACTTCAACATGAACGAGGATGCCTTCGACAAGGAGAAAATCCGCCATCATGTACAGTTGTGCAATACCGTTACCCACAAGATTTCCTACGACAAGCAGGAGTTTATCTATGTAGTACTAGCTAAATTCAATAAGACACTAGGAGAATTGGAAACGCTTTACGAAAAGTGGCTCTATGCACTAAAAAACCTCTATAAGCTTAGTCAACGACCTAAAGAACTGTGCGACAAGGTTTTCGACCGCCTCTTCGAGGAAGCCGAGATAGCCAAGTTTACTCCGCAGGAAATGAGGGAGTACGAGACCAGCAAGATGGCATATCGCGACATCAAGAATTCCGTAGACACTGCTAAGCGTGAAGGTATAGCTGAGGGTAAGGAAATTGGTATGAAGGAAGGTATGGAAAAAGGTATGGAGAAAGGTAGAGAAGAAGGCAGAGCTGAAGGCATGAACCTGCGAAGCCTTGAGATTGCCAGAAAGATGCTGGCAAAGGGTATAGATGAAGTGTCTATTATGGATATGACGGGGCTGACGGCAGAGGAGATAAAACTGCTGAAAGCGGAGATGGGGGATTTTTTAAATAAATAACTTTACAAGTTAAACGCGGCGGGAAAAAAGTTGGGTGTAAAGTTTGCTACTCCTATCTTTGATGGTGCTAAATTGGATGATCTCTCAGAATGGACAGACAAGGCAGGCTTGCCACGTTTCTGTTCTACTTACCTTTATGATGGTGAGACTGGAGAGCAGTTTGACCAGCCCATGGCCAACCAACTCTCGATGAAGGAAAATATCATCATCCTCTGCGGACACTACAAAGGCATCGACCAGAGAGTGCGAGACCATCTCATCACCCGCGAGATAAGCATCGGCGACTATGTGCTTACGGGCGGCGAGCTGGCTGCTGCCATCATGGCGGACGCCATCGTACGTATAGTGCCGGGAGTGATTGGCGACGAGCAGAGCGCACTGAGCGACTGCTTCCAGG
>ERZ506432.950-NODE-950-length-11453-cov-3.526847_pt1 | contig 11453 bp, 7 predicted proteins | sample MGYA00513663_ERZ506432 | MGnify/ENA metagenome assembly ERZ506432
TACCGGATGAGAGATGATTTTGTCGCCGGGCAGGTCAACAGGGATCTTGGCCGGGTTCAACTCTGCCTTGCCCATATCTACCGTTACAGAAGATACCTTGCCGTTGCGGGTAAACAGTTGCAGGTGCCGCACGCCGGAGGCGGTGGCAATGGTCATCTCGGTTTTGGGCACCATGCCGTTATCGTACAGGTACTTGCCCACGCAGCGAATGGAGTTGCCGGCCATACGGCCCTCGCTGCCGTCCATATTGAAAATGCGCATTCTGGCGTCGGCAATCACGCTCTTTTCAATCAGTACAATACCGTCTCCGCCGATGCCCTTGTGCCGGTCTGAGAATTCAATGGACAGACTCTCCGGACAGGTGATGATGCCGCACTGGTTGTTGAAGAAAATGTAGTCGTCGCCGCTGCCCTGCATTTTGGTGAATTTCAGCAGGCCCTTTTCGCTGCGCATGTGGTTGATGTCCACCAGCTCGGTGTTCATTTGATTGTAGCGAGAGGCGATAATATCTGCCAGGGCGTTGGCGGTGTCCAGGCTGGTCAGGGTGGCAATGCCCAGCTGATTGGCCCGGTTGTGCAGCTTAATATAGTCTGCAATGGACTTCTTATCGCTTTTGCCGGTGTAGACAATGTAGTCCAATTTGCCGCTCTCTACCAAGTCCATAATGGAGTTGTCCTGGCGCAGTTTGTTGACCACATGCACCTCAATACCCAGAGAGCGAATAGCCGCCGCCGTCTCTGGCGTTGCCCATAATTCTGCGCCCAGGTCGTCCAACTTTTTCGCCAGACCCACGATCTCAAAGCGATCTTGCTTTGTTACGGTGATGAGTACCCCGTGGCGACCCTGTTTTTGGCTTTCTACCTTATACCCGGCAGATACCAGCCCCTTAAACAGCGCTTCGTTCAAGTTTTTGCCTACGCCCAGCACCTCACCGGTGGATTTCATCTCAGGTCCTAGCTGGGAGTTTACATCATTGAGTTTTTCAAAGCTGAATACCGGCACTTTTACCGCAAAGTACGGCGGCGTGCGATACAGCCCGGTGCCGTAGCCCAGGTCTTGCAGCTTTTCGCCTACCATAATTTTTGTTGCCAGTTCCACCATGGGCACGCCGGTGACTTTACTGATATAGGGAATGGTGCGGGAGGCTCTGGGGTTCACCTCGATTACATACAACTCGTTGCGATAAATCAGGTACTGAATGTTAACCAGTCCCTTGGTGCCCAAGGACAGCGCCAGCTTTTCGCTTACATCGCAGATCTTGTGGAGCATCACATCGTTCAGGTTGTAAGGGGGATACACGGCAATGGAGTCGCCGGAGTGTACCCCGGCCCGTTCAATATGCTCCATAATGCCGGGGATCAGCACATCTTTGCCATCGCTGATGCAGTCCACTTCCAACTCTGTGCCCATCATATACTTGTCTACCAGCACCGGGTTTTCGATCCCTTGTGCCAGAATCAGCTCCATATAGCGGCGCACATCATCATCCGTGTAGGCGATGGTCATATTTTGCCCGCCGATCACATAGCTGGGGCGCAGCAGAACGGGATAGCCCAGTTCGTTGGCTGCTACCAGTGCCTGGGGCATGGTCATCACGCTGGTGCCCTTGGGACGGAAAATGCCGAATTTTTCCAGCAATGCGTCAAACCGTTCCCGGTCCTCGGCAATGTCGATGGACTCGGCGCTGGTGCCCAAAATCGTAATCCCTTTTTCATCCAGGAATTTGGTCAGCTTAATGGCGGTTTGGCCGCCAAAGGCCACTACCACCCCAATGGGCTTTTCAACCTGAATGACCTGCATCACATCTTCCGGGCACAGTGGCTCAAAATACAGCCGATCGCCGGTGTCAAAGTCAGTGGATACCGTCTCCGGGTTGTTGTTAATAAGAATGACCTCATAGCCCAGTTCTTTTAGCGTCCACACACAGTGCACGGAGCTGTAATCAAACTCAATGCCTTGCCCAATGCGGATGGGGCCGGAGCCAAGTACAATGATCTTTTGCTTGCCGCTTTGGGGCAGACTGCGGGCCTCGCAGTGGGCGTCATAGGTGGAGTAGAAGTAGGGCGTCTCTGCAGCGAATTCCGCACCGCAGGTGTCTACCATTTTATAGACGCAGTCCTGATGATAGGGAATGGAGCCGCCGCTGATGCGCGCCAGGGCTTCATCGGTATAGCCGTAGTGCTTGCCCTGCATATACTGCTCCCGGGATAGGGGCAGCCCGGTGATTTCTTTTTCATAATCCGCCAGGTTTTTCAGCTTGGCCAGGAACCACTCGTCGATCATGGTGATTTGGTGGATTTCCTCTATACGCACGCCCTTTTTCAGCGCAGCGAATACGGAGAACAGCCGCAGATCGTCCTGATCGTGCAGCTTCTCGTGTATATCCAGTCCGTCCAGAGCCTTGTTATTCAGTGTGTCCAGCCCGATTTCTGCGCCGCGCACTGCCTTCATAATGGCGGCCTCAAAACAGGGTGCAATGCTCATCACTTCGCCGGTGGCTTTCATTTGGGTGCCCAGCTTGCGGGATGCGTTGACAAACTTGTCAAAGGGCCACTTGGGCACCTTGACTACCACATAATCCAGGGTCGGCTCAAAGCAGGCACAGGTTTTGCCGGTTACATCGTTTTTAATCTCGTCCAGGGTATAACCCAAAGCGATCTTGGTGGTCACCTTGGCAATGGGATAACCGGTGGCTTTAGACGCCAGGGCGGAGGAACGGCTGACGCGGGGATTAACCTCAATCACGCTGTACTCCATGCTCTCCGGGTTCAGGGCAAACTGACAGTTGCAGCCGCCCTCAATGCCCAGCTCGGTGATAATATCCAGAGATGCGGAACGGAGCATTTGGTACTCCTTGTCCGCCAGGGTCACAGCCGGGGCAATGACGATGGAGTCACCGGTGTGAACGCCCACCGGGTCAAAGTTTTCCATAGAGCACACGGCAATCACATTGCCGGCGCTGTCCCGCATCACTTCAAATTCAATTTCTTTCCAACCGGCAATGTACCGCTCCACCAGCACCTGGGTAATGGGGGAGAGCATCAGGCCGTTTTTGGCAATTACATCCAGCTGCTGCTCGTTATAAGCCACGCCACCGCCGGCACCGCCAAGGGTAAAGGCCGGACGAATAATCACCGGGTAGCCAATCTCTGCGGCAATCTGCCGTGCGTGCTCCGGGGTGGTGGCAATGTCGCTGGGGACCACCGGCTGGCCCAGCTTCATCATGGTGTCGCGGAACAGCTGCCGGTCCTCGGCTTTATCAATAGCCTGGGCAGTTGTGCCCAGCAGGGTCACGCCCATTTTGTCCAAATAGCCGTCCTTTGCCAGCTGCATACTGATGGTCAGGCCGGTTTGGCCGCCCAGGCCGCCTAAGATGGAGTCCGGGTGCTCTTTTTCAATAATGCGCTTTACGGTCTCCTTCGTCAGCGGCTCTAAGTAAATATGGTCCGCCAGCGCCTTGTCCGTCATAATGGTGGCCGGGTTGGAATTGACCAACACCACTTCCAGTCCGGCGTCTTTCAGCACCCGGCAGGCCTGGGCGCCGGCATAGTCGAACTCTGCCGCCTGGCCGATAACGATGGGGCCGGAGCCGATTACCAGTACCTTTTTGATATTCTTATTCAGCGGCATGGCTCTCGCCTCCCATCATCTGTAAAAATCGGTCGAACAAAAAGCGGGCGTCGTGGGGCCCGCTGCACGCCTCCGGATGGAACTGTACCGTAAAGGCGTTCTGGGCAGGGTAGTCGATCCCTTCGCAGGTGCCGTCGTTGGCGTTCACCCAGCGCAGAGAGCCGCCGCTGGCCTCAATGGTATCGTTCACCACCGCGTAGCCGTGGTTTTGGCTGGAGATATAGGTGCGCCCGGTTTGCAGGTCCTTTACCGGTTGGTTCACGCCACGGTGACCGTATTTCAGCTTTTCCGTTTTGCAGCCCATAGCCAGCGCCAGCAGTTGGTGCCCCAGGCAAATGCCAAAAATAGGCGCTTTGCCGATGAGCTTTTTCAGCTGAGCAATGGCAGCGGTGTTCTCTGCCGGATCTCCGGGACCGTTAGATAGCATAATGCCGTCCGGGTGCAGAGCTAAGATGTCCTCTGCCTTGGTGTCATAGGGCATGACCGCCACATTGCAGCCTCGCTTGTTCAGTTCTCTTGCAATGTTGGCCTTGGCGCCGTAGTCCAGCAGCACCACATTGTGCTTGTGCTCGTCGGCAGACAGCAGTTGAGTCTTGGTAGCAGACACGCTTTTTACTGCGTCTGCTACCGCATAGTCCCGCACTTTGTTATAGTCCACCACACGGGGATCGTCACAGATCACGGCGTTCATTACACCGCTTTCCCGAATGGTCTTTGTGATCTCTCTGGTATCTACGCCGTAGACGCCGATAATGCCTTGTGATTTTAAGAAATCGTCCAGTGTCTCCCGGCAGCGGAAGTTGGAGGGCGCCTGGCAATACTCACGCACGATATAGGCGCTTACATAGCTTTTGGGGCTTTCCATATCCTCCGGGATAAAGCCGTAGTTACCGATGAGGGGAAAGGTTTGCAGTACGATCTGGCCGTAATAGCTGGGGTCCGTCAGGGTCTCGATATAACCACCCATACCGGTGGTAAATACCAGTTCGCCCTGAATTTCGCCACCGGCACCGAAACGATAGCCCTCAAAGGTTTGTCCGTTCTCCAGACAGAGATAAACTTTCTGTTTTTTCATAGTTTAACCTAACAGCTTCACAAGCACGGCCTTTTGGGCGTGCAGGCGGTTTTCTGCTTCGTCAAAGATCTCGTTGGCATGGGCTTCAAACACTTTGGCGGTAATTTCTTCCTCCCGGTGTGCGGGCAGGCAGTGGAGCACCATAGCGTCCGGCTTGGCGGCGGCCATTACTTCGTCATTGATCTGGTAGTTCTTAAAGATCTTTTCCCGCTCTGCTTTTTCTTCTTCCTGACCCATAGAGGCCCACACATCCGTGTAGACCACATCTGCGTCTTTGGCGCAGGCCAAAATATCCTCGCTGCAAGTGAAGGTGCCGTTCTCCTTGGCCCAGGTCATGATCTGGGCGTCCGGTTGGTAGTCCTTGGGGCAGGCGATGGCGCACTCCATACCCATGGAGATGGCGCCTACGATTAGGGAGTTTGCCATATTGTTGCCGTCGCCTATGTAGCACATCTTAAGACCGTCAAGCTTACCCTTGTACTCACGGATTGTCATAAGATCAGCAAGCACCTGGCAAGGATGAGAAAGGTCTGTAAGACCGTTGATTATCGGGATATTGCCGTATTCAGCAAGATTTTCAACCTCAGCCTGATCGAATGTTCTTATCATAATACCGTCAATGTAGCGTGATAAAACTCTTGCGGTATCCTGTATAGGCTCACCTCTGCCAATCTGCATATCGCTTGCTGAAAGGTAAAGAGGATTGCCGCCAAGCTGATACATGCCTGTTTCAAAAGAAACTCTTGTTCTTGTAGAAGCCTTGCGGAAGATCATACCGAGCGTCTTGCCCTTTAAATGATCGTGAGGAATGCCGTGCTTAAGTTCATACTTGAGCTGATCTGCGAGATTGAGAATCTCAATGATTTCCTCTGTGCTGAGATCCATCATCTTAAGTAAATGTTTCATAATTTTTTCCTTTCGGTTTTAGTTTTTATTTTAAAAGTTCTGCGAGTATTTCAAGACCTCTGTCAATATCATCATAAGAGATAGTGAGCGGAGGAAGAAGTCTTAACTTTTCCTTTGCGGTAAGGATAAGAAGTCCGTGTTCAAGAGCGGCATTCAGTATATCCTTTGCATTCTTGGTCTTTAGCTTTATGCCAATCATAAGACCCATACCCGTAACCGATTCGACCTCGGGTATCTCTTTCAGCTTTTCGGCTATATATCTTCCCTTATCTGCAACCTGTGACAAGAAAATCGGATCTGCCGCTTTCTTCAGCACCTCAATTGCGCCTGCACAAGCGATAGGATTTCCGCCGAATGTAGAACCGTGTGTTCCGGGAGTAAGTACACCTGCGCACTTGTCGCCGCTGAGGCACGCACCCATCGGGATACCGCCTGCTATGCCCTTTGCAAGAGTTATTATATCGGCTTTCTTTCCGAAATTATCGCCTGCAAGGAATTTGCCCGTTCTGCCGACACCCGTCTGTACTTCGTCCGAGATTGTCAGCACATCACGCTCGGCGCAAAGCTCAAATATAGCGTCAACGAACTTCTGCTCCAGCGGCACAACACCGCCCTCGCCCTGTATATATTCGAACATTACGGCACATACCGTATCATCGAGCTTCGCCTTAAGATCCTCTATATTGTTCGCTTCAACGTTTATAAATCCGTCAACAAACGGAAAGAAGTAGTTGTGGAACACGTCCTGTCCCGTAGCCGACAGCGTGCAGAGCGTTCTGCCGTGAAATGAATTTACAAGGGTGATTATATTATGTCTGCCCTTGCCGTATTTGTCGAAGCTGTACTTTCTTGCTATCTTGATAGCGCATTCGTTTGCCTCGGCACCGCTGTTGCAAAGGAACATATTCTTCATTCCTGCCGCTTCCGATAATCTCTCGGCAAACTCAGCCTGTACCTTTGTATAATAATAATTTGAGGTATGCTGGATACTGCGTACCTGTTCACACACTGCGTCAGCCCATTCCTTGTTGCAGTAACCGAGCGAGTTTGTACCGATACCGCTTCCGAAATCTATATACGTCTTGCCGTTTTCGTCAACTGCCTTGTCATCCTCGCCCTTGTCAAGAACAACATTCAGCCTGCCGTATGATCCCATTATATGAGAATTGAATTTATCTATAGTATTCATATCTGTCCTTTCCGCCTGCATCGTTTGCCGTCAGATAATCATTGTACCTGCGCCCTCGTTTGTAAGCAGCTCTATAAGTATTGAATGAGGTATTCTGCCGTCAATGATATTTGCTTTCTTTACGCCTCTGCGGACAGCCTCGACACAGCAATCTATCTTAGGTATCATACCGCCTGAGATTATGCCCTGCTTTTTGAGATAAGGCACTTCTGAAACTCCGACAGTATGTATAAGCGTGCTGTCATCGTCCTTATCCTCAAGAAGTCCCTTTATATCTGTCATAAGGATAAGGTTTTCGGATTTCATCTCAGCCGCAATTCTTGCCGCTGCCGTATCTGCGTTTATATTGTAAACAGTACCGTCCTTGCCTGCCGCAACGGTCGAAATTACAGGGATATAGCCCTTTTCGAGAACATCGTTTATAAGGCTTACGTTTACCTGAGTAATCTCGCCTACAAGACCTAAATCCGGATCAAGCTGTTCTGCCTCTATCATATGGTCGTCAAGACCGCAAAGACCTACCGCTCTGCCCTTGTGGCTGTAAAGCAGATCGACAAGATCCTTGTTTACCTTACCGCAAAGCACCATCTGAACGATGTTTATCGTTTCTTCATCGGTGTAACGAAGGCCGTTTACGAACTTGCTCTCCTTGCCGACTTTTTTCAGCATTGCGTTTATTTCGGGTCCGCCGCCGTGTACAAGCACTATCTTGATACCGCAGAGCGACAGCAGAACAAGGTCAGACATTACCGCCTGCTTCAGCTTATCGTTTGTCATTGCGTTACCGCCGTACTTGACTACTACTACCTTGTTTGAATACTGCTGTATATAAGGAAGTGCGTCGCTGAGTATACTTGCTCTCTTTTCGTTTTCAAGTTCCATCTTCTTTTGTCCTTTCGGTGTCAGCTTCTGTATTCTGCGTTTATCTTTACATATTCATAAGTCAGATCGCAGCCCCACGCTACCGACTTATCCGCACCGTCGTGCATATCAATCCTGATAACAATTTCATCTTCTGAAAGTATCTTGAATGCCTCATCCTCCGAGAAGTCAACACCTGCGCCGTTCTCGCAGACCTTTACACTACCCTTTGAAGATGACAGAACGACCTCGACCTTCGAAATATCAAAATCGCCCTCGGCATAACCTATCGCACAGAGAATACGTCCCCAGTTGGCGTCTGCAGCAAATATAGCCGCCTTTAAAAGACTGCTGTTTATAACAGACAGTGCAACGCTCTTTGCAACAGCTTCTGTAGGTGCGTGGTCAACAACGCATTCCATCAGCTTCGTTGCACCCTCGCCGTCACGGGCGGTTTCTCTTGCAAGGTTCATCATTACAGCGTAAAGACCGTTTATGAACACTTCATAATCCTTGTCCTCTGCCGTTATTTCCTTGTTTCCTGCAAGTCCCGACGCCATTATGCACAGCGTATCATTTGTGGATGTATCACCGTCCACGCTTACCATATTGTAAGTTATATCAGCTGTCCTTTTCAGTGCCTTATGCAGAAGCTCCGCATTTATCTTTACATCGGTCGTGATAAAAGCAAGCATTGTAGCCATATTGGGGTTTATCATACCACTGCCCTTGCTGATACCGCCGATGTGACAGGTCTTGCCGTCAAGCGTAAACTCTACTGCAAGCTCCTTTTTGCGTGTATCGGTCGTCATTATCGCCTCGCAAGCAAGCGAGCTTCCGTCCTCGCTTATGCTGTCTACAAGCGTCTTGATATTGTTCTTCACAGGGTCGATTGACAGCTTCTGTCCGATAACGCCTGTAGAGCCTACTATCATATCGTTCTTATCAATACCCAGTTCGTTCGCACAAAGCTCGCACATCTGCTCTGCAATCTCAATACCGTTTGAGTTACAGGTGTTTGCGTTACCGCTGTTTACGATAACCGCCTGAGCGACACCGTTTTTAAGGTGTTCCTTTGTAACGATTATCGGTGCACCCTTCACCTTGTTCTGTGTGTAGATTGCCGCCGCAGTGCACTTTGTGTCACAGCTTATCACAGCAAGGTCAAGCTTTTTCGAGCCTGGCTTTATGCCGACATTGATACCACCCGCCTTAAAGCCTTTTGCGGCGCATACACCCTTATCCACTAATTTATAATTATCAAATTCTACCATTGTTATTACCTCACTTATTATACAAGTCCGGTCGTTTCGTCAATGCCCATCATTATGTTAAGGCACTGAACAGCCGCACCGCTTGCGCCCTTGCCTAAGTTATCAAGTCTTGAGCAAAGCACTATACGGTCATCGTTTCCGCAAACGAATATCTCCATATTGTTCTTACCAGATAATGTGTTTGCGGCAAGGAAACCGTTTTCAAGCACACCCTCGCCCATAACAGGCATCACCTTTACAAGACTTGCGTCTGCATAATGCTCAGTGAAAGCCTTATGAATATCGGCAAGCGTATATTTCTTCGGCAGAAGTCTTGTGAGAACCGGAACAGTTACGACCATACCGCTGAAATAATCGCATATCAGAGGATTAAATACAGGCTTGTAATCAAGTCCGCTTATCTTCATCATTTCAGGTAAGTGCTTATGCTCCTGAGGAAGCGCATACTGTCTGGGGCTGTAAAATTCTTCGGGCTTTTCATCGCTTTCGTACACTGCGATAGCCTTCTTTCCCGCTCCGCTGTAACCGGATACCGCATGAGCGACAACAGGATAATCGCTCGGCATTATGCCTGCCTTTACAAGAGGATATACAAGCGAAATAAAACCGCTTGCATAGCATCCGGGAACAGCCACTCTCGATGAAGCCGCTATCTTTTCTCTGTGCTGCTTTGAAAGTTCGGGAAAACCGTATGCCCAGTCGGGATTTGTCCGATGTGCCGTAGAAGCATCTATAATACGGACGTTACTGCCCTTCGCAAGCTCTACCGCCTCTCTTGCGGCGGCGTCGGGCAGACAAAGGAACGTGAAATCGGACGAGCATATAAACTTCTTACGCTCATCGTTATCCTTTCTCTTGTCCTCATCTATCTTCATTATTTCAATATCGTTCCTGTCCTTGAAACGTTCGAGAATTTTAAGTCCGGTCGTTCCTTCCTGACCGTCAATATACACCTTTACGCTCATATAAGCACCTCTTATTTTTTAAGAAATCTTGTCATTCCGCAGCCACGTTCATCATTAGGTCTGCGCATAAATCCGAGCTTTTCGTAGAACGGCTCTTTATCCTTTGCCGCCATAAGATTTATCATTATCGTTTCGCCCTCGTCAGCTACCGACAATGCTTTATCCATAAGCCTTGAAAGCATCTCTCTGCCTATTCCCTGTCCCTGATATTCGGGACGTACAATAACATCGCTGATAAAAAACTGATAGCCTCCGTCGCCGACTACCCTTGCCGAGCCGACTTCCTTTTCTCCGTCAAGCGCCGTTATTGCAAACACCGAGCTTTTAAGCGCACAGTTAAGCTGTCTTGGCGAAAGCTCATACCAGCCTACGCTTCGTCTGAACGAATTTATATCGTGCGGCAATCTGTATTCATAAGTTATCATCAGATGTTGATACCGCCCAGTCTGTCTTCAAGCTCAGCTATCTGACGCTTTACCGCATCGGGAGCAGGTCCGCCGTCAACGCCTCTTTGCATAACACAGGTATCAAGGCTGATAGCGTCATATACGTCATTATCAAACGTTTCGCACAGCTTCTTGTATTCTTCTATCGGGAGCTGTTCAAGCGTTGTATTCTTCTCTATGCAAAGTGCAACGAGTGTACCGGTTATCTTATATGCCGTTCTGAAAGGAAGCCCCTTCTTTACAAGATAGTCTGCACAGTCTGTAGCATTGATAAAGCCCTTTGCGGCGGCAGTACGCATATTGTCTTTAAGTACCGTCATAGTCGCAAGCATAGGAGTAAATGTCGAGATACACAGCTTTACTGTGTCTACTGCGTCAAATATTGCCTCCTTGTCCTCCTGCATATCCTTGTTGTATGCAAGCGGAAGTCCCTTCATCATTGTGAGAAGCGTCTGCAGATCGCCGTATACCCTTGCCGTCTTGCCTCTTATAAGCTCCGTAACATCGGGGTTCTTCTTCTGCGGCATTATCGAGCTACCTGTGGAATATGCATCGTCAAGCTCAATAAACTTGAACTCCCACGAGCACCACATGATTATCTCTTCCGAAAATCTCGAAAGGTGCATCATAAGCATCGAAATATCGGAGCATAGCTCAACGCAGAAATCCCTGTCGGATACGCCGTCAAGGCTGTTCATCGTAATATCCCTGAAGCCGAGAAGTTCGGCCGTTCTCTTTCTGTTGAGAGGATATGTAGTGCCTGCAAGCGCACACGAACCGAGCGGCATTACATCCATTCTTTCCTTGCAGTCTGCAAGTCTTGTCAGATCTCTTGTCAGCATCTGTGCATATGCCATAAGATGATGTGCGAATGTAACAGGCTGTGCACGCTGTAAATGGGTGTAGCCCGGCATTACCGTTTCTGTATGCTGCTTTGCAATATCTATAACAGTGTTTATAAGTTCACGGACAAGCTTTGCAATCTCATCGACTTCATCCTTGAGATAGAGTTTTATATCAAGAGCCACCTGATCGTTTCTGCTCCTTGCGGTGTGCAGACGCTTTCCCGCATCGCCTATTCGTGCGGTAAGCTCAGCCTCAACGAAC
>ERZ506432.968-NODE-968-length-11323-cov-10.621761_pt1 | contig 11323 bp, 8 predicted proteins | sample MGYA00513663_ERZ506432 | MGnify/ENA metagenome assembly ERZ506432
TAAGGTGCGTTACTACAATTTGCTGACAAGCGGTAAGCTCAATTCATATCTTGCAGATATTGAACAGCAGGCTCAAGACCTTTTTCTCCGGCTGGTAAAAGACCTCGCCGAAAAAGAAAATGTAACCGAGGAACTCAAATCAATCGATATGATGCTCTGGGTGCAAAAGATGAATAATATTCGTAATCGTGCAGCAGAAATAGTAAATGCAGAAATAGTTTATATCGCATAAACATCACAGCGGCAGGGAGTAATCTCTGCCGTTATTGTTTTGGTCAATTGACCAGCAATAAAAACCTTAGCAAAGATGCTATATATTTTTACATTTTGTATATTGACCAATGAGCGATTTTATGATATAATTTATCAAAATGGAGGTGCTGTTATGGAACTTAATAAACTTGAGCAATCGTTCAAACTCAATCATTTTAACACAGAAGATGATATAAAAATCCACTTTCATTCTGATATTGTGAAACCCTTATTGGAAAAAGTAAATCCTATGATGGCAAGTCAATATAGAAGTGAAGATAATCTTTTAGCTGGCGGGAGAACTGACGCAACATTCCAAAACATTTCATTTGAATTAAAAAAATACAAGTATTTTCAAAATGTCAACGGAGTAAATGAAGCTTTATATGGCAGGAATGACAAAGACCACGGCTTGTATGATTACATTATTAGTAATGCTGGAATCTCTGGTAGTGAAACTATAGATGCAATGAAGTTTAAGTTGTTGAACAGTATAGGTGTAGGTTTTGATGGCAATACATTTATTTTTGCCCGTTTCGTACCTTCTCCTACTTTTCAAAAGATAAACACTGATAAACTGAAAATTGATATTGATATAAATCTGTCGGTTTCTTTTAATTACGAAGTTAAAGATTTCGCATCTGGATTAAAACGTTTAGCTTTGCTTTTAAAGCAGCAAGATAAAATCGCATTAAACAAAAAAAATCTTACCTCCATCATTAATCCTAAAAGTCCATTTGTTCGCAAAAGTATTAAGACGATTTATGATGAGTTGCAGTTTAATCTTAATGATTTAAATGGTAGTACTCGTGTTCGTACATTATACAAAGAGTGGGATCGTGTTTTTGGAACGATGTATGGAGAAGACGATGAAGCTACTTCTTTCACAGAGGTTTCATCTGTTATAAAAGAAACATACGGATACAGTGAGGATGTAACTATTGATAGTAAAGTGTATCTGTTTGCACTTCAAACGTTTTTTAATATGTTTTTGAAGTTGCTAATATATTCATTCCTCGCTCAGCTTGTAAGTCCTACATTTAAGGCTGAGAGCTTAACAAAACCTCAGATAGATAAACTTTTTGATGGCGAACTTAATAAATATGAATCACTTGTAAATAATTTCTTTGAATCGCACTTTATGGAATGGTTTACCTATACTTGTTCAGAAAGTAAATTTGACACTACAGTAGTTAACAATATACTTGATGTAGTCAATCAATTTGATTTAAGTACTTACATACTTAAGCCAGAAGAAATTCAAGATATTTTACAAGAAGTTTATATGGAGTTGATTCCGGCTGAAATGCGTCATTTGATGGGAGAATATTTTTCGCCGGATTGGATTGTTGAACACGCTCTTGATTTGGTAGGATATAAGGGTGACATTGAAAAAACATTAATTGATCCAACCGCAGGATCGGGAACATTTTTAACACACGCTATAAAGCGTATAGTATCAAATGCCGATGGAAAATTATCAAGAAATGATATTGATAAAATAACGCATAATGTTATTGGCTTTGATATAAATCCTATTTCTGTTGTTTCTGCAAAAGCAAACTACATTCTCGCAGTGTTTTCTTCTTGCGATGATGCAGTATTTGAAGATTTTGCCGATCCCATTAACGTTCCAATTTATATTGCGGACTCGATACTTTCGCCAGTAGTTTACACCGAAGAAAGCGAATTGACTTTATCAATTGATACATCTGTAGGAAAATTTCAAATACCCAAATTTGAAGATTATAGTTTGGCAAGTGAATTTCTAAAAATTTTAAGCAAGAACATTGATGATAAATGTGATTTTGAAATTTTCTGGAACACTGTCGAAAATCGATTTGTCGATACTCAATACAAAAATGTTGTAGAAGAACTTTTTGATAGACTATATACTTTACATAGGGCGGGCAATGACTCTTTCTGGCCTATTATTCTGCGTAACAGCTTTGCGCCAATTCTTATTGGAAATAAATTTGATTTTGTTGTAGGCAATCCTCCTTGGATTGCTTGGAAATCAATGAGCAAAAGTTATCGTGAAGGAACACTGGAAATTTGGAAAAGTTATGGTATATTTGAGAAAAACGCATATGATAAGAAGACAACCCACGATGATTTTGGAATGGCTGTAACATATGTTGCTGTTGATAAGTACTTGAAGAACAATGGAAATATGGTGTTTTTATTGCCAGCCTCTTTCCTAAAATCAACTAAAGGTGGCGAAGGTTTCAGAAAACTCTCAATTACTCGATTTGGACAAAATGTTCCTTTCAGGATTGATGCGGTTGATGATTTTTCAAATGTAAAGTTATTTACCATTCCTACTATTGCAATCAAAATTATTAAAGGTGTCGAAATGGTATATCCAATGAATGCCTATAAAGTGTGGGAGCAAATAGGAAAAAAGACACCGATTGATTCTCACGCAAAATGGAATGAAGTGACAAAGAAATTGCGTTTTGAAATCCTTTCAGCGCAGCCCGTTGATGGTAATGATAAACAGTCTTCTTGGTTGACGTTACCCGATATGGAATTTGCTAATAAAGTTCTTGATTCTTCAAAACCACGATACTACAGTGGAAGAAAGGGCATAGAACCTGCTGGTGCTAAAGGTGTATATCTTTTAAAGAAACCTATCAAATGTCGTGATGGACTTATGCTTATTGAAAACTGTATAGAAAGACAACGACGCAAAGATTTTCTTAAAAAGGGCGTCCATAAAGATAAAGTTGAAGAAACTTACATATTTCCAATGCTTGGCGGAAGAAACATTGCTAAATGGCAGGTTAAATCTAACGAATATATTTTGGTGCCACACACTGCAAAACATAAGTACGGTATCCCCGTAAAAGAGTTGGTAAAAACAGCTCCTAAAACTAATGATTGGTTAAACTTCTATCACGATGAACTATTAGCGAGTCGCATTCAAAATGGGAAATTCTTCAACGCTAATACACAACCGTATTATCGATTAGACAATGTAGGGGAATATACTTATGCTCCGTATAAAGTTTTGTGGAAAGAACAAACTGGTAGTATGTCTGCCGTTGTAGTCGGTTCATATCTTGAATCTATTCCAGATGCTGACAAGAACTTATTTAGTGAAGACAAAACGATAGTTGTTGATTCGAAAGTTCTTATGCTTGGCTTAAACAATATTGATGAGGCACATTATGTTTGCGGTATAATTAATGCTACAGATATTGTTAACATTATTGACGGGTATGCTATATCAACTAATAGAGGAGTTGATGTGTTGAAATACTTAGCCATTCCAAAATTTGATTCGGATAATCAACTACACAAAAAAATAGCTGAGTATTCTAAAAATATACATAATGCTTTCAAAACTAATGCTAATGCGAATGTTTGCGAACTGGAAGCGTTACTTAATATCGCAGTGAGGAAAATATTTGAATAAATTAAGCAAAAGGAACGAGGTGGTTCGATGTTTGAAAATGGATTGCAGTATGTCCGCTCTGATTTTCACCTACATACAAATAAGGATAAGGAGTTCACATATACTGGCGAACAGAATTCTTTTGTAAACGATTATGTTTCTGCACTAAAAGAAGCCAATATAAGTGTCGGTGTAATTACAAATCATAATAAATTTGATATCGATGAATATAAGGCTATTCGTAAGGCTGCAAAAAAGCAAGATATATTCATTCTACCGGGAGTGGAGTTAACTATCAAAGAAGGGGCAAACGGCATTCACACACTCATTGCGTTTAATCCGGATGAATGGCTTGAGGGTGGAAACAATCATATTCAAACATTTTTAACAGCCGCATTTGCTACCGTACGTAATCCTGAAAACCGTAATACGAAAAGTGTGTATGACTTAAAAAATGTTTTTGAGAAGTTAGACGCCTACGGACGAGATTATTTTATCATATTTGCTCACATTGATCAAAATAGCGGTTTATTCAGTGAATGTAAGGGCGGATTGCTTGAATCTTTGGCTGGTTTTGCGTCTTTTAGAAAACGCGTTCTTGGCTTGCAAAAATCCAGAACACGTGATAATCTCGCTAAATTTGAGCGGTGTTGTGGTTATTTACCTGCCTTGGTTGAGGGATCTGATCCTAAAACCATTACAGATATAGGCAAGGGAGATAAATGTACATATTTGAAAGTTGGTGAATATTCATATTCTGCAATTAAATTTGCATTACAAGATTATAAAGATAGAGTTAGTGAAAACATCCCTGATAACAAGCACGGTTTTATAGAGTCAATATCATTTCAAGGTGGAAAGTTCGATGGACAAACAATAATGTTTTCTCGTGAGCTGAACACACTTATTGGCATAAGGGGCAGTGGAAAATCCTCTGTTTTAGAAGTTGTCCGATATGTTTTGGATCTCCCAGCTCAAATGGACAAAGAATATAAAGAATCTCTCGTTAAAAATGTCTTTGGTTCTGGCGGAAAAGCAACATTAAGTGTAATAGACAAACACGGCAAGCGATATTCTGTCAGTCGAATATTTGGAGAACGGATAAATGTTCTTGATGAGAATGGTAATGACTTAAATATAAATCCGATCAGTTTGTTCGATGGAGTTCAATATTTTGGTCAAAAAGATCTATCCGGCAGTGCAGATCACGAAAATGGTCTGTTGGAAAAATTGATTAGTGGCAGAATTGGTAAACCCTCTAATTTGGATAGCTGTGTAAATGAATTGGTTAGAACAGTAGAGCAGTTGCTGGATGTGAGCAAAATTCCACAGCAAATGACCGAAGTTACAACACTGCAAACCGAACTTGAGCATAAACTCTCGATTTTTGAAGAAAAAGGTGTGGCGGAAAAACTAAAAAAACAAAGTGGGTACGCTACAGACACCACAAAACTTGATGCGGTAAAAAATAGAATAGATGCTATTTTGCGTGATATTCGTAATGCTTTTTCAAAGAACGCTGTCGCATCAAACGCTTTGGACGGATACTGTAGTGACTTTAATAAAGACATACTTGATGATGTTTCTGCGGTATTGTCGCTAATAGACGCTCAACTTACACAAATTGGTTCTTGCATTGCAGAAATTGAAAAACAAAGCAGTTGTATGAAAGACATCATATCCCATCTGAAAGAGCGAACTAATAGTTTGGCAGATGAATTCGCTGAAATTAAAAGAGAGATCAAAGACGAGACTTTGGATGTTGATAGTTTTGTCAAGATGACTGCTGAGTTGCAAAAAACCAAAGAAAAACTAAAGCAATTAAGCGAAGAAGCATCCTCCAAATCAAAAATAGAAGCGTCATTTACTAAGGCAATAAGAGAGCGTAACGATGCTCTGTTGACGACCTATAACGATTATAAGGCTGAAACCGACCGTATTAATCAAAATCAAACCGAACTAAGAATTGAAATCACATTCAAAGGTGATCGTGAGGGCTTTAAGTCTCAACTGAAAAATGATTTTAAGGGAACGGGAATATCAGACTCTAAATATCAAGCAATTAGTGATACCTTTACTGATTATGCGGCGATTATAGAAGATTGGATTATTTGTGATGGTAACAAGTTGAAAAGCATTGTTACTTCTGGCGAATATGTAAAATTGGAAGATAAACTTCGTAGTCAATATGAAGAATTGTTGAGCAGACAAGTCGAAAACAAAGTTGATATTTATTACCACAGAAAACTGTTGCGACAACACTCTATTGGACAACGAGCATCGGCTCTTATACTGTTTATATTGACACAAGATGATAATGATATTATCTTCATTGATCAACCTGAAGATGATCTTGATAATAAGGTGATCTATGACGAAGTCATTACCGCTATTACACAGAAAAAACCTTATATGCAGTTTATATTTGCCACGCATAATGCAAATATTCCTGTGCTTGGCGATTCCGAAAGGGTGTTGGTCGTCGAGTTTCAAGAAACAAAAATTGATGTAGCCCAAGGAAACATAGATCTGGATTCTACACACAAGCAAATTGTTGACATAATGGAGGGCGGTAAAGAGGCATTTAATAAGAGACAGCTTATCTATACTTCTTGGAGTTAAATTTCCGCCACTCGTGGCAACGAAATGGCAACAAAAAATCGGATAGCGTATGCTTTACCGATAATTCAAATAATACAGATACTCTCTGATAAATTCCATAAACAAATGTGTTTAAGATTGATTTACAGGGAGCGAGTGGGAATAAATTAAAAAAGTCTGAAACCCTAGTAATATCAAGGGTTTCAGGGTTTTCAAAGAACCCGTTGATAAGATTTTGATAAGATTCTGCTCGGTACCCTTTATCGTGTGCATCGAGTGGTTTGTGAGTAAAAAGTAATATCTTGTGGCTCGCAAAAATACCATATTAACATTAAACCCCGTACTGACGGATTAAAGTCAGTACGGGGTTTTTGTCGTTGGCAGGGTTATTGCAGCTTACACTTGAACTAAAAAGCTTGAAACACCGATACGATATTTTGGGTGCAGAAGATGAATAATATCTGTAATCGTGCAACGGAAATCGTAAATGCAGAAATAATTTATGCAATATAATTGTAGCGGCGGCAGGGAGAAATTCTTGCCGCACTTACTTTTTTAGAACAATAAAAAAGTTTACAATCATTTTTTAAAAATGGTATTGCTATTATTCGAGTTTTAGAATATAATATTATACAAGTACAAACTCAGTGTATTCAGGAGGTTGTTATGGAATATATGTCTGCAAGAGAAGCGGCTGATAAATGGGGGATTTCCCAAAGACGTGTCGCTGTTCTTTGCTCTGAAAACAGAATTGAAAATGCTACTATGATAGGCAATATGTGGATTATACCCGCAACCGCTGAAAAACCGATTGATGCAAGAAGTACACGTTACAGTAAAACTGATGAAAAAGCGGTTAAACCTTTCTTGAAATGGGCAGGCGGCAAAGGTCAGCTCATTAAAGAGATTGAATGTTACTATCCGTTTGATAGTGGAAGAATTACAAAATATGCTGAGCCATTTGTTGGCGGTGGTGCAGTTTTGTTTGATATACTTAGCAAATATGATTTAGAAGAAGTTTATATCAGCGATATTAATGCAGAACTTATCAATACATATAGCATTATCCGTGATGATGTTGATGCATTGACAGAAATGCTTTACGCTATGCAGAGCGATTTTATTCCGTCAGATACAGATAATCGCAAAGCATATTATATGGAAAAGCGTGAACGTTTTAATGATTTAAAGGTCAATGGAAACGAGAACATCAATATCGAAAAAGCGGCATTGATGATTTTTCTTAATAAAACCTGTTTCAACGGTCTTTTCCGAGTGAACAAAAAAGGGTTGTTTAACGTTCCTATGGGAGCATATAAAAATCCTATGATTTGCGATGAAAACAACCTCAGAGCAGTATCGGAGAAGTTACAAAGAGTTAATATTGTATGTGGTGATTACAGAGAGTCGGCTGATTTTATTGACGAAAATACTTTTGTGTATTTTGATCCCCCATACAGACCTATTACAGATACAGCAAGTTTTACTGCATATACCGAAAACTTGTTTAACGATGAGGAACAGATTGAACTTGCACGATTTGTTGATGATATGCACAGAAAAGGCGCAAAAGTCGTTATCAGCAATTCCGATCCGAAGAATTCAAATACAGATGATGATTTCTTTGATAACATCTATTCTGCACATAAAATCAAACGAGTTGAAGCAACTCGAATGATTAACTGTAATAGTGAAGCAAGAGGAAAAATTAAAGAGTTACTCATTAGCAATTTTTAAGGAGGTTCATATATGCCATACGGAGAATATGCACAATGCCCTTGCTGTGGAAAGACGGCATACGGCAAAGATGATATAGAGCAAGAATTCGGATATAGAAATATGGGTGATGGTCGTTATATACCACAGTCGTATTGTCGTGAATGTCGTTCGGCTCATTGCGAAGCTGGAAAGCCTTGCAAGGTTAAATAAAGAATTTTCGAGGAGAAGTGTTATGATAAAGAACGGAAAAGGCGGCGGAAACACAAAAACGGGGCTTGTATTTGAGGGGAAAACTGATTTAGCAACCTTTTTAAACAGTCAAGAAGGGTATCGGGTAACTGATGGAGTTGTGTTTTATAATGACGAAAAAGTTGCTCGCATATTCAAAAAACACGGATTTTATAGATATTTAAAGGAAGTTGGGGTTGATTGGACAAAGATTATCTCCAAAAAGCTACTGCCGGATGATAGTATTTATGTAATTATCAATAACACACTTTTTATTATTGAATGTAAATATCAACAGGTGGCAGGCTCTGTTGACGAAAAATTGCAGACTTGTGATTTCAAGAGAAAGCAGTATCAGAAACTGATGGCACAGCTAAATATTGATGTAGAGTACATCTATTTGCTTTCGGAATGGTTTAAAGATCCTAAATATAAAGACGTTTTGGATTATATCATTAGTATGCGTTGTCACTACTATTTTGAATACATACCGCTTACAAAGTTAGGATTGCCCGTGCCGCCTAACAGCGAGGAGAAATAAGTAATGTCAAGAGATTTTAATGCGTGGTTGTCAGGTTTTCGTGACAGTATCGCAGACTATGGTTATTACATAGATTTTGAAAAGGTTCACAGAAACGTCGATAATATCAAGGTTGAACTTAATATCTTAAATTCCCTCATCGGTTCTAAAAATATTGAAGCTGATTTTGAAAATTTGATGAGAAAATATCCCGAAGTATTAAAGTGTATCCCTCTGCTCTTAGCAGTTCGAGCAAATGAAATCTACTGTCAAGATGAAAATGGCGGTCATTTGTTTCAATTCAATTTTGGAAAGTATCCGCCGAACAGCCACGCTCATTATGAGAGATACAAATATTTTATGCGTGAAACCAGGTTGTTTGATTTATTAGAAAATCATATAGTGAATAATTTGGTGGACTATGCAACGGGCGTCGAAACAGGTCTTGATTCCAACGGTCGTAAAAATCGTGGCGGTCATTTAATGGAAAACTTAGTTGAAAGTTTTATCCAAAAAGCAGGTTTTGTCAAAGATGAGTCATATTTCAAAGAAATGTATATTCATCAGATTACCGATAAATGGGGCGTTGACCTTTCAGCCATATCTAATCAAGGAAAAACAGAAAAGCGTTTTGATTTTGTTGTTAAAACACCTAATATGATTTATGGTATCGAAACGAATTTTTACGGCAGTGGCGGAAGTAAATTAAACGAAACAGCACGCAGCTACAAAACACTCGCTCTCGAAACCGACACAATCGACGGTTTTACTTTTGTTTGGTTTACCGACGGAAAAGGTTGGACAAGCGCTCGCCATAATCTTGAAGAAACCTTTGATGTTATGGAACACGTTTACAATATCAACGATATGGAAAATGGCATAATTACAGAGGTTTTTAAATAATGGCAAAGAAAATTACAAAATGGGAACCTGATGATTTTGAGTTGGAAATGACAACACATTGGTCTTTCCCAAAGCGTGGCGATTGGGCAACTCACGATGCAAAATGGCGTGGAAATTGGTCTCCGTATATTCCTCGAAATATTATATTAAGATATTCAAAAGAGGGTGAATTAGTGCTTGACCAGTTTGCCGGAGGCGGGACAACCCTCGTTGAAGCAAAGCTTTTGAACCGTGATATTATCGGCGTTGACGTCAATGATGTTGCACTTGATAGGTGCAAAGAAAAAATAGATTTTGATCATGAAGGCGCAAACGGAAAAGTTTATATCCGTAAGGGTGATGCTAGAAATTTAGATTTTCTTTCAGATGAAAGCATTGACCTTATTTGCACACATCCGCCCTATGCCGATATAATTAAATATAGCGATGGCATTGACGGAGATTTGTCGCAACTCAAAGTGAAAGATTTTCTTGAAGAAATGAAAAAGGTAGCTGTGGAAAGCTACCGTGTTCTGAAAAAAGATAAATTTTGTGCCATACTTATGGGCGATACAAGACAAAAAGGCTGTATGATCCCAATGTCTTTTGATGTTATGAAAATATTTCAAGACGCCGGATTTACTCTTAAAGAGTTGATTATCAAAGAACAACATAACTGCAAAGCAACGGGATATTGGAAAACAAATAGTGTAAAATATAATTTTTTGCTGATTGCACACGAATATTTGTTTGTGTTTAGAAAATGAATTATTGATAAGGAGGTATACATTTGAAAAACAATGAGGTTTCATTTGCTGAGAAACATCCAAAGTTGAATATGTTTTTAGGACTGGTATTAATTGTTGCGATAGGCGCTTTTTTGATATGGATACTAAAACTGTTATATAATTTAATTATAAACGGAATTATAAAGTTAACAGACGTTGCTTCAAAATTAGACGCAGTAATAATAGTAGCCTTGATAACCGGTGTGGTTTCTATAATAGGCGTAATTATAAGTTCTGTTATTTCTAAAATAGTTGACTACCGAAAAAGCAGGCAAGAATATTTAACTCAAAAAAGAGAAAAACCTTATGGTGAATTTGTAGAAATGATTTATCGAGTTCAAAAGAACACAAAAGATCCTGGTACATATTCCGATGAGCAAATGTTAGAAGATTTATCCAAATTTTCAAAACAAATTACTTTATGGGGTTCTTCTCGAGTAATTAATAAATGGATTGAATTTCGTGAAAATGGTTCAGATCCCAAAAAGGCAAAAGATAATCTGTTCTTAATGGAAGAAATCATGAATGATATGCGAAAAGACTTGGGATTAAAAAAGGTCAAAAAGGGGAATTTATTAGGCTTTTTTGTAAATGATATAAAGAGCGAATTAAAAAAATAGTTCGTTAATTTTTGATAATCTGTACCAAATTAAAGCATATTAAATCAAAATTATAAATATGAGACAGTTAAAGTCTAAAAACAACTTTGTTATCTCAATCAATATCATATTTATAAGTTCCTTAGCTTTTTGTGGAATTAAACAACAATGCAATAAGTACAAAAGATTAAGAGCTATCAGACATAAAGTCCGATAGCTCTTTTGCTACACGATACATTTTATAAACAAAATGCGTTAAGTTTAGCCTTTCGGCAACGAGTTGGAATAGTTCCCTTTGGTTTAGATGTGCCGTAAAGATCGGAAGAGCGTCGTG
>ERZ506432.980-NODE-980-length-11277-cov-5.210034_pt1 | contig 11277 bp, 10 predicted proteins | sample MGYA00513663_ERZ506432 | MGnify/ENA metagenome assembly ERZ506432
TCCGCTCGATCTGACTGAGAAATTCTTTTTTCTTCGTCCGCACCTGCGCCAGTTCATCGCTGAATGCGGTAATTGTCATCTGTTTATCCATAAGTTTATTTTATCACACTCGGCGGTTTTTGGCACCTTTTTCTGTGCGGTATTGCCCTAAAGAAAAAACATTAGTTTTACGCCCGTGACACCAGCCGGAAAATCCGTGCCGTCAACAAGGCAAAGGGCGAACGGGGCGTTCCGCTGACCACCAATGTTCCATACGGTTATGTGAAAGACCCGGAAAATCCCAAGCACTGGATCATTGACCCGGAAGCCGCCAAGGTTGTGAAGCGCATTTTTGAACTTTGCATGGAAGGTCGAGGACCATCGCAGATTGCCAACCAGTTGAAAGCAGAAAAGGTGTTGACTCCCACTGCATACCACAAGGGCCACGGCAGAAATCCTACCAACGCCGTGCCTGAAAATCCACGCGGGTGGAACAGCAGTACCGTGGTTCATCTTTTGGAGCGGAGGGAATACACCGGCTGTACAGTCAACTTTAAGACCTACACCAATTCTATCTGGGATAAGAAGAAGCGGCACAATTCTGAAGAGGACATGGCTATTTTCTATGACACCCACGAAGCCATTGTTTCAGAAGAAGTATTCGAGAAGGTTCAGCAGATTCGGGAACAGCGGCACCGTAAAACAAAAACCGGCAGAACCAGTATGTTCTCCGGCTTGGTATTCTGTTCTGACTGTGGGGAAAAGCTCTACTATGGTGCAACCAACAATTATAAGCCGGAAGGTGCTTTCTTCGAGTGTTCTCTGCACTGGAAGCACAAAGAAAAATGCAGTGCCCACTTTATCCGGGAGAAGGTTTTGAACCATCTGGTTCTGCGGCACATTCAGTTGGTCACCGGCTATATTTTGCGGCATCAGCAGCACTTTATCTCCGTCATGGAGCAGCACCTGCGGGTGGAATCCTCTGGGAAAATGAAAATCGCCCGGAAGCAGTTGGAGCGCAACGAAAAGCGGATTTCCGAACTGAAGCGGCTGTTCATAAAGATTTACGAGGACAACGCCAAGGGCAAGCTGAGTGATGAACGCTTTGACATGATGAGTCAGACCTACGAAGCAGAACAGAAGCAGTTGGAAGCGGAAGTCATCACGCTCCGGAAGGATTTGGAAGTACAGGAACGACAGAACGAAAACATTGAGAAGTTCATCCAGAAAGCGCACAAGTATGTAGGCATTGAGGAGCTTGACCCCTATGCCCTGAGAGAACTGGTGAAAGCAATCTATGTGGATGCTCCCGTCAAGGTCAATGGCAAGCGTACCCAGCACATCCACATCCAGTATGACGGCATCGGGTTTATCCCTCTGGAGGAACTTCTGAAAGAAGAAACGGCGTGACCGAAGCCACGCCGTCCCTTGAAAACCAATGGTTTTCAGATTTTGGAATTTAACTGTCTTATGAGCACCCGTGTAACACCGGGGGCTTTTTTTGCAGCCGGCCGTGCTTTCTGCGCGCCCATTTCCTCCTTAAATCCGGCAGACGCGAAATAAGGTGAAAAATAGTACTTAAATTGTAAACTTTCTATGAACGAGCGTAAAAATGTGCGCACATCGCATGCGCTCCTGGAAAATAAGTGATATAACTTGTTTAAACAACACTTGTTTAAACAAGTTATATCATAGTGTATACAAATGCGTAGAATAATATGGTTTCTGCCGGGGTTCGCTTGCCCGGGACATCGCGGAAACAGGGGAAAGGCGGCACGACAGTGACAGAGAAAGAACTGAGAAAATTAAACCGCACAGAGCTCTTGGAAATGCTTATTGCGCAGAGCAAGAGGCTCAGCCGCGTGGAGGAGGAGCTGTCGGCCGCCCAAAAAGAACTGGAACGGCGTAAGATTGCCATCACCACCTCCGGCTCGCTGGCAGAGGCGGCCCTGAAGCTAAACGGCATCTTTGAGGCAGCCGACCAGGCAGCCGCGCAGTATCTGGATAGCCTCCGGGAGCAGGAGAGCAACGCCGAGCACATTATTGCCGAGGCCGAGGCTCACGAGATCATCAATGCCGCCGAGGTGCAGCGGCAGGCCATTCTCGACAATGCGAGCAGGGAAGCCAAGCGGCGCATTGAGCTCTTTGACCAGCAGTTCAAGGGATTTTTGAACACGCACACCTGATTGAGGAGAAAGATGAAACCAGAAAACAAAGCAACCGATACGGCTGTGCCCTCCGTGGACGAGCTCACTGGCGAACTCAACCGAGTAAAATATCACAGCCTATACAAAAAGCTGCTGCGCAGCACCATCTATACGCTGGTGAACGTGGCCGCGATCAGTGTGCTGGTGGCTACACTGCTGCTGCCGGTTTTGCAGATATTCGGCACCTCCATGAATCCGAACCTGCAGGAGGGGGAGATCGTGGTGTCGGTGAAGTCCCCACAGTTCAAAACCGGTGACATAATCGCCTTTTACTATAACAACCGCGTTCTTGTCAAGCGCATTATCGGCTGCCCCGGCGACAGCGTTGTCATCACCGACAGCGGCGACGTATATGTGAACAATACCCTGCTGGATGAGCCGTACCTAACCGAAAAATCCTATGGCACCGCCGACATTGAATATCCGTACACCGTACCTCAGAATTCCTTTTTCATCCTGGGCGACCACCGGGAAAGCAGCGTGGACTCCCGGTCGTCTCTGGTGGGCTGCGTGGAAAAAGAAGAAATCATAGGCAAAATCGTTTTCAGAGTGTGGCCGATCAAGCGGATCGGTTTCGTGGACTAACATCGCCTGGAAATACGGGGAGAAATTTGCATGAACAGGGACATTTATTCGCAGGCTGAACAGCTGAACAAGAAGCACCGCCGGAAGCGCACTTGGTACAAGATCTTATCTGTGCCCATATGCCTTGTGGTCTTTGTGACGGCGTATGCGCTTATTCTGCCGGCTATCACCATGGAATCCACGCCGGATACCTACTGCGGCATTGCCGAGCACGTCCACACGGACGATTGCTACGAGCTTCCCGGTACGCCGGCTCACAAGGAGATCCAATGCACCGCCGGGGCAGATCTGGGCCAGGGCGAGTACATCGTCCACAAGCACGACAGCTTCTGTTTTGATGATAGCGGTGAGTTGCTGTGTGCGCTGGCCGAGCAGGACGAGCACGTCCACACAGACGCATGCTATGACGGTGACAGCCTAATCTGCGGTCTGGCTACGGGGATCGTACACCAGCACACGGCGGATTGCATCATATCCGTTCCCGCCACCGAGCCCCAGGGCCTGGTGTGTACCCTGGAGGAGCATAAGCATACGGAAGCATGCCTCATGAATCCGGAGGGCAAGGCGTCAAGCGACGAGACCGGCGATGATGTCCCCGCTGATAAAACGCCAGCAATGTCCCCACCGGGGGCGATCCCTCCAATGAGACACCCAGGGGAGATGTCCCCACCGATGCAGCCCAAGGCGGCAATGTGCCGGGGGATGCAGTTCAGAGCACCGGTGCAGCAAACGGCGATACGCCCGAGGACGACGCGGCGGTCAACAGCACCCCGATCACAGATGTGACCCTTACCATCAATGACAATGTTTCCGCTTCCGGCTGCTATGAGGCAGCCGTCACCGGCGGCGATGCGGCATTGGAGGGAAAAAACGTCCAGTATCTGTGATATAAGAGCACCGACGGCGGAGCGACCTATACGGCCGTAGAGGCGAAAAACTTTACTGCTGGCGGCAACACCGTGTCTAACATCAGTGGGGACCATGGCGAAAAGCTGTTCCTGGCCTTGGACGGCGGAACTGTCAGCGACACGCTACACTCCGTGACATACAAGGCCGTACTGATGGTGGACGGCACCGAATATGACAGCGTGTCGGCTGACCTCACCAACACCACCTATCAGGCCTCCGTTCTGAACGGCAGCTTTGAGGCACCGGATCTGACCAACTACTATTTCCAGGAATTTGTGCCCGAGGGGACTGCAGGCCTGTTTTGGAAAACCACCGCGTCAAATGAGGAAGGCGGTCAGCCTGCATACCCGAATGGTTCGACGCAGCAAAATGACGGTAATCACTACATTGAGATCATTGATACAGGCACCTCTGATCACAAGAGTCTAGCAGCCCAACATCACAAACAGGACACCGCAACGAACGGAACGCAGTATGCCGAGATCAACGCCGGCGCCGCGGGCGCACTGTACCAAACCATAGCTACCATCCCGGGAACCACCATGTATTGGTCCGTGGACCACAGCGGCCGGGACGGAACGGATACCATGGCCGTGGTCATGATGCCGGAAAGCGACGCAAAGAGCATTACCACGCAGGCGCAGCTGCTGGAGGTGCTGAATAATCCGAGCAGTTATGGCGCCACGGTTGAAAGTAATCTATCCGCCCAACAAGGCGTGTGGACCACCCATTCCGGACAGTACACCATCCCGGAAGGGCAGTATGAAACCCGATTCTTCTTCATGGCCGTAAGCACATACAATGACAAAAACTACATCGGCAACCACATTGACAACGTGTGGTTCAGCCAGCAGATCCCGCCGGCTTCCTCAGAAAAGCCCTATTTCACGCTGACAAAGCATGTGGTGGGTCCCCTGACGGAGGGTGACCTGCAGCTGCTATCCGGAAAGCTGACCTTTACGGTTCAAAAGTCCACTGACAGCAGCTTTACCAGTCCCGAAACCGTCAAGACGTACACCTCCACAAATTTGGGCGGCTGGACGCTCAACGCAGATGGCTCCCGGACACTGTCCGCCCGTATCTCCATGAGGGATCAGGCACTCGGCAATTACTACAGGATTGCAGAGAGCGGCGCAGAGCTGGATGGGTTTAACCTGACTGTGACGGATACGAACGCCGCTGTGCTGCTGCAGAGCACCACAGTCGCGGGCTTCACCTTCACCAACACCTATGCGGATGCCGGGCGAGCCCTGACGCTAAAGAAAATCGTGAGCGCTCCCGACACCACAGGCAGCTTTACCTTTACCGTTTCCTATACGGATGCCGGCGGCAAGCCGCAGACAGAAAGCGTTACTCTGAAAAACGGCGAGTCGACCACCATTAGGGGCATCCCCAAGGGTGTTCAGGTCACCGTGACGGAAACCACCACAGACGGCTACACCGTTATTATGAAGGATCCCAGCACCGGCACCGTCCTCGCCGGGAGCAGCAGCTATACCTTTACTATGAACAATGACACGGCCGTGGATATCTACAATACATCCAGCGTTGCACTGCCGGAAACCGGCGGCATCGGACAGGGAATCTTTCTGTTTGCCGGAATCGGTCTGATGCTCACTGCCGTAATTGCAGGATGTCTTCTGAGGCGCAAGTACGGAAAGGAGGCTGATTAACGCTTTTGTTTCCTCTCCTGCCCACGCAAAATATACCTGTACCCGCGCCGTAGGAACTATCCGCTACCATTAAACTACTTTAAATCAGAAAGGATACGCACGATGAAAACGATGAGAAAGCTTTTCAGGGTTTTGCTGGCCCTGGCCATGACGCTGGCTCTGGCTGTGCCCGCCTTTGCAGCAGAAACCACCGGCAGCATCACCATTACCAATCCCCAGGGGGGTCACACCTACACCGCCTACAAGATCTTTGATGTGACCTACTCTGGCGTCAACCACTCCTACACCATCAGCGATACCGACGCCGCCTATTCTACCGTCAAGGCATACGCCGATGAGCCCGCCAACGGCCTCAACCTAACACCCGTTGCTGACACGAACAAGTACAATGTGAGCAGCAGCGCCGGCTTCTCCGCCGCCTCCTTTGCCCAGTATCTGAAAACGAAGGCGGATTCTCTCGGCACCGGCACCGCCTTTATCGAGGATGGTAACACCATGAAGGCCTCCGGCCTTGCCCTGGGCTATTACTTTATATCCGGCACCAGCGGCACTGTCTGTGAGCTGGCTACTGCCAAGGATATTCAGATTCGCGACAAGAACGAAGTGCCGGAGATCAAAAAGGATGTGGATGACAACGACCGCACTGTGGAAATCGGTCAAAAGCTCACCTACACCATCACCGGCAAGGTCCCCTCCACCAAGGGCTACGACGAGTTTACCTATCAGGTGACAGATACCATGACCGAGGGTCTGACCTTCAACAAGGACGTCACGGTCACCATTGGCGGCGTGGATGTGACTTCCGCTGCGACTATCACCAACAATGGGAACGGCTTTGTGGCCAGCGTCAATATGATGCACTATCAGGATCAGATCGACGCACCTGTAGTCATCACCTACACTGCCACCGTCAACGAGAAAGCCATCCAGAGCGATAAGGAAACCAACACCGCTACGCTCAAGTACAGCAACGACCCCGCTAACAAAGACTCTTTTAAGGAATCCAGCGTGGAAGTGAATGTGTTCTCCTTCAATATTGTCATCAATAAGTACGCCAAAGGCAACGAGAACACCAAGCTGGAGGGCGCCAAGTTCGTGCTGAAGAACGCTGAGAACAAGTACTATAAGTATGACGCCGCTACCAAGGCCGTCACTTGGGTCGATGACAAGAGCGCTGCCACTGAGGTCAGCACCGACGCTAACGGCGCTGCGCGCTTTGACGGTCTGCAGGCCGGTACTTGCAGCCTGGAGGAGACCGTCGCCCCCGCCGGCTACAACCAGCTTACCAAGGACATCACCATCGTGCTGGACAAGAATGGCTCTGCGACCATCGACGGCGCTGCCTCCGCTCCCGGAGCTGACCATTCCCTGACTACGGGCGTTGCCAACTCCACCGGCACCCTGCTGCCCGAAACCGGCGGCGCCGGCATCGTGACCTTTGTGGCCCTGGGCGCTCTGGCTGTCATCTGCTCAGGCGTATTCCTGGTGACCAACAAGAGAATGAGCAAGGAATTCTTCTGATCCTGCATCCCTGACACACTGTACCGCCATGGGAGGCGGAGGTTCGCCTCCGCCCTCCCGATGGCATATCCTTTTCCAAGGCGGACGCATCCGAATACACCCGACACCGCCTATTGCAGGCGGCCGGACAGCCGTGTGTTCGGCTTCGTGCGCCCTGGAACGCAACAGGAGATGAACCCGTGAGAAAGCATAAAGTAATCACCTTAATACTGCTGGGCGTTTTCCTGGTGGGCCTCTCTCTCCTGCTGTATCCGTCCGTCAGCAACTACTGGAACTCCATCACACAATCCAGGGCCATCGTGGACTATGACACCATTGTCAAGAGTCTGTCGCCTAAGGACTATACCGCCTATTTTGAGCGGGCGGAGGAATACAATAGTGAGCTGAAGGCGCTGCCGTTCCCGCTGATGGAATACCAGCAGATCAGCGGATACGATGATTGCCTCAATGCCGCCGGCGATGGCGTCATCGGCTATATAGATATCGACAAGATTCAGGTGAAGCTGCCCATCTATCACGGCACGGACCCCTCTATACTGAACCATGCCTGCGGACACATTCAAGGCAGCAGCTTTCCTATTGCAGGAAAGGGTACCCATGCGGCTATCTCGGCACACCGGGGCCTGCCCAGCGCAAAGCTGTTCTCGGATCTGGACAAGCTGGAGGTGGGCGACACCTTCCGGATCACGGTGCTGGACAAGGCCTTTATTTATGAGGTGGATCAAATTAAAACCGTCCTGCCGGTCGATGTGAGCGAGCTGCTCATCGACGAGGAGAAGGAACTCTGCACCCTGGTCACCTGCACGCCCTATGGCATCAATTCCCATCGGCTGCTGATGCGCGGCCACAGGATCGAATCTGAGGATATGCGCTCCTTTGGGCCTATATCGGATGCGTTTATCATCGATCGGCTGATCGTTACACCGGTGGTGGCAATGCCCATCATCCTGCTGCTCATTCTGTACGTCTGCTTTAAGCCTGCGAAGCGGAAGCTTCCCATCAATGACGAGGGAGAACTGATATGAAAAGAATAAGCTACCGGATCGCAAACTTTATACTGATTGCTGCACTGCTCCTGTCGGGAGCAGTAACCGCCCACGCCGCCTCCACCACGGAGGCCAGTGAAAAGGTGCAGCTGCGCAGTGATTGCACTCTGGACGTGACCTATTCCTCCGGGGGAATGGTCTTTGCCGGGCAAGACATCAAGCTCTGGCACATTGCGGATATTACCGAGGATGCGCAGTATGCTTTGGCCGGGAGCTTCCGGTCATACCCCATCCAGGTCACCGGCACCTCCTCTCAGAGCGAGTGGGATGAAATGACCATCACTCTGAACTCCTATATTCTCGCCGATGGCATCGCGGCTGACCAAACTGCCAAAACCGATGCGAGGGGCAAGGTCGTCTTTGATAATCTTACTGCGGGCATATACCTGGTTTCCTCCGTGCGCACAGAGCAGGATGGCAAATACTATGTGTTTGAATCCTTCCTGGCGGCCGTGCCAGGGGTGGACAGTGAGGGGCAGTGGGTGTATTCCGTCTCCGCAAGGCCAAAAATGAGTGTACACACACCAGCTAAGGGCGAGGTCACCTATAAAGTGGTGAAGGCCTGGAGGGATGGCGGCCGGGGTCGCCCGGTTAGCGTCTCTGTGGAGGTTCGCAGGGACGGACAGCTGCAGCAGTCCGTGACTCTCAGCGCTGAAAATAACTGGATGTACACATGGAAGGCTGTTGATGATGGCAGCGTATGGACCGTGAACGAAGTGAATGTGCCAGAGGGTTATACGGTGGGCATTCAGCGCAGCGGCGATACCTTCAGCATTACCAACACCAAGCCGGAGACACCTGCAGGAAATAATCCGAAGACCGGCGACACAACAAATATGACCCTGTATGTGCTCTTGATGGCTGCATCCGGGCTGGCGCTGCTGGTGGTGGGCATCGTGTTGAGGAAGAAGTCCCATGCGAAGTAAAGGGCTTTCCATCCTACTTGTTACGCTGGGCGTTTTGCTGCTGGGCGCTGCGGCGATATTATTCGTCGTGCGACAGGCGCAGGATAAGCAAAGGGCAGCTGAGATTCCCTCTCTGATTGAAAAAATCGAAGCAGCTTTGCCGGAGCGATCAGCGGGTGTTATCGAAAATCGCGCTGACAGCGCCATGGCTGCCGTGGAGATCGACGGAATTGATGTAATCGGCCTGCTGGAGCTCCCGGGCCGAGGCATTAAGCTGCCAGTAAGCGCAGAATGGGACAGCTCCGATCAGAGCTTTCGTCCAGCCAGGTTTATGGGCAGCGTGTATGACGGTACACTGATCGTGGGAGGACGCAGTGAGGATGGCAATTTCGGTTTTATCGATCAGCTGGACGCCGGGGAGGAGCTTACCTTCACCGACATGATCGGAAGGGTATTCCGGTATACGGTGCGTAAAATTTGCCACGCTGATAATGCCAGAGCCGAAACCTTGGCTGACTCAGAGAGCGCGCTTACCCTGTTTGTGAAAAAAATGGAGCTTTTCTCATCGTCCGATGTGCAGCGGCATAGTATTCTCCTCAATAGGAGGTGCAGAACAGCCCCTGTAGACAATGGCAAGCTGCGTCGTCCCACGCGATGCCGCTATGATTCATTATTTAATTTTTTGTTTATAACCCATGAAGGGCCACCGCTGCAGATAGCTGCCCTACCCGGAGGTCGATGGCCAGGTGCAGCGCACCTGATACCCGGCAAAACAAAGCTGAAATATCTGTACCTCTGTATCCCCTGCTTACAGCATGTCGAGAAACCCGGTTGCACATTACGCAGCAACCGGGTTTTTGGCATATTCGCAGAAGAAAGTGTGGAAAATCAAGAGATGGTGCTGGTCGTTCCACCTCCATGTTGCCAGCTTTTTCAGGTTCATGGCAGCAAACTTAAGCTTCACCCAGTTTGTCACCTGTGTGAGGCCTCTGTACTGTGTATAACGCATTGCGTGTTTTTCTTTTGCATCTGCAAAGACACGTTCTGATATTCAATCCCATATAGCTATTTATCAAGCCTTTCCTCAGTTAGGTGGTGTTGTTCGGCCCCATGCGAGATATGCCACAATTTTTGCACAGGTTGGTATGGATATTCCAGTTCTGGGAACTTTCCATAAAGACCGTTTCCAAGTGGAGATTCCCTGTGCATCTTCTGCTATCGAAATACGGGACACATTCCACGAACGCAGTATCGACCCGCAACGAACACCTGCTGCGCTGCTGGTGAGTCACAGTGCCTATGCCTGGGGTCAAACAGCATTGGATGCGGTATCCAATGCAGCCGCATTGGAAGAAACGGCATACCTTGCTTACCAAACCATGCAGTTGGATCCCGGAATCCAGCCGCTTCAATAAAACTCTAAAAATTTTCCGGTTAATATATTATGCACGATCATTAATTTGCGTATTGATAGAGCTGCAGTTTGTACATCTGGAATAATTTGGTGAAATATTGACACAAAAAAAGCCTCTGGCGAAGAAAAGCCAGAGGCGTTTATTTGTTAAGTTGCTACTTTCTTTCGGGTAGCAGTATCGTGGAAGGAAAAGTATTCCGGCTGATGCCGGGACTGGGTATATTCGAACATCACACCGTCAGAATTAAAGGTATTGCTGGTCACCACAGCCAGGCAGTTATAACTGTCCATAAAGATCAGTTCCCGGTCCTGGGGTGTGGCCTTTTCTACCGTAATTTTTCGCTTACTGGTGACAATCTGCATCTTTAATTCCTGTTCCAGGTAAGCGTAGATGGAGTTTTCTGCGATTTCTTTTGTCAAACCGGGAACAGCGGATTTCAGGAAATAGTTAACGTCCAAAATCAGGGGCTTGTCATCCACGCTGCGGACACGGCAGATATGAAGTACTTCACTGCCTACAGGAAAGCTGCTTTCCCGGGACAGGGACTCATCAACGGTAATTGTTTCGTAAACAACTACTTTTGTGCAATAGGTCATCCGGTTTCTGGCAGCGGTTTCCTGGAAGGATTCAATGCGGCCGACGGTAAAATTGGTTTTTTCCGAGGGCTGAAAAATTACCTGCACACCCTTACCGTGGACAGCCTGAACATAACCGTCCCCCACTAGTCCGGCAATGGCCCGGCGGATAGTATTGCGGGAGCAGTCATAAATTCCAATCAGATTATTTTCAGAGGGAAGCAGTTCGCTATACAGATAATCTCCCTGCTCCACATGATACTTTAAATCTCTGTAGATTTCTTCAAATTTGGACTTCGACAAAGACAACACCTTCTTAAACTTGTTTGAACATCGAATAGTATATCGGAAGTATCCGTAAAAATCAAGTGTACAAATCAGCGAATAAAGGAAACAATTACAAGCAGATGTGATACTAGTTTTCAATAAAACGGTTAAAAACCGTTTTATTCGGCTGCTGTT
>ERZ506432.993-NODE-993-length-11173-cov-4.429124_pt1 | contig 11173 bp, 10 predicted proteins | sample MGYA00513663_ERZ506432 | MGnify/ENA metagenome assembly ERZ506432
TGAATTTTTCTATTGCGTTCCCCTGACTTCGGAATAGTGGCAGGGCTGGCTATCCATGTCTTGTGCTTCTCTACCGTACATGAGCATTTGCCGCAGGGTTGTCCGACCCGTAACCTTCCAGAAGGTTGATGACGCCCCATACCGCCAGACCAGCGCCAAGAGCCATAACCAGAATTTTAAGAATGTCGATTGCCTGATTGAAAAATTCCATATACGTTCCTCCATTTTGTTTGTGGTAGTGTCAAAAACTACCCATTTTATTGTTCTAAAATTCTTTTAAAACCTTGATTTATTGGAGGTTTGCAAATAAAAAGAGCATTGACCTCCCAAAAGAAGTATAATGAGTTCACCACAAACACCATTATCAACAAGGAGACAATGCTCATGGACATTATACTTTATTTACTTCTATTTATTCAATACCAACATAAACAAATCTGCTGGCTTTTTAATTTTATCTGCAGATATATTCCCCTTAAGCAGTGGGTCTTCGATGATTCCCATTCTCCCAAATATCAAAAATTCAAGATTGATAAGCTCCCAAAAATAATCTATTACGAAAAATGGGATTACAAAGACTACATTCCTTACCTCGAATGGAAGTATGGCAAGAAAATCAAACCTGTCAGCCGCCGTTCTGAATGTGATATTGATGGCAACTGTAGCTGTCCACGTTGCAATGCTCCAAAGCCTTATCTCTACAAGAATAATGGTTCAAAAGGACAGATCCTGTGCAAAGTATGCTCCACCGCATTCTCTCCGGAAGAAAACCGTTTTTCAAAGTCCTGCTCCCTCAAATGCCCGCACTGCAATCACTCGCTGGCTCATAAGAAAGACCGCAAACACTTTGTTGTCCACAAATGCGTAAATCCAAAATGTCCTTACTACCTCCACAATCTAAACAAGGTTGATAAAAAAGACCTTAAGGAGGACTATGGCAAGAACAAATATAAACTCCATTACATCTACCGGGAATTCCAGATAGATTTCTTTCGCATGGATTTAAACACTCTTCCCAAGAATGCTTCTTCCCTAAAATTCAGTAAACATGACCAGCATGTCATGTCACTTTGTCTTACCTACAAAGTGAATCTCGGGTTATCGCTTCGTAAAACCGCTCAGGCGTTGAAGGACATACACGGCATCTGCATCTCACACCAGCAAGTTGCCAACTATTGTAAAACCGCCTCTGTCTGCATAAAACCTTTCGTAGACAACTACGATTACAAAACTGGCAATGTATTTACTGCTGATGAGACATACATCAAAATCCGTGGTATCAAAACCTATATCTGGTTTATCATGGATGCTGCCAAACGCTCTGTTATCGGCTATCAGGTATCTGATAATCGAGGTGTTGGTCCATGCATTCTGGCAATGCGGATGGCATTCCGGCATCTAAAAGAACTACCTAAGAACTTTAAGTTCATTGCAGATGGCTACAGTGCATATCCCCTTGCCGCCCAACAGTTCTTCCATGAATTCGGTGATAAGTTTAAGTTTGAAATCACACAGGTAATCGGACTCACCAATGACGATGAAGTTTCTAAAAAATTCAGACCTTACAAGCAGATGATTGAACGCTTAAACCGTACATACAAAGCTTCCTATCGTAAAACCAACGGCTTTGATAACATCGATGGAGCCAACTATGATCTCGCCCTCTGGGTTGCTTATTACAACTTCCTAAGACCACACAAACACAACAACTATAAAGTCTTAAATGAAGTCGAAATGCTGTCTCAGGCTGACACGATGCTGGGCAAATGGCAGCTTCTCATCTTCCTTGGTCAACAGACGATTCTGAACCTGCAACACGGCGAAGCCGCTAACTGTTCTTAGATTCAGAGCCAGAGGTAATTATCCCAGCCACCGCAAAGCGGCCTGCCCTTGATGGCACGAAAAAGAACTGCTACACTGCTGTAAACGACGGAAAATTCAAACTGTTCTTGAGTTCTTCGCCGTCGGTGATTCACCTACAGCAGTTCTTTTTCGTACCGTCAAGGGTGGCGGTAAGCTACCACAACATAAAATATCTACAGTTTTCAAGGTTCATTTGAGCCTTTTTTCTTTGGCTCGTTTTTTCATAGGTCATTTGACACTATCTTGTTTGTTTGATGGTTTTGGGTACAAAAAAAGCCGCCCACATCGGCGGCGCTTCGGGTCATCATGGCCCGAAGTTACACAAACTCGTCGCTGTCCAGATCATCGAAATTCAACAGGTCAGCTTCTTCGCCTGTGTCGGAGCCGTCCACTTCGTACACCGTGTATTCGTCCTCCGGCTTTAGTCTCAATGGCCGGTGGCGGAACAGGCTTTCCAAGCGGAAGGCGTTTTTCTTTTTATCAAATTCGGCTGTGTACTTGTAATTCGGGTGCTTTTTCAAGTCATACTTCGGGGACAGGAAAGGCGGGAGCCCCCTAAGCTGCAAGATACATTTATCTCCGGGCATGGTGGTGATCTCGCTGGTGGTCATCAGCTCCCGGCCAAGCCGCTGCATATTCTGGCTGTAACTTTCAGACTGTCCACGGCTTCGGCCCTCGGTCTGCATAGAGATGGTGGCCTTGCCCAGCCAGTTTTCCGAAATATCCTTTAGGGTGGAAGCCTCCCGGCCTCCGAGGAATACGATACTGTCCATGTTGCCCATGATGGTTTCGGAATGGTCTTTGTACAGCGCCTTGCACTGGCTCATAGCCTGATAAAAGAGCGTCAGGCTGATCTCCCGGGAGCGGATGACGGCCACAATCTTTTCCAGCCCCGGCACCTGCCCGGTGTTGGCAGCCTCGTCCCACAGCACCCGCACATGGTAGGGCAGACGCCCGCCATAGGTGTTGTCAGCCCGTTCACACAGAAGGTTGAACATCTGCGAAAAAGCGAGGGCAACCAAAAAGTTGTAGGTGGTGTCCGTGTCGCTGATAAGAAAGAACAGCGCTGATTTTTCATCCCCCAGCTTATCCAGCTCCAGTTCGTCATAAGACATGATCTCCCGAAGTTGGGGAATATCAAAGGGAGCCAGTCTTGCACCGCAGGAAATCAAAATGCTTTTGGCTGTCTTGCCGCTGGCGAGCTTGTATTTCTTATACTGCCTCACGGCGAAGTGCTGGGGGCTGCGGCGTTCCAACCCGTCAAACATATAGTCCACCGCATTTTTGAAGGTTTCGTCATCCTCCCGGACTTCCATGCTGTTTATCATTTCCACCAGCGTATTCATGTTGCGTTCTTCCTCCGGCCCCTCAAAGACGATGTAGGCCACAAGGGCGCAGTACAAGAGGGTTTCAGCTTTAGTCCAGAACTCGTCGCCCTCCTTGCCGTCGCCTTTGGTGTTGGCGATCAGAGCAGTAACGAATTTCAAAACATCGCTTTCCGTCTTGATATAGGCCAGCGGATTGTAGTGCATGGATTTTGAAAAGTCGATACTGTTGAACACCCGCACCCTGTATTTCTCCCGTTGCAGAAACCGCCCGCACTGGTCGAGGGTGCCGCCCTTCGGGTCTACCACCACATACGAGGAATGAGCTTGAAGGAGCTGCGGGGTCAACCAGAACCTTGTCTTTCCCGAGCCGGACGATCCGATGACACAGGCGTTTAGGTTCCGGGCATTGGCGGGTATCTTCGGACGGGTGTTCATGGTAAGGAACTCCGTCCCGGTCAGAATGACATTGTTCTGAAATTTAGGGTCAACAAACGGCTTTATATCCTCCTTTGTTCCAAAGCGGGCGGTGCCGTACTCCGCATCCCGCCGGAATTTTTTCGCCTGCCTGATCTTTGACTGTATCAGCAGATACACCCCAGCCGCACCGGCAAGGCCCACCAGGAGGTCAATACCTCCCAGCCCCGGCCAGTAGGTTTCAAAGGCTTTGGGGAAGGTATCGAGCATCCCCATGAGCTTTGTCCCGAAGTCTGTGCCGGGGGCGATCCGGTAGGCCGTCCCGATTTTGGAGAAGAACCAGAACACAAAGAGGTACGGCAGGTTTGGGAGCACATATTTTCTGATCTTGTCACTCAACGTCCGTCCTTCACCGCCTCTCTGGTCCGCTGCTTTTCCTTTGCCTGTGTCCTGATCTGCTCCGTGAATTTCCGAAGCTGGCCGAGGATGGAAGCCTTGTCCTGCTCTTTGTTCAGCACCTTTGCGCTGTACTTCTGGAAGGCCGCCGTGATAGCGTCCGCCTGATTGGCTTTGAAAAACAGCAGGTAATGACCGGGGCTCACTTTATGGAAAGCGTAGTCCACATGGAACTCCTTTGCGATCCGGTCAAAATCCTTTGGGGCTCCCACATAGGGCATGGCGCTTTTGCCGCCATAGTGGTTCATCAGCTTTTTTACGCTCTGGCGTCCCTGCGGGGTCAGCGCCTTCCGGTGGTGCTTTTGCAGCGCCCGCGCTACCTTCCCAAGAGCGGCAGCCAGCACTTTTCCCGTGAGCTTCGTTGTCCTGATCGAAAGGGCAACCGTTTTTTGGTTTACTTCTTCCTGCATAAAACCTCCTTTCCGTCGGGGTTCCCGCTATCCGGGAGGCCCCCGTACAATCTCGGGGAACAGAAAACCTCGGGCCAATGTGGCCCGAGGCTTACCGCTCGGCATCCCTGCCGGACGGAGCTTTCTTTTCCGGCTCCGTCTGGACTTTTTCGCCCTGTTCCCGCATGGTCTGCAAGATAGAGGGCCTCTTTTGAAGCTGGGAGGGCTTTTCTCCGGACAGCGGCTTGATACATTCCAGACGGTCAGCCGCCCGGATGGCGTTGTCCGTGAGCTGCCTCTGCCATGCGCCCACGCTGGGAGCCCAACGAAAGCCGCTGCTTTTCAGCTCGGCCCGGGTGTCCGCGTCAGGCTTTCCATCAAAGAATACCTGCAAGCGGTTGTCCTCCCGGTTCATCTCCACACGGCCCCCATCGAACTCCCAGCCGGAAAACTCCCGCTGTGCCTGTTTGGAAAGCTGTTCGATACGGGCCTTTACCCGGCGGATCTCCGCATTGTTGTTGGTAAGCTGGTAGCTTTCAAAGGGCCTCGGGTCGCTCCGCCAGCTTGACGCCATGCTTGCTTTCAGCTTTTCAATCTGGTCCGGCGACAGCAGCGCACAGCCGTCCAGCTTGCCATGCTTGCGGTAATAGGCGTTGACCTCCTTCATAATGAGCTGGGAGCGTTCCAGCCCGTCCAGCTTCTTCTGGAGCTTTTCAATCGCTGCCGGGTCATCGGCGCTGATCCCGCCCATGCCGGTACTGAGTATCTTATCCAACAGCCCTTGAATATACCGCCATTCCTCCATGTTGCTGTCCCGGGCCCGGTTCTGTTTTTCCTTCTTTCCCACCGGGAAATTGGCAGGTCCGGCGATCATCACAGAGGGAACCCTTGCGTCAATGGCAAAGCCCTGGTTCATGTTTTCGGCCAGCTTGCGGGCGTAGGTGTCTAACAGATGGTCGATCTTCTCATGGTACATGGGGTCCACCCGGGATTTCTGCTTTTCCGCTATGGCGGCGGCCTTGTCCACCATTGCCCGGTATTCCGCCGTTGCGCTCCCTTCCTTGTAGTCGGAAAAGCTGTTCATTTCTTTTGCCCGGCGGGCGGCTCCTTCATTGATAGGGTAAAAGTTGATGGTATGCACCTCCTTTATGCTTCGGGCCATGCTGGCCCGAAGTCTTACCGTTCTTCATGGGAAGGCCCCGCCTTGTCCTTCTTCGGAGCGGGCGGGGCTTCTTGAAACCGTTTGAGTGTAGCGAGAATGGAGTGGACAGGCTCGGCCTTTTCAGGATAGGCAAATATCCGGTGTTCCGGCGGAATGTCCTGCGGCCCGTGGTAATACTCCTTGAAGCCCTCCGGGACTGCCGACACATACCCACCGGGAGCGAATACGCCGCCCTCGTTGATACGCACATCCCGCCCGTATGCCTCATAATCGAAGTAGTTCTGAATGTGCTCCGGTATGTCGATGGTCCCAAGCTCGTCGGCGTAAAGACGGCCCAGCCCTTCATCATCAGAAATATCCGGGTAAAAGCGGTACAGGTCAAGGTTCTGGGTCAGGTTTATCAAATCCTTCACGCTCCGTGTGTGGTTTCCCAAGACAAGAGCGGCTTCAAAGGTTTCCAGTCCGCCCTTATCCCGTACTTCCAGCAGGGCGTGGCCCAGCTCGTTCAGCTCGTCGATGTTCTCACATTCGTAGAGATGATCGTAGAGCCCCAGCACATCACTGTCAAAGCTGGTAAAGAACACTTCGCTGTACCGTTTCCCGTCTATCCCGATTTTGGCAAGGGCGGCCTGCAACTCCTGTGTCGTCATGGGGAAATGTACCGTTGTCCCTACCTCAATCCCCATTAAGGGGTATAGGGCTGTATTGGTTATATAGGCTTCAAACATGGGCTCATTCCTCCTTTCCGGCCCGGTCAGCCAGCACCTCATAAATCCCGGCCATAATGTAATCGGCGCAAGGGAGGGCAATCGCATTTCCCAGCGCCTTGTAGCGTTGCAGAGGCCGGATCTCCACGCCGTCCGCCCCGTACTTTGTCCAGCCCTCTGGCAGCCCCATCAGCCGTTCGCTTTCCGTTTCCGTCAGAAAACGGATACAGCCGCCCTTCGGGTCGCCCTCATACCAGAAGGCAAAGGGCGTTACATCACTGGCTAAAAGAGTGGGAAAAGGGTCAGTTGGTAATCCGAAGCTGTTTCGGAAGGCCGTTTCTTCCTGCCTTTTTGCCGCTCCCCGCATACGGAAGCACTGAAAGGGGTGGATGACTGGTATCTGCCGCCCTGTTTCAAAAGAAGCTGTTCGATCTCCTTCGGCGGCGGCCCGCCCGCCCTCTCCGCAAGGCGGAGGAAGTGGGAGCATTGGACGGGGCTTAAATAGTATGTCTGCGGCACGTCTGCCTCCAAAATCCGCCACGACGAAAATCCGCTGCCTTCGTGCCAGCCTTCGGGAGCCTGCCCAATACTGGGCGTCCATGAGCCGCCAGCACACATCAGGCGTTCCCCCTCGCACCATTCCGGCGTTTCCCCATCTTCCCGAAGGAGGCATTGGAACTTCGGTGTCCGAGAAGGCGGATAAGACGGCTCTAAAGTCCATCCGGTCATTTGTAGAAAACGCTCCCATGACGTTTTCCCAAACAGCGATAGCTGGATATAGGTTATCAGTAGCATCCCTCATTTCCTGTATGATACGAAACGCCTGATAGAACAGGCTTGATTTTGCCCCGGCAAGTCCGGAGCGGTTGCCGATCAGAGAAAGGTTCTGACAGGGGGAACCGAAGGTAATTACATGAACCGGCGGGATTTTCCCGCCGTCCACCTTCGTAATATCCCCCAAATGCACCATGTCGGGAAAGTGCCTTTTGGTTATGGAGATGGGCGCTTTCTCAATCTCGCTGGCCCATACCGGACGGATACCGCACCGGGAAGCAGCCAGAGGGAACACGCCAATCCCGTCGAAAAGGCTTCCCAGCTTAATGTCCGGCATGGCCCGGGGTGCCGTGTCCCTTCACGGCAAGCACCCCTTCCAGTGTGGTCGCCGCAATGCCCAGCCGCCCGGCAACCGCAATATCGTTTTTTACATCCTCGTCCACAGCGCTGCCGCAGACAATCAGGGTGTGGGAGCGCCGCAGCATATCCCGGCGCATATCAATCCCAGCCTTGTGTTCCTCGGGAACGCTGTCATTCAAAAACAGCGGCAGATACAAGAGCGGGCAGATCGGGGAAAAGCCCGCCTCATAAGCAAGACGGCAGTAGTGGGCCGCCAGCTCCATATCAACATCCGGCTCGCCGCTCCATGCGGCGGTCAGGTATGCTAAAGGTCGTTTCATTGGTTGAGCCTCCATTTCTGTTTTGGTTTAGGGAAAAGCAAGAGTTCGCCCAACCCCTCCGCCCCTTCCCCCGGGAAGGGGAACGGCTCTGGAGAATTTATATCCCCGTCGCTTGACCGGGAAAAAGCATAACCGGGAGAAATCCGTCAAGGGTGCCTCTGGCACCGCCTGCGGCGGCGCTGCCCTTGACTGATTTTCCCGGCTATGCTACGGAATAACTGGCGACGGGGAATCATTTATATCTCCAGAGCTTCGGGGCGCGGGGCAGAGCCCCGCAATCCTCGGGCCATGCTGACCCGAAGTTTTAGCTTACTTTTCCTGTTCGGTTTTCTTCTCCGGCTTTTCGTGTTCCTTCTGCTGACCCTTCCAGTCGTCCAGCAGCTTGATGATCTGGTCCTTCATTTCCCTCGGCGTAGTTTCCTTGCCGAAATACTTGCTCAGTTCCGCACCTGTCAAAATCACTTTGTCTACCTCCTTTTTGTCCTCCATCATAATGCCGTCGATCACATCCCCGTTGAGCAGCTTCTTTTCGTCCAGCTCACGCATACGCTTTGCCTGCGCCTGTGAAGGCGAGGACTGCTGGCTGTCAATGGCGACGGCGATATAGTTCTGGTTCTTCTTGCCGATATAGGAAAGCTCCACCGCCGTAGTAAAGCCCAGCTTTTTTTCATCCATCAGCTTCATCAGGTCGGGAACCAGCTCATTGAGCCGGATATACCGCTGCACCTGCTTGACCGCCATCTTATTGCGCTCGGCTACAATTTCGTTGGAGCGTTTTCCTGCGTCCTTCGGGTCAATCTGGCCCGAAGTGCGGGAGCCCTGGTGCTTGATGGCCTCAAGCTGCATTTTCAAGGCTTTGGCCCGCTCACTGGGGAGGATTTCTTCACGCTGGTTGAGATTGTCCTCGACCATCTGCGTGATGGCTTCATCGTCTGTCAGGTTTCGGACGATACAGGGCATATCCGCATATCCGGCAAGCTCGCTGGCCTTCTGGCGGCGGTGGCCGGACACGATCTCATAGCCGCCATCCTCACGGGGACGGACGATAGCGGGCTGGGTCACGCCCTTGTCCTTGACGCTGGACACCATAGCCCGCATTTCTTCATCATCCCGAACCTCAAAGGGATGGTTCTTGAAGGCGTGAAGCTCGTTCAGCTTGATATAGACGATCTGTTCCTTGCCCCGGCGTGGTGCATCCTTCGGTTTTTCGGGTTCCTTCGGAGCGGGAGCGGCCTGTACCGTTGGCGCCGTTTTTTTCTCCGGTTCCTTTTTGACCGCCTTTTCCGGTTTCTGTGCGGGAGCTTTGGACTTCGAGGCTGCGTCCTTGTCCTTATCTGCTTTCGGGGGACGGCCCCGGCGCTTCGGCTGTTCCGGCTCTTTGGGTTTTTCCTCTGCTTTTTTCGGAGTCTCCGGCTGCTTTTCCGGTTTCTCCACTTTTGCCGGGTCAGGCTTTTCCACGCCGGGAGCTGCCGCCCGTTCCTCGACCTTCTTTTCCTTCATAATTTCAGCGAAGTTATAGACGGAAACCTGCGGGTTCTTTACCTCCGGTTCCGTCTTTTTTTCCGGCTCCGGAGAAACGGAAACCTTCTCCGGCTCTTTTGGGGGAGCGGGAGGCATTTCCTTGCCCGGCCCGCTATCCGTTACCGGCTGTTCCGGCGTTTTTGTGGTTTTATCATCTGCCATAAGCATTTACCTCCTGTTTTTTGGCATGAAAAAAGAGGCTCAACTTTTCAGTCAAGCCCCCGTGGGAAGTTCCTCCTTTCTCCGCCATGATACAAAAATACCGCCCGTAGTCTCGTTTGGGCGGTACTTTGTGTAAGATTGGCAGTCCATTATTAAGTTTTTTATTATGTTCCCTTTGTACACCGTTGCAAAAGGTGGCAAATATCCTCATTTTGATATTCACCGGCTTGCCTAAAATTTTCTTTTAACATTAGTAATTGCTCTGCAAATTGCGAGGACGTATCAGAACGCATAGTATTTGATATCGCTTTTATACAAACGTCAAAGTTTTGTATGCAGAATTTACCATTATTAACTGTGTTGGAAAAGGCGAGTTCTTTTGTTTCAATTAACGAAAGCTTAAACACACTAAAATTCAAGCTATCGTTTATGCAGAGTTTTCCGATGTTGCCGTCGATATTACTATAACCGAGAAATTTACAACGCTTGAATTCTAAAGTATCAATGCAAGCCTCTAAAACATCCAACGAGTCTATTTCAGCATTTGTAATTGTAACTTGCTTAACTGTAGCTTTAGTAAAGCATATCTCTTTAAATGCCACAGGCAGGGAATCTAATTCGATAATAGTATTGATAGTTTGGGCGCACAAAAAATCTATTGATAGTTTTTGTGACATCAACATGGTGTCTATTTTCGAATTATCTGCTGAAATATAACGAAAAGAAATTTCGGGAGAAAACAATTGGATTCCGCCGCACATAATCGTGCTTAGAGAAATGTAGGAGTTATAAAGATGCGCATGGTCAAAGATAACGTTTCCGTGCTCGATTGTTAAGTTGCAGAGGTTTAAATTGAGATTAAAAAATGCGGTATAGGAGAAATCGAGACAATCAGTTTTAATTATGGATTGCATTAAGTGTAAGTATGATTCCTTGCCCTGATTGTTAAAAAAGGAACATCGCGCCAAAAAACCTTCTCGCTCGGTATAGGAAAGTCCTTCTACTTCATATGGCTTTTTCTCCCCAAGCCATGAGAAGTCATCAATGTATGTATAGTCTAAATTAATTTTCTTTCCTGTCGAGTAGTATTCATGTAATTTTTCGTAATCTGGTAGCTCAAGTTGAGCAATTCTCGTGCGATTTTCATTTTCGTCAATCTGAAAAACGGCCACGCTAATTCCAGAACCGACATTTGAGGTTGTTGAAGGATATATTCTACCTTCTGATTTGTTTGTAATTTTTTCGTCCCAAATCCAAAACGATCGGGCAGGATTTTCTGTTCTCTCAACAATTATTTGCAAGCGAAGGCGCTCCTCTCCACATTCGAAATTATCTTTTGAATATTATAGCAGGACGGTATGCATAGTACAATTGCGATTTTCATCTTTCATGTATCAGCCCTAATAAAAGGGCGTTTGTAGACAAATGCATTACAAATTGAAAAGAAAATCTGCTCACGGATAATAGACGAAATCCTTATTTCGATAAGATGTTCGAAATAAGGACTTCGTTCATTTGGTGCGCCTGAAGGGACTCGAACCCACACGCTGAAAGCACGAGAACCTAAATCTCGCATGTCTACCAATTCCATCACAGGCGCATATTTAGTTTTGGGGGAGCGGGCGACGAATGGAACGGCAAAACCTTCACTGAGGTGACATCACCTAAATCTCGCATGTCTACCAATTCCATCACAGGCGCATATTTAGTTTTGGGG
>ERZ506432.995-NODE-995-length-11159-cov-4.021884_pt1 | contig 11159 bp, 6 predicted proteins | sample MGYA00513663_ERZ506432 | MGnify/ENA metagenome assembly ERZ506432
TAAAACGCACCGAGCACGAGCGCGATATACGCGACGTTTATCAGCACGGCTCTTCTTCTTTCAACAGTTTCCGGAGACATTTTCTGCCCCTCTTCTTTCAACGGCCTTTATTTCTGTTTACGGTTTCAAGGCGGCATAATACATCATATATATTATACTATTTTGCCTTAAAACTCAATGAGTTTGAAAAATACTTCACAAAAAAGTAAAAAAGTTTTCTTTTGAGACTTTATCGCCGCTCTCCTTTGTGATAAAATAGTAAAAAAATAACAGTGGGGAGAAAGTTGCCATGTATATAGCTATAATGGGCTACGGCGTTGTCGGAAGCGGCGTTGCCGAGGTCATCAACAAAAATCACGACAGTATAGTAAGAAAGAGCACTCAGTCCGAGCTCGAGATAAAATACATCCTCGACCTCAAGGACTTCCCCGGGGACCCCAACGAGAAGCTCTTTATAAAAGATTTCAACATCATCCTCAACGACCCCGAGGTTAAGGTTGTCGTCGAGACAATGGGCGGCCTTCATCCGGCATACGAGTTTGTCTCCGCCTGCCTCAAGGCGGGCAAGAGCGTCGTCACCTCGAATAAAGAGCTTGTCGCTGCCAAGGGCTGCGAGCTGCTGAAATATGCCGCGCAGCACAACGTAAACTTCCTGTTTGAGGCGTCGGTCGGCGGCGGTATTCCGATAATCAGGCCGATAAGCCAGTGCCTCGCCGCAAATGAGATAGACGAATTCGCCGGCATATTAAACGGCACAACGAACTTCATTCTCACCAAGATGATAAACGACAATATGGCGTTTGAGGATGCGCTCAAGCTCGCGCAGGATAACGGCTACGCCGAGCGCGACCCCTCCGCCGATATTCTCGGCTTTGACGCGTGCCGCAAGGTCTGCATACTCGCCTCGCTCTGCTTCGGCAAGCACGTCTATCCCGAGCAGGTGCATACCGAGGGCATAACCGAGATAACCCTTGAGGACGTTGACTACGCCAAGGATTGGGGCGGAGTCATAAAGCTGCTCGGCAGGGCGCGCAAGAGCGAGGACGGCAAGCACATCTATGCAATAGTCAGCCCCGCATTTGTCAATCATCACAGCCAGCTCGCAAGCGTCGATGATGTTTTCAACGCTATTCTCGTGCGCGGCGACGCGATAGGCGACGTCGTATTCTACGGCAGAGGCGCGGGCAAGCTGCCCACCGCGAGCGCGGTCGTCGGCGATGTCATTGACTGCGCACGCCATGAGAACAAGCAGAAATTCTTCGGCTGGGCGGACAGCGAGGAGGGCTATGTAGCCGACTACCTCGATATGCCCACTGCGCTCTACGTCAGAGGACGCGCTCAGCAAAAGCAGCAGGTCATCTCCTCGGCGGAGAAAACCTTCGGCGAAATAAAGCTCTTAAAGCGCGCCGGTGCGCCGGAGGACGAGTTCGCCTTTGTAACTCCCGCAGCCTCGGAGCGCGAGCTTCGCACGAAGCTCGAAACCCTGCTCGGCGCAGAGATTATTTCGACAATCAGAGTTACGGATTATTGATAATTTTTCAAGCGGGACTGTCTATATGGCAGTCCCGTCAATCTTTCGAAAAAGTCTGTCATTGCGCGGACTCAAGGCTCTCCGGTGTAATGGGAGCTGTCGCGGCTAAGCCGTGACTGAGGGGTTGCTGTGATGAAAGTTCAAAATACTCAGCATTTTGAAAAATTTCAACTTATTCAGAACAATCCCTCCGGCGCTTCGCGCCTTATCCCTTTACACAAGGGAGGCGCTGATTTTTATCCGCTGTTTCGCGCCTTATCCCGAGCTTTTCGGAAAGCTTCATAAGGTTCTCGATATCGCCGCCGACAAGTCTGCCGTCCTTATTCGGCGGAAGATTTATAACCGCAAGGTTCTGCGCGTTCGGCACTGCCCGTTTTCGGCGGCAACTTCGTTGTCATGCAGTGCGCGCACTTTGCTTTTCGTGCGGTTTGCCGTACTTCATTGGCGAAGCGCTTCATTTTTCATTCGCCGAAGGTGCTTTTTACAGAAAACGGAATCGAGTGCTCGCAAGGGCTTTTCCCTATGAGCACTCGATTTTTCTGTTTTATGTGCAGAGGTATACACAAACGCCTGACTTAGCCGTCAATAGTGATCCACATCGCGGGGCGAACGGCATCGGCACTACTGTAGGCACTGCCGCCGTCCTCGGAGACGTCGCCGCCAACTTCGACATCGGCTGCATTATACAGATTGAAGCCGGGCGACCGCAGCCACCACCAGCAGGTGGCTTTGCCACCTTTGGTATAGCTGTCACTTGTATATGCTCCGTTTGATATGGCATATTCGGTAGGCACACACTTTCTCGCTTCATCGGAAGTGAAATATTTTTCTGCTTCGACAATGCTCAGGAGAAATACTCTGTCTTTGGTCGCATTCCCGGGGTAGGTGTCATATTCCGGATTCTTGTCTGCCGATACCGTTACCGTAGGAATCTTAGCCCTTTCCTCGGCAGAAAATGCAGCGTTAATAAAATCGTTGTTCAGCCATTTGCGAAGTGTACAAGTCTCCCAAGTTCCACTTGTTCTATATGAATTGTACTCCTGATGGTCGAGTGCCTTATCGCTTATAACAAGAACCCTGTTCTTTTCTTTTGCCAAAACCAGCCACTCAATATTCTCTTTACCGTTGGAAGTCTTGTTATCCTGCTCGTAAGTGCCGAAATATACAATATCTCCAACCTTTGCATTCTTTATTTGCGCTTGTTTTGCACTCTTCAGCTTCTCGGCACTGTCTCTATATGAAAGACCGTCTAAGAGCATATATGCCGCCTTATAATCGCCGGAATCAATTAGCTGCGTTGCTTTATTAAGTTTATATTGCGGTATAATGACGGTTTTCAGCAAAATAAGAAAAACAATTAAAACGCAGACGATCGGTGCTGTGATGGTGATGATTTTCTTTATCTTCTTCTTTGCTTTCTCGGCAGCAATGCGGTGTTTTTCCTCTATGCGTTCGCGCTCCAAACGGTCGGCTTCCTGTTTTGCCTTGAGTTCTTCTATCTTCTTTTGGCAAGCGTAAATCTGCTCGTCGGCATCTTTCCAGCCGGAGATACTTTCAAACATTCTGATTGCCGATGCGTAATTGCGTATTATGTTTCCGGTCATCTGAGAACGAGCCGAATTGTAAAGAGCGTCTTTGCGGCAAATCTCCGCATTATCAAGACATTTTTCAACAAGAGAATCCGCGTCCTTGAAGCCGGGAACCGTTTTGAATATCTCCGCTGCGGCTTTATAACCATTCTCGCTGTTTGCTTCGTTCATCGCGCTGACCGCTCTGTTATAGATCCCCGTTAAGCGGGCGTTTTCGTTGCGCTCGTTGATATGGGCGATATAGCCTTTCAATGTTTCAATCAGCTTCGGCTCGGCAAAGCGCAGGATTTTATTATAGTTGCCGCTGCCGTCAAACGGCTGTTCGCAATTTTGCAAGTCCTCCATGCGGCACGCACGGCACTCCGCCATGAGCTTGCCCAAGTACGCCCTCGCGTTCTTCGGATCCTGATCCAGCACCTTTTCGCAGTATTCGTTCGCCTCGCCCCAGTCGCCGTCCTCGAGGAACATGAAAGCTCGCTCCAAAAGCGGCTCTACATTTACACTGCCGCCGACAGCAACCGTCTCTTTGACCTCCGCCTTGGACGCGCCGGCAGAAACAATCTTCTTAATGCCGCGGATAAGATCCTGCATGAAGCCGAGCTTTGACATATCCTGCGCCTGCAGGTGCGAAAATTCCTCCGGCAGGTCATAGGGATCCATGTCCTTATATGCGGGAATGAGCATCTTTTTGCCGTTGCTGTTTTTGACGAGCGAAAGATATCTCGACCACTCGTTTTTCACCCACACGGCGTTGAAATACTCGGGCTTTGTGCCGAGCACTACCATGACCTTGGCGCTGTTGAGAGCGGCGAATATGTAAGGCTCGTAGGCCGTGCCGAGCTTGTCCTCAAGCGTGATGCGCGAGAAGAACACCTTGAAGCCCTCCTGCGTGAGCTGATGATAAAGGTCATTTGCAAGGACGCTGTCCTGTGTTCTTCTGCCGCTGTTATCGGTCTCTTTGTAGCAGATAAACACATCGAAAGGCTCTTCTTTTTGCGAAATCGCCAGAATCCCCTTTTGAATCTCGTTTATCGCCTTAGCCTCATCCTCATAAAGCTCTTTTTGATAGCCGTCGGCATAGTGCAGAGCGGACTTGTAGTTATCGTCATCGAAAATCGACGTAAACTGAGCGCGGTTCACGGTGGGAATGCGCTTGCGGCTCTGCGGGTCTTCCACATATTCGATTCCGTAGTGGCAGAGAACGAGCGACCAATACGCCTCGGCGTCGGTGTTGTCCTCGTTGAGTATCTGCTCATAGATTCCCGCCGCCTTGTCGAAATCGTTGTTGCGGCGAAAATGGTTCGCGCGGTCATAAAGATTCGCTTTTCTGTCGTCGTCCAGACGGGGCAGGGTCTGCTTTGTGCCGCACGAGTCGCACACGCCGACGGTATCCCCGGGGTTAAATTCTATTGTGCCGCCGCACATTTTACATTTGAAGATTGACATGGTTATTCTCCTTTATGCTACAGTTTCTATTGCTTCTACGGTTTTTTGACGAGAATTATAACCAATAATACCGTTTATATCAACAGTCTCTATTATTGATAGTAAAGTTGACAGTTTAATTACGATACGAGCAGTCACATTATGAGTATTGTTATCTTGAATAATGACCATCTTTTCGTGAGTAGATGAATATTTCAGCAAGAACTTACCGTGTGCAAAGCCATCTCTTATTCTATAAAATAGTTTCAAATACTTATTGCTTTCGTTTGTATCACTAATAACGGCTCTCTCAGTATCATAATCTGATAATGAACCATCTAAAAGGTTACACTTTTTGAAAAGATCATCCAAATTATTTTTGTCGGTCAAAAAGCAAAATCTGTCGTTTTTTAAATCGATAACTTTGGAAAGAGCTTTACCCAATTCTGTTTTGACTTTTTTATGTTCAATGGTCTGCTCTATTAAATTATCGTTCCACCCATAATCAGAAAATGAGCGTTTCTTAAAGCTTTGTGATCCGCACATTGAGTAGGTAACATAGAATGAGTACACACAGAAAAATTCATGCTTCGTTAGTGAATACTCATCCTTTTCGGCATATATTATTGAGTTTTCTTTTGTGTACCTATGTTTTGAATTGCTTTTCATTTCAACGCCTTACACTTCTTGCTTCTGTCGCCGACAAGGATAACCAATTCGTCCGCGATTTCTTTCGCTTTCGTCGCATCATCGGCACCGACGGCAGAGGACAGCTCATCCATTTTCACTGTAATTTTTGCCTCAATCACGGAAAGAGCGTCATTTGACATCGGGTCGGAATAACGAACGGCTTCATATACCTTTTTGCATTCCGTTTTCACGGCGTCGCTTTTGGCGCGGTCGAGTAAACTCTCGGCGTCAACAGTCAGAAGCTTTATGAACTGCGTCTGCGTTTTCACTTTTTCGTGAACCTCGCCGACAGCGTCGCTCGCCCAGTCCGCTTTTACGACGGCTATCGCAGTAAATGCGGCGACAACCGCGCAGACAACGGCGGCAATCCACACCGGGCAGTTGGGGATCAGCATCAGTGCGCCGCCCAAAACGAGCATGGCTATAAGGCCGGTATAGCTGACGGTAATCAGCGGCACCTTGTAAAACAGCTTTTCAAGGTTCTCCGCCTTAAACGCCTTGTTTGCGCAAAGAAGATTGGCTGCAAACGAGGCTATTATAAACACCCACGCGATCCAGAATCGCACGTCATAACTGACAACATATCCCGGGATAACGGGACGCGCCAAAAATACAACAATATTAAATACCGCGAACAAAACAGCCCAGATAATCGCATATGATTTGAAATTCTTTTTCATTTTTCAGTCCCCCGTTACAGAATGTTCTTGAGAAGCTCCGCTCTCATGGCGGCAAACTCCTCTTCGGTTATCAGCCCGGCCTCTTTCATCATACCGAGCTTTTCCACTTTCGCCTTGAACGCCGCCATATCATCGGTCGTCTGAGCAGGCTGAGTAGGCTGAGCGGGTTCGGACGCAGCCTGCAGCGCACCGCCTACCGCATTGCCCACAACGCCGCCTACCGCGCCGCCGACACCCGCCATGGTGCCGAGTCCGACACCCATATTGGTGAACTGACCGACCGCCTCGTTCTGCGCCACCTTTGCCGCCACATCGAAGCCGCGCTCCTGCGCATATGTATAGCCCTCCTGGGCTCGCTTTGTGGCCTGAGCCTGAGAATCGATGACCACCTTCTGCGCCTCTGTCTGCGCATAGATGAGATCCGTCTTCTGGCGGAGCGTCGCCTCGGCAATGTCGGCATACTGGCGGAAATGCAGCTCCTTGAACTTCTCATACTGTCTGTCGCCGTCCGGCTTGACAATATTCGTAACAAAGAAGCGCTCTAAAGCAATACCGTAATCGGCAAAATCCGGAATAAGCAGTTTATGTATATTCTCGGAGAATGCCGTCAGATTTTCGTCGATTTCAAAGATGTTGATGGCATTCGCTTTAATCACCTGGGCAATGTAGGTCTTGACCCTGGTCATTAAAAATGCGCGGAAAAAGCCGATAAGCTGCTGCTGACCGAGATAGTTTTCCGTTCCCACAAGCTTAACGAGAAGCTTGCGGCTGTCCTCAGCGCGAAGGCTCATTTCGCCCGACGCACCGATGGAAATCGGGAATCCGTAAGTGGGATCGACATACTGCACCTTCGAGTCCGTGCCCCACTTGATAGCCATCTGCTCGGCTTTGTTGATAAAATAGACCTCGCAATGGAACGGGGTTTTGTCGCCGGTCGTTCTGTTGAGAACCTTTCCGATTTTCGGGATATTCTCGGTTTTCAGTGTATAACGACCGGGTCCGAACAGATCCAGCGCCTGACCGTTCATGAAGAAAATCGCTTCCTGCGACTCGTGAACGATGAGCTGTGTCAGGCTGTCAAAATTCTCGCAGGGATGCTTCCAAATGAAGGTGCTGTTGTCACCCTCGTACTTGATAATTTCGGCAATGTTACTCATAAAGTAATCATCTCTCCTTTTTGTGATTTTTCAATGTGTCTTTTTACAAATGTCATATACCTATATACTGTCCGTTTTTTGTCTCTTTGATTGCTCGGCAGACCCGGCAATAAATCGCCTCTGCGAAGTACCGTTACGCCCTCCCTAATGTCATAATCATTATTATGTTGTAAGAAAATGCGGATACGCTTTGTCGGTTAAGTCTCTCGAGAACATTCGCGGATTTTTTTGCTTGCGGGAACATATAAAAGTGCAGACCGACACAAGCTCATTCTAAAATTTTAAAATGGGCTTGGATTTATATGCTTTAAAGTCGACAATTTCCCGAACGATTTTGCACTATCCGTCAAAACGACTTGCTTTTTTGGATTTTTCTTGCTATGATTATGGTAAAGTTGGGTTTTCTATAAGCCTATGTCGGATTTTTTTACAACATAATAATGATTATGTCTCATCCGCCGTATCGGGCGTTTTTATATTATTAAGTGCATATTTTCCATGCGGCGGCGATGCTCGGTGCCGGTAGATATAATATAAATTCGCGTCGTATCAATGCTGCTGTGTCCGAGGATGTCGGCAAGCTTGGCGATATCCTTTTCTATGCCGTAAAACACCCGCGCGAAAAGGTGGCGCAGGTTATGCGGAAAGACCTTTTCTGGGTTGACGTTTGCCTCCCCGCACAGAGCTTTCATCTCGCGCCAAATGTTTGTGCGGCTTATCGGTTTTCCCGTTCGCGTTATAAAAATCATGCCGTCTTTAATATTCTGCTCCGCCGCGTAACGGAGCAGTTTTTGTTTCAGCTCTTTTACTATAAAAACCGTTCGGGTTTTCGACTTGCAATGAACAACCGCCTTGCCGCTTTTTGCCGCTTCAACGGTTATGTATTGCAGCTCGCCGACGCGAATGCCTGTCCCGCAAATTGTTTGCAGAACAAGACTCAGTCGTTTACTCTGTCTGCGTTCCGCTGCCAGGCACAGTCTTTTGTACTCGGCTTTGGTCAGTTCCCTTTCCTCGGGGCAGAAAACCTGCTGCTGAAGTTTTAGTGATTTCACCTTTAAACCGTGCCAGCCCAAAAACGCAAACAGACTGTTTAAGCTTGCAAGCATGGAATTGACGCTCCGCACGGCATAACCTGCCTGCAAATATTTCTTGTATGCAATCACCGTTTCTTTTGTGATTTCACCGTCTTTGGCATACACTGCAAACGCTTTCACATCGCGGATATATTTTTCAACCGTCGCTTCGCTCCTCTCCTCCAGAATAAGATACTCCTTAAATTCGGCAATTATTTTTTCGGTCAGCAGCCGTACGCTCATTACATTTACCTCCGGGTATTTTTCATATTTTACCCGAAAAGTATGAAAACAAAGACACCTCGCAGCCGTTATACCTGCGAGGTGTCCGTTTTTTGTCATTTGGCAAAGCGCTTTTTCAAGGCAGTCTTTACTATTTCTCAAGTCCGCAGTCCGGTTACTACCGGGGGCTGATATCGTAGATGTGTATCTGTGTGTAATCTCATTCTGCACAATCAGCGGCCTGTTCGCCGCTTCCTTGTGCGCCTTAGACAGCTTGTTCAGATCGAATGACTTTAAATATGCCGCGATAAATACTGTGGCAAAGGACAAAATGGATGATACGATTTTTATCCAAAGCCGGTCGGCGAAAATAGTGGATAGAATTCCGATGTAGTTATCGTAGATGGTTATCAGATAATTTTTCACGATGGGAAAACGGCTGCTCCGAACATCCTCGAAACAGCCGTTTGCTTTGTTAAGTTTTGCCGTAAATCAAATAAGCACTTCTTCAATCGGACCTTTGAACGCGCTGTCATGAAGCGGGAACGGCTTCGAGAGATCTTTAATAAACGGAGTAAAAACCGCCCGTTTAAAAATTGTCGGCAACTGGTATTTTGAAAGAAGTTCGCCGACGGCCTCCTTTTTGCATGGATTTTTGCGAATTTCAAAGGCTTTTAATTCAACTTTAATATCTGCGTCTGCCGGAACCGAAGACAGAGTAATAACGGTTTTTCCGCACTTGTATTCGGGTGAAACAGGGGTTATTCTGCCGGAGACCTTGACGGTGATTTCCTTTGCCGAGGAGATATCGTCAAAGACGAGCTTCCATTCACGTTTTGAAGGAACGACGGAAAGATCTCCCTTGGCAGCACTGATTTCAAACAACAGATCCTCTCCTGCTTCTTTAACAGAAAGTACGGTTTCCGCAAAAGCTCCGTCTTCAAAGCTCATCGTTTCGCCATCGTCCTCATAGAGGGTAAAGCTGTTTGTTCCTCTGAAAATTCTGATAGTCAGCTTTTCGGGATTCGACCAGTCGTTAGTCTTGCTGTTTTGAGAAAGAGGAATGATAGCTCCCTCTTTTGCGAGCACGGGCAACGCATTCAAATCACGGTACATGGTAACAAAGCGTTCGCCCTCATAGATTCTGCCGGTATACCAGTCTGTCCATCTGCCTTTCGGCAGCCACACTTTTGCGGGTGCAAGGTAGGTGCGCTTGTCAGCGGGCTTGGTAATAGGTGATACCATGAGCTCAGTGCCGAAGAAAAACTGATTCGGCACTTCATAGGCGGCTTTTTCGCACGGATATGAGTAATACATCGGCTCGCAAAGGGCGCGTCCCTCTGTGTGGGTGAGACGGTTAATCGAGTATATGTACGGAATGAGCGCATGACGTTCTCTGAGCGCATTCACTGCCGCTGTTTCTGCGGCAAAGCTGTATTTCCAAGGCTCTTTACCCATGAACTCGTCTTTTGTTGAATGAAGGCGCATTATCGGGCTGAATTCACCGAGCTGAACCCAGCGAACATAAAGCTCATCATTCCTTGAGCCGAGCTGATGACCTCCGATATCATGACTCCACCAGGTATAGCCGACGTTTGCGGCATTTGCAGTGAAATACGGTTGAAAATCAAGGCTCTTCCAGCTGATTATCGTGTCGCCGGAAAATCCGAGAGGGTAGCGGTGAGAGCCGACCTCGGCGAAGCGTGAAAGAATGAGGGGCCTTTTGCCGGTTGAGGCAAGATCAAGAGTGTGATAATGATTGAGCGCCCAAAGGGGATCAAGACCTTTGATTTTTGTATCCTTTTCCTGCTGCCAATCGATCCACCAGAAATCTACGCCGTCTTTTTCGTAGGGTCTGTGGAGAATGTTGAAATAGGCATCAATGAATTTCGGGTCGGTAATATCAAAGGGAATGCGTTTTTTGCTCTTCGGGTCAACGCCCATAAAGCGTGCAAAATCTTCGTACTGATCTTCAAACGGGCGTACTCCCTGCGCCGGATGGAGGTTGACGGTGACCTTGAAGTTCTTGTCGTGCAGCCACGAAAGCAGTTCTTTGTAATCCGGAAAAAGTTCGGTGTTCCAGCTGTAGCCGGTCCAGCCCTGAGACTGAAATGCTTCTACAATGTTCCTGTAGGGCAGAAAACCATCACGGCGAAAGAGTGCATTTTCTTTTCCGAAACGTTTAATAACATCTACCCAATGCCAATCCATGTCAATTGTTGCAACCGAGATAGGAATATCACGTTCAAGAAATTTTTTCATCAGATCGATATATTCCTGTTGACTGTAGTCCTTGTATCTGCTCCACCAGTTGCCAAGGCAGTATCTCGGGACGAGGGGTACCGAGCCGCATAGCTTAAAAAAGTCTTTGAGGCAACCGCGAAAATCATTGCCGAAAGCAAAATAGTATTCGTCTTTTTGAATGTGTCTGCGCTCTTTCAAGGTTCCGTCCGTGTTCATGATCACTGTTTTTGAATCGTCAACAACAGAAACGCCGTTTGTGCTCATCAGCCCGTCCCCGAGCCTGACAGAGCCGTTTATCATGTCGAGAGTGCGGTAGGTACCCTTGAGGTTGCCGGCTTTGAAGTTGGTGACGCATCTTGAGTCCTTGAGCGTAATGCTCTCTGTTTTGCCTTTTGAAAGGTCAAAGCGGAATATAATATCATCTGTTTTTATCACGATTTTATTGTTATCCTGAGAAAAGCTGAATTGGGGTCTGTCGAAATCGCGGCAGATAACGGTCTGAGTCGCTTCATCGGTAAAAATCCGTTTTTCGTCTTTTTCAACGCGGA
>ERZ506432.996-NODE-996-length-11157-cov-3.539272_pt1 | contig 11157 bp, 9 predicted proteins | sample MGYA00513663_ERZ506432 | MGnify/ENA metagenome assembly ERZ506432
ACCGATTCCCCTTGCGCAAGTTCACCTTGGATTCTGGCGTTGAGAGAGGGGGATTTGTACAGCGTCAGCGCTTCCTTTGTGGTGGCGGAAGTTTCCTCTGTAATGTTGATGCCACCCGACTGCATTGGCAGCGGTGTCGTGGTCGACGTGACGGGCGGCAAGGACATTGCCCTGCTCGCAGCGGGAATGGCGGCGGTGAGACTCGGAGTGCCGCTTATCGCATACAACAAACGGACAAAAAGATACGCAAATATAAGCGAATACGAGCCCGCTATGAGGGCGAATATATTCGGGCTGCTCGACTGCGAGGATTTTTTCAATGTCAGCGGCGGACGCGTTACGGAAAGCGAGGATTTCAGCGAACACAAAGACGACTTCGGTGCTTTCTGGTCAAAGGTTCTCGACATTTGGAACATCTATCTTGAAAACATCGGTTCATGGGTGCCGCACGTTCAGTTCTTGCAGAAGGTCAGCCCCGCCTGCGAGCCTAACGGCACCGTACCGCTGAAAGTCCGCGCTCCTGAGCACATCGGAGTCAACGGCAAGCAAATTACAAGAAACGACGCAATTCTCATGTCCCTTGAGCGCTGCGGCGGGATAACGGAGCTTAAATATCACGAGAACGGCGAGTGCACATTCAGCTACTGCGATAAGGCTTTTCGGCACTATCTGACCGATGTGGGAGCGTTTCTCGAGCTGTTTATTCATCTCTGCGCCGTTACCACTGGAAAATTCAGCAGTGTGCGTTCGCGCGTTAAATACAACTGGGAATACAGCCGCATACGTCACGACAGGACGACGATATACAGACCCGCGAGCAATGAGATAGACGTTATCGCAATAAACGGCATAGAGCCGCTGTTCATATCCTGCAAGACCTGCGCGCCGGACATGAAGCATATAGACGAAATATACCCCCAGGCCATGCGTATGAGCGGCGGAGAGGGGCACGCGGTTTTCGCCTGCACTCACACAATAGACAAGGATATGCCGATTTACAACAAGGCGAAAGCCCTCGGAGTCTATATAATTGACGGAGACGACATAAAGAACAGACTTGTTACCGAACGCCTCATAGAGATAGCGGAGGACAGGTATATCTGGAAAGATGAGCCGGAATACGGCAATCTCATAAAATAAAAAGAGCCGTCATAAAGACAGCTCTCTTATCGGATTTATTCTGCAAGAAGCTTTTCCGCGGCCGCAAGCTGAACGCTTGTGCAGAGCAGGTCAACCGCAAGTTCAAGCTCCTCAACGGGCGGGAAGGTCGGCGCGATACGAATGTTTGAATCGTCGGGATCCTTTCCGTAGGGATAGGTGGCTCCTGCGGGAGTGAGCACAACGCCGGCCTCCCTGCAGAGCTCAACCGTCCTCTTGGCGCAGCCGTTCATAACATTGAGACTGATGAAATATCCGCCGTTGGGGTTGGTCCATTCGGCGATGCCTTTGCCGCCGAGCTCCTCATTGAATGCCTTGAGAACAGCGTCAAACTTCGGCGCGATTATTTCGGCGTGCTTTTTCATATGTGCTCTGACTCCGTCCATATTCTTCAGGAATTTCGCATGGCGAAGCTGATTTATCTTATCATAGCCGATGGTCTGCCTCTTCATGCGATCCTTTATCATCGCAACGTTCTTGTCCGAAGCGGCAAGTGCGGCTATACCTGCGCCGCTGAAAGTAACCTTCGAAGTTGAGACAACCTCTATAAGCATATCCTCGGTAGAGTTTTTCTCGCATTCGGGAAAAATGTTTAGAAGCTTGTCGGGCGTCTCTCTGAGATCATGAACGATATAGGCGTTATCCCAGATTATTCTGAAATCCTTTGCGGCGGGTTTGAGAGCCGCTATACGGCGGACTGTCTCGTCCGAATATGTTGTTCCGTCGGGATTGGAGTATTTCGGGACGCAGAACATACCCTTTACGCTGCTGTCCTTTATAAGCTCCTCGACTTTTTCCATATCTGGGCCGTCCTTCGTGAGAGGAACATTTATCATTTCAATACCGAAATATTCGCAGATACCGAAGTGTCTGTCGTAGCCGGGAACGGGACAAAGGAATTTAATCTTCCCCTGCTGCATCCACGGCTTGTCGCCCGCACCGTGAGTCATGCACTGCCCGATAAAATCAAACATGACATTGAGGCTGGAATTGCCCATAACGATAACGTTTTTATCCTCGACCTCGAGCATCTCGGAGAAAATCGCCTTGCATTCGGGGATTCCGTCAAGAATACCGTAGTTTCTGCATTCAAGTCCCGTTGACGATTTTACGTCGTTTATCTTGAGCATATCCATTGAGAGGTCGAGCTGCTGCGTGCAGGGCTTGCCTCTGGACATATCGAGCTTTAGGTCTTTAGCCTTGAAGCTGTTATATTTTTCCAAGAGCCGTGAGCGGAGTTCTTCGAGCTCCTTTTTGGACATTGATTCAAAAGTCATGTTGATTCCTCCGTAAACAAAGATCTTGTATATTCTATTATATTCCGCCCGAATTTGCAAGTCAAAAAGCCGAATCCTGCAAAAAAATCTTTGTTTTGCCCATATATACACCGTTTTTATGGGCGAAATTTGAGCATAACTTTTATAAGAAAGGTGATTCAAATGAAAAAAAGGTCAACGCGCATACTCTCCGTCCTGCTCGCGGTACTCCTTTTCTGCTCGGCTCTTCTCCCCTGTTCATTTGCGGCAACCGCCGAGGAATGGGACGAAAACTGGGACAGGCTAAAAAACGACTCTTCGGCGGTCTCGCTCTCCCCCGGTAGCGACCCCTCAAGCATGAACTTCACCTGGCTCACACCGACCGACAGCGGAATGGTCATGTTTCAGATAGCAACAGACAGCTCAATGAAAAACGGTGAGTTTCTGAAGGTTGAGCGCACACACACCGCTCTTTACGGCTGGAAAAACGACGTTACCGCCGAAAATCTCAAGAGCGACACCACCTACTATTACAGGGTAGCCGAAAAAGGCAAGTGGTCAAAGACATATTCGTTCAACACCGGCAACGAAAAAGATTACAGCGTGCTCTTCGTTTCGGATACGCAGATAGGCCGTTCGGGCGACAGAAAGCTTGACGAGGTATTGAAGCACGATTCGCTCGGCTGGAACAACACTCTCGAAGCGGCCGTGAAATACGCGCCCGATATATCTTTTATGATCTCTTCGGGCGATCAGGTTGAGACCGCCATAACACAGGAGCAGCATAATCTTTTCTTCAACCCCGAGCTTATGCGCTCGCTGCCCGCAGCCACAGCTATAGGCAACCACGACTTCTATTATCCGCTCTATTCGATAAGAAGCAATCATCCGAACAGATTCGACCGCGAGCTTCTTCAATGTCCCGCGGGCAAGGGCTACTATTTCAAGCGCGGCGAGGCACTGTTTATAGTCCTCAACTCGAACAATGTCCTCACCTATGACCACGAGGAACTCATAAAAGAGGCTATGGAGTTTTATCCCGATGCACTTTGGCGCGTAGTTGTTATGCATTACAGCATATACAGCCGCAACGAGGAGGATAATTTCTACCGCCCGCTGTTTTCAAGGATATTTGACAAATACGATATCGACCTTGTGCTGAGCGGTCACGACCATATCTATACCCGTTCGGCGCTCTTGCGCGGCAATGAGAGAGTGGAGAACGGCGGCACACTCTATCTTGAGGCGAGCACCGCCTCCGGCTGCAACTACGGAGGTCAGCCCGACGCGACCCCGTGGTACGCCGAAAAATGCATTCAGCTGCGCACGCCCACATATGTCCTGCTGAATTTCACACAAGGCAAGATTTCAATAAAAGCTCTGCGGAGCGACACTAACGAAGTTTTCGACTCCTACGAGCTGACAAAAGCAGCGCCGTCAAATACAGAATATAAAGACAGTCTGCTTCAAAGATTATATCTTTTCTTTGCGGACAAGATATTCAAACTGCGCGATATAATTTTCTGAATACAGCACAAATCACCTCTCGGAATTAACGCCGAGGGGTGATTTTTCATATAATATATCGCTTCTTCTCGGAGCAAAAAACTTGCAGGAGGAAACAAAATGTTCAAAAAAGCTTCCGATATACTGTCGGATTACTACTATTTTCAAGCCGATATAAACGGAAACAGCAGCGCCCCGGATATGTCCGGCACGGCGAGATTCTATCCGTGGCTCGACGGAACTATGGTTGAGATAGAGCTCAGCGGAATGCCCGCAAGAAACGAGCCGTTTGCGGTTCATATTCACGAGGATGCATTCTGCGAGCCAGAGGAACATGAAGATACTCCCGAACGGTGTGCGGCAACAGCAAAACACTCAGGGCATACCATCACTCTTCCCGGCGTCTTTTCAAATAACGGCTACGCTTATATGGCAACCTACACCGACCGTTTTATCCCGCAGCAAGCAGAAGGGAGAACCGTGATAATTCACAGCTCCCCCGACAGCTTCACTTCAACCGATACCTTCGGCAACCGCATCGCCTGCGGAATTATACACCGAATGGAAGTCGGCAAATCACTTTAATTTTCTCAGATCGTTTGCCCTTATCTCCGTGCGCCTGATTTTGCCGTTGACGGTCTTGGGAAGAGAATCGACAAACTCAATAACTCTCGGATATTTATAGGGCGCGGTCTCTTTCTTGACATAAGTCTGAAGCTCTTTTTTAAGCTCCTCCGAGCCATCGAAGCCCGGTTTGAGAACGATTGTCGCCTTGACGACATTGCCTCTTATCGGGTCGGGAAGCCCGGTTACGGCGCATTCGAGAACCGACGGATGCTCTGTAAGCACGCTCTCTATCTCAAACGGTCCGATTCGGTATCCGGAGGACTTTATGACATCGTCGGTTCTTCCGACATACCAATAATAGCCGTCCTCATCCTTCCACGCGGTGTCACCCGTATGATAAAGACCGTCGTGCCACGCCTCGGCGGTTTTCTTTTCGTCACGGTAATAGCCCTTGAAGAGTCCGAAAGGAACCTTCGGCTCGGTATGAACGACAATCTCGCCGGTGACACCGGGCGGCACGGGCTTGCCGTCCTCGTCGACGATATCCACATCGTAGTGCGGCATAGGCTTACCCATAGAGCCGGGCTTCGGCTCCATGCCGACGCGGTTTGCAATGAGCAAGGTGGTCTCCGTCTGACCGAAGCCCTCCATGAGCTTTATCCCCGTCTCATCGTACCACTTGTTGAAAACATCGGGGTTGAGCGCCTCGCCCGCGATAGTGCAGTATTTGAGCGCGCTCAAATCATAGGAAGACACATCCTCCTGGAGCATAAATCTGAACATTGTGGGCGGGCAGCAGAGGCTGGTGATTTTATACTTTTCGAGTATCGAGAGTATTTCTGCGGCATGGAACTTGTCATAGTCATAGACAAAAACGCAGCTCTCCATAAACATCTCGCCGTAAAGCTTGCCCCAAACAGCCTTGCCCCAGCCGGTATCGGCTATTGTCAGATGAATGCTGTCGGCGTTGACATCGTGCCAATATTTGGCGGTTGTCAGATGTGCAAGGGCATATGTATGCGCGTGCATTGCCATTTTCGGATTTCCTGTAGTGCCGGACGAGAAATATACTATCATCGGCTCATAGTACTTCGTTTCAACTCTCTCGAGATGAGAATCGGCATTTTCCATATCGGTCATAAAGTCATCCCAGCCGTCGCGCTTGCCGTTGACCATTATTCTCGTCTTTATCGAGGGGCACTCAGGCAGAGCCGCATCGACGTGCTCGGCGATCTCTCCGTCGCCTGTGCAGATAACCGCTTTTATGGTGGCGGCATTCGCTCTGTAAACTATATCATGCTTTTGAAGCATGAAAGTTGCGGGGATAATGACCGCGCCGAGCTTATGCAGGGCTAAAATGGTGAACCAGAACTGATAATGGCGCTTGAGTATAACCATTACCATGTCGCCTTTTCCTATGCCCTTGCTTCTGAGCATATTGGCGGTCTTATCACTGTAATATTTTAGGTCGCCGTAAGTAAATATTCTTTCTTCGCCAGCCGGATTGCACCAGAGAAGCGCGCGCTTATCCGGCTCTGCGGCAGCTATGGCATCAACAACGTCATAGGCAAAATTGAAATTTTCGGGGCATTTGAGAGTATAATCAACCACATTTCCATTGCTGTCATATACCTCATCCACAAAGTTTTTATTTAAATCAAGCATATATCAAGAGTCCCTTCGCTTAAACGATTATTTTATTTCTTCTCTGTTTTCTTGAGGATTATCGCAAGAAAAACGCAGTCCTCGCCGCCGGTCGCTATCATTCCGTGACCGTGAGCGGAGTTATAGAGCACGGCATCGCCTGCGTTGAGTATCTCAAGATGATCTTCAAACGCAACTTTAAGACTGCCGCTGATAATATAATCAAACTCCTGTCCCTCATGCGTTGAGAGCGTTATCGGCTTATCCTGATCCTCGTCCGAATAAGGTGCGGTGACAAGGAAGGGCTCGCAATACTTATCCTTGAAGCGGTAGCCGAGATGCGAGTAGCTGAAGCCCGTGCGGCGCTTCATGGGGAGTCCCTCGCCCTTGCGGACTATAGAATAGAACGAAAGTCTCGGATTATCACCGGTAAGAAGCTCTATCATATCGACGTCGAACTTCTCGGCGCACTTATAAATAAACGTGAAAGAAAAATCAACTTCGCCTTTTTCGGCGGCAATATATTCTTCGGGGGTGCAGTCAACAGCCTGCGCCATTTCCTCTACGCTGTAGCCCATAATCTCGCGCAGGTCGCGGATTCGCTGTGCTATCTCCGTGATGATAATTTCCATAATTAAACTCTCCTTCTCAATAAAAATAAAATATAAAAACCGCCCCAAACATAATGTCTGGGGCGGCTGTTAACCGCGGTACCACCCAAATTCAGTGCATAGCACCCTCAAGCTCCAATAAGCTCTTGACCTTAACGCAGTCTTACGGAAACGCCTACTCGCAAAAGCTTTCGGGTCTCTGCTCGGGAGTGATTCGATTCTCCGGTTCATACATCCGTTTTCACCAACCACGGACTCTCTGCGGTACTTTTCCGGAATCTTTCTCCGTCATAGCCTTTATGGGCAAGATTCAGTTTTTACAAAGTATATAACCGAATAATCGGTTTGTCAATAGTTTTTTTGAATTTATTTTTCAAACATCGTTCCGCCGTGCGAATCAATCCCGACTGTAAGCGGGAAATCCTTGAAACTGAGGCGCTTGACGCTCTCGCAGCCCAAATCAAAAAAGGCTGTCTCCTCGCACTCGGTTATGCACTTTGAAGCGAGTGCGCCCGCGCCGCCTATTGCACAGAGATACACGGCGTTGTTTCGTTTTATAGCCTCAACTACCGACTCACTTCTCCCGCCCTTTCCTATCATGCAGCAGAGACCCTCATCAAGAAGCCGGGGCGCATAGACATCCATGCGGCTCGAGGTAGTGGGGCCGCAGCTGCCGATAACATCTCCGGGCTTTGTAGGCGTGGGGCCGGCGTAATATATCGCCGCATCTTTTAAATCAAACGGAAGCTCCTCGCCGCCGTCAAGCATGGCGCATATGCGCTTATGTGCCGCGTCGCGCGATGTATAGACGGTACCCGAAAGCAGTACTCTGTCCCCCGCGCGGAGCACATCACAGTATTTGCGAAGCTCGCTTGTATCTATTTTATATTCAGCCATCAGTCTTCTCCGAGAAATTTTTTTGTAAGCTCCGATATATCCTCGGATTCATCGGACTTGACGGGCTCTTCCGTTACGGCTTCTTCACTATGTACGCCGTCAGGTTCAATATCTGCGTCTGCGTCTTCGTCGGGTGCGGTAAATTTAAAATCAAGCCCGCCGCCCGCATTGAGGACATTGACAAGATTGCTTATTTCCTCATCGGATATTTCAATATCGGAGCCGTCCGAATCGCCGAAATCCTCATCGGTAAGGCTCGGCAGCTTGACCTCGCCGTTCTCGCCGAAAGTAAACTGATGCTCGTCTATCTCGTCCTCCTGAGAGTCGAGCTTATCGGCAACGCTGCTCAAGTTGGTCGAAAGCGAATTTATCTTCGAGACAAGGGAGGCGACGACAACGCCGAAATTATCGGACATCTGAGAAATATCCTCGCCTATCTCGTCAACTCCGCTTGCGGCCTCTTCAATGGTCTGCTTCGTCTGATTGGAAATGCCCTTTGCGGACGCCTTTGCGCTGCGGATTATCTTATCAGAATAGAGCAGAGCATCGAGAACGAGAGCGCCTATCTGACCCTCAACATCCTTGGCGCGTTCGCAGCCGACTTCAACGCTGTTGAGCTTCTCGTTGAGGGAATTGACTTCGTCCTCGAGAGCAAATATTTTCTTTGCATACTCCTCGCTCAGCGCAGAATATTCCTCAACGCGGGTCTGCTGCTCGGAGAGAAGAGTTTCAAGCTCCCTTGTCCGCTTTATGGCGGATGCGGCGCTCTCCTCGGTCTCCTTGAGCTTTTTCTGCGTGTCCGTTAACTGCGTCTGCTGGGCGCGAATATATTCAAGGACGTCTTCTTTGTTGAAGCCGCCGAAGGTCATCGTTTTGAAAAGCACATCTTTTGCCATGCTTTTATCCCTCATTTCTTTTAATAGGCGATAATATTATACGCGTCACTGTCGATTATGGCAAGCTTATTTTTAGAATAAATACATAAATCTCCGCCGCTGCGTATAAAAGCTATACCCTTATCGGAATATTTCATGTTTTTAAGCTCCGCTTTTTCCGACACGGGCGCAGTCTTTTTGCCGTCGTATAAATACAGATCCGCTATATCTCCGTCCGGAGAAGAGACGAAATTTTTGACTATAAGAACGCTTCCGTCGGACATCCTCGCAAAGGACGCCACATCCCCGTCGATTTTCTCTTTTTCCGCGGAATATTTATACAAATCACAGAGCGACGAGCCGGAAACGCTGCGCCGGTACCACATATCCGAGCCGATTATGCTGCAGGCCTTTACGCCGGTATCGAGCATCTCCGCGGCAGAAACAACTCCGTTTGACAGCGTATGCTTAAACAGCGAAAACGTATCGCCGGAGCCGTCAAACGACTTGACAAAAAGCCTGTCCCCCTCAATAATAAACTCGGCTTTCTTGCCGTCGTATGCGTCGAGCTTGACAGGTGAAGATGAATGCGTGTCGGCAAAGAGAAATCCCGTCTTCTTTGTGCAGGCCTTGACTGCGGCTACGGCGGTTTCCGCGACCGATTCGACCGAGGATGAGGCTAACTGCGCGTCAAGGTCCGACATTCTTACCGTGCTGCCGGTAATCTCGGTCATATAAAATACTGCGGAGGGCTCGCCGGAAGCCGATACTGCAAAGACCTCCGTCGGCACAACGTTTTCCGCGATTTTCTTTGAGCCGTCGGCAGTTCGGGCATAGAGATTGTAGCCCTGCCTGAAGGTATCGTCCTTTATCTGCTCATCGAGAGCCTGACGGATCTTATCGCGTGAGACCTTGCGGTTATATTTGGTCATATCGAGCTGATACTGTATGCTGAAGCCGAAGATAAAGGTGTAATCATTGCGGTTCGGCGCCTTTATAAGCTCGTCGTCCTTCGCCATGTCGTCGTCAATAATATCCCTCCAGCCAACAGCCGATTCTTTCTTGACGAAATAATAAAGGTTGCCGCCGGGAGAATACAGATCGTAAAGAACGGAGCTTACGGTTGTTGCTGTCTGAACGGGATTTTTACCCGGAGAGACGGAGAAAAGCTCTGACTCCCCCTCCTTATACGAGCCCGTTTCAAACAGCAGCTCGCAGTTTTTACCGTCATCGTAAAAATGAATGTTTGCGGCATTTTTAACGAGCTCTTTGCTGCCCTCGGAAGCCGAATAAATATACAGAGACTGAGAATCCGAAAGCTGTTTGACATAATACAGCACATCACCGGAGCTCGGCAGAAACAGCTCCTTTATAGCAAAATCAATATCTGATTTTTTGTTCTTTTTCAAATCGTATGCAGTAGTCATAACGGCGAGATTATCCGGGTTCTGCTTGGAATAATACAGTATTCCGTCATTGTACTTAAAGCTCTTTTCAACGCCGTAGTCCAGAAGCTTTGCTTCTTTTTTAGCTTTTGACGCGCTTTTTATACTGCACATATAGAGGTCATATTTTTGACTGACCTTCGCCGAGGCGGTGGTATAGATAAGATACTCGCCGTCCGAAGTGAGCAGCACCGACGAGTCGTCGGATATTGTCAGCTTATGTTTTTGACCGTAAGCGGAAAGATATGTTCCGCCGTCTGTCGCTTTATACACTATTGCCTGACTGTCGGCCTTGGGTACATTATTTTTGCCGGACAGCAGAAAAATCAACGCAGCCGTAGCTGCCGCCGCGAACACAAAAATGCTCACGGCAGCGACTGCGACTGTGCTTTTTTTGAATCTGATTTTAGCCATTTGAAAACCTTTCGGTCTGTTTTCAGCGGGCTGCCTTGAGTTCAAGCGCCTGCTTGGTCTTTTTAACTATGTTTTCCGCATCAAGACCGTAGATGTGGAGAAGCTCGACTGCCGGACCGGAGCGTCCGAAAACATCCTCTACGCCGAGCTTTACGACCGGCACGGGAACTGTTTCGCAAATAACCTCGCTGACGGCTCCGCCGAGTCCGCCGATAACGGAATGCTCCTCTGCGGTAACGATGGCTCCCGTGTCTCTTGCGGCGTCGATAATTGCCTGCCTGTCAATCGGCTTTATGGTGTGCATATTGATAACTCTTGCGGATATGCCTTCATTTTCAAGCATATCTCTTGCCATAAGAGCCTCGTTGACCATAAGACCCGTGGCGATTATGGTCACATCCTTACCGTCTGCGAGCTGAACCGACTTGCCGATTTCAAACTTGTAGTTGTCGGGATCGTTGAATCTCGGCACTGCAAGACGACCGAAGCGAAGGTAGACGGGGCCGTCATACTCCGCAGCGGCAAAAACAGCCGCTCTCGCCTCAACATCATCGGCGGGATTGATTATAACCATACCGGGGATGGTACGCATGAGAGCTATATCCTCGCAGCACTGATGGCTCGCGCCGTCCTCACCGACGGATATACCCGCATGGGTAGCACCGATTTTGACGTTAAGATGGGGATAGCCCACAGTGTTTCTTATCTGCTCAAAAGCACGGCCTGCGGCGAACATTGCAAAAGAGCTGGCAAATACAGTTTATCCAATGGTCGAAAGTCCGCC
>ERZ506432.997-NODE-997-length-11148-cov-4.187325_pt1 | contig 11148 bp, 10 predicted proteins | sample MGYA00513663_ERZ506432 | MGnify/ENA metagenome assembly ERZ506432
TAACCCCTCGCCGGGCAGGCGTACAGTCTGTCACCCTGCGGTGACTCTGCGCCGCCGAAGGCGAGATAAAATTATTACCTTTTGCCAGCAACCCCTCAGTCAGCCTGCGGCTGACAGCTCCCCTTACACAGGGGAGCCTTTGGGTTGGGGCGGCACCCGCCTTCTACGCAGGGGAGCCTGCGGGGCGGTGAGAATAGGGAACGGAAAGGAGTGTGCGGCGATGGCTCGTTTTGCCCCGAAGAATACCCTGCCGGCGCTTGGCGGGCTGTTGGGCGCTGCTTTGCTGATCGGCTATGCCCCCGCTGCCGCGGAGGGAGCGATGCGGGGACTTTCCGCCTGCGGGCGGGTCATTCTGCCGGCGGTGTTCCCGTTTTTGGCGGTTTCGGTATTCCTGGCGGGGGCGCCCGGGGGCGCGGGACTGGCGGCCCTCCTTTCCGGGGTTATGCGATACTGCTTCCGGCTGCCTGCGGCTGCGGCGCCGGCCCTGCTGATGAGTTGGATCGGGGGGTATCCCGCCGGGGCCAAAACGCTGGCAGAGCTGCGGCGGCAGGGGGGCCTTACCGCGCGGGAAACGGAGGAAGCGGCCCCGGTGCTGATTTACAGCGGGCCGGCCTATATGGCCGGGGTGGTGGGCGGCCGCATTTTCGGCTCCACGGTGGTGGGGATTTTTTTGTTCCTGTGCCAGCTGGCGGCGGGTCTGCTGCTGGGGCGGCTGTTTGCCTGTGGCCGGCCGCTGCCGCCCAAAGGGAGCCGCTTGCGGTCTTCTCCCAAAACGGAGCCGGCCGCGGTGCTGCTGGTACGGTCGGTGGGTTCGGCGGCTTCCTCGGCGGTGAATATCTGCGCCTTTGTGGTGCTGCTTTCGGCCTTTGCGGAAGTATTTTCCGCCTGCGGGCTGTTCCCCCTGCTGGAGAGGGGACTGGCCTTTTTAACGCGCGGGGGAATAGCCGGGGAGACGGCCCACTGCTTTTTTACCGGCCTTTTGGAGATCTGCGCGGGTTCGGCGCTGGCGGCGGAGCTGCCCCCTACCGAGGCCGGCAAGATCCTGCCGTTTCTGCTTTCCTTTGGGGGACTTTCGGTTTGCTGTCAGGTTTCGGCCTGCTTTGGGGAGGAGCCGCTGTCCTGGGGTAAGCTGCTGTGGGGGCGGCTGCTGCATGGGCTTTTTACGGCGCTTTTGGCGGTATCGTGGCTGAAAAGGGCGGTGCTCCCGGCCATGACCGGGGCAGCTGTGCCGGCTTTTTCCGTGGGGCGGATGCTGTGGGGCAGCGGGGCGATGGTGCTGCTGTGCCTGCTGCTGACCGTCCGTTGGGAGCGGGGGATGGTGGCAGAGGGATGAGGCTGCGGGGGCGGCCGCAGGCCGCCGCAGGGCCGCAGGGTCGGGCGGGGAGAGAGAACTTTGGACCTGATGGGAATGGTGGGGGTGGGGCCCGCAGGGCCGAGGGGCGGAGCCCCTCATAGGCGGCCGGAGGCCGCCGCAGCCGCCCGGAGGGCGGCTCCCTGCGGGCCGGGGCTTGTGGCTTGCAGGGGGTGGCCGAGGAGGCGGAGGCGGGCCGCAGGCAGGGCCGTCCGGCAGGACGGCCCCGGCGGGCGAAGCCCGTCGGCCCCGGCGAAGCCGGGGCGCCTGCGGCCCGTGGCCCGGTTGATGCTGAAATGCGCCGAGGGGCAGGGAATTGTTACCGGAAAGTAAATTCGGTGCCGGGGCGGTTCCCAGGCGGGGAAAGGTGTGGTATAATGGGGTCGAAAAATGCGAGGGAGCCGATGCTGCCGCTCGTTTTGGAGCCAAAGCGGAAAGCCTTTTATGGAGACTTGGATTTTTTGCCCCGGCCCGATGCGGGCAGGAGAAAAATGGAATATAAAAAGGGAGGAAACAGCCTATGAGGAGCAAATTTTTTGACAGGGAGATAGACCCGGCCTGCCGGTACTGTGCCATTGGCACCCCCAATGTGGACCAGGACTTTGTGCTGTGCCCCAAGCGGGGGGTCATGGCGGCGGAGGATCACTGCTCCGCTTTCCGGTACGATCCGCTGCGGCGGGAGATCCGCCGGGCCCCGAAAATTGCCGCCGGTGATTACCGGCCGGAGGACTTTGAGCTGTAAGTGACGCCCAAGGGAGGAAACCAAAATGAAACAGAAAACCGGAAAACTGACGGTAATCACCGTGCTGCTGCTCACCGTGTGCATCGTGGCCGGAGCCATGGGCCTGCCCCGGCTGCTGGGGGAGAGCATTTCCATCCCGGAGGCGGCGGAGCCGGCGCTTTCCGGCACCGCGCTGTGGGTCGGCATGGACGAGCTGCCATTGGTAATTTCCAAAGAGAAAGCCAGTACAGATGCGGTAAATCCCCCACAGCTTTCGGAGCGGGAACGGGAGAAAGCCGAAAAAGAGGCGCTGCGGCAGCTGCTGATCTTCGCGCGGGAGAACCGCATAGAGACGCTGTACTGGCAGGTGGCGGACGAGGAGGATTACTCCCGATTGGAGCTGTTGTGCAAGGCCGCCGATGGCAGCCCGGCTATCTGGGCGGCGGTAAAGGGGGACTATGCCCCCGCCAAAAAGCTGAAATACGAACCGGCGGGTCTGGCCCTGTGGGGGGACGGTCTGACGGCGGAGGAACTGCGGAATAAGCTTTCCGGGCTGGGAGAGAGCGGCCTGCCGCTGGCCCTGCGCTGGGATGCCGAACTGGCCGGGGAAGAGCTGACTGAGCTGGTACAGAAAAATAACTTGGCCCGCCTGCTGCCGGTGCTGCCGGAGGTGGCCGGCCGGGAGTACATTGCTCGGAGTGAGAGCTGGCAGAACACCGGCGCCGAGGTGACCCCGGTGGTAACGGCGCTGCAGGGCGGTGTGACCGGCAGCCAGCTGTTCTACAATGCAAGGAACGGCAAGGCCGCTGGCTTTGTGCTGGCAAACTACGGCGAAATAAGCGATAATACCGCGGCCCGGGGCCTGCTGCTGAGCTACGCCGATGCGGCTCAGACCCGGCCGCTGACCGCTGTTTCTCTGGAATACGCGAAAGAGCTGCACATAGGCTACCCGGCCAATAACGCGCTGGTTTATACGGCGCAGGTCTTTATTATGGGGACCAGCGACCCCACAAAGCCGCTGACAATGGACGGCAAAGAGGTGGAGCGCACCGGGGAGGGCGGCTGCTTTGGCGTTTCGGTGAGCCTGGCCTATGGGAAGAACTACTTTACCTTCCGCAATGGGGAGGACAGCCTGACCCTGACCATCCGCCGCGGCAGCGGCACCGGGGACGGCACCACCTCCACCCTGACCTCCCGGTTCCCGACCAGCGACGCTGCCGTCTGGGCCGGTCAGGAGCTGACCTTCCGGTGCGTGGCCCCCAGCGGCAGCAAGGTGACCGCGGTCATTCACGGACAGACGGTGACGATGCAGCAGACGGCGGCGACCGCCAAAAACGGCATTGCCGCTACCTACAAGGGGACCTACCAGGTGCCGGCCGATCTGCCTGAAGGGGAGCTGCAGGACTGGGGCCCCGTAAAATACACCATGGTGTGGGGCGGCAAGACCACGAGCTATGAATCGGCCGGGCGGCTGTACGCTGCAGGGAAGAACACCACCCCGGCGGTGCTGGCCAATACCGAGAATGTGAGCCTTTTGACCGACTATACCGATGACAGCACCTTTATTGCGACCTACCACCGCGGGGCGAAGATCCCGATGGTGGGTTGCTTCCAGTATAATGGCACCATCTTCTACGAGGTGGCGGGAGGCTACATCAGCAGCGACCGGGCCACGGTGGCCCCGACCCCGGCGGCGGAAGCGGCGATCGGTGCGGTCTCATCGGTGACGGAGGGCCGGCTGACGACCATTACGCTGCCCTGCGGCAGCTACCCGGCGGCCTCCGCGAAGCGGGAGGGAGCGCTGCTGACCATTTACCTGGAGAACACCGCCCTGCCGGAAAGCACCGAAGGCATAGCGGCACCGATGATAAAGGAGGCCCGCTGGGAGGAAACCGAAGGCGGGGTGAACCTGCTGCTGACGCTGAACGAGGAAAGCTACTGGGGGTATGACCTCCAGTACACCGAGGAGGGCGACCTGCTGCTGAGCCTAAAAGAGCCGCCGAAGCTGAGTGCCACCCCTGGCAAGCCGCTGGAGGGCATCACAGTGATGGTGGACCCCGGCCACGGCAACAAGGACTGCGGCGCCTACGGCGCGGCGGGGCTTTACGGGCCGGCGGAGGCGGAGCTGAACCTGGCGGTGAGCCTGGCGGTGCGCGACCGGCTGGAGCAGATGGGCGCGACGGTCATCATGACGAGAGAGACCGATGACCGGGAGACCCCGAAGATCGTGCTGGACGAGCGGGTGCGCATGGCGGTGGACGCGAAGCCGGATTTCTTCCTTTCCATCCACCACAACAGCACCGGGCTGACCAGGTATGTTTCCGCCGACTGGACGGTGAGCTATTACTGCGAGGACGACAGCGAGACCTATGCGGCCAACCTGGCGGCGGCGGTGACCGGCGCGACCGACCGTGACACCAAGGGGGAGGAATGGGGCTACTATTATGTGACCCGGCTGGGCTTCTGCCCGGCGGTGCTGTTTGAGGTGGGGTTCATCCCCAACCCGGAGCAGTATGAGGCCTGCGCCGACTGGGAGACCATCTGCGAGACGGCCAGTGGTCTGGCGGAGGGGCTGCTGCGAAGCGTGCCGTGGTAAGCCAAAGGAAAAATGGGCGGCGCACCCGGCGAGGGTGCGCCGCTTTGGGATAAGGAAAGAGCTGGCGGGAGGGGCGGGCCGCAGGCCCGGCGGCGGAGCCGCCGAAACGGGCGGATGCCCGTTTGCCCGCCCGGAGGGCGGGCGGCCTGCGGCCCGATGCCCGGATTCTGCAGGGAGTGGACGAGGACGGAAAGGGGGATGTGCCGTGCGCAGAGAACTGTGGGTGGATGGTACCGACCTGAGCTATGAGTGGCAGAAAAAGCGGGTGAAGAACCTGAACCTGCGGGTGCGGCCGGATGGGAGCATCCATGTTTCAACGGCGGGGTGGGTGTCCGCGGCAGCGGTGGATGAATTTGTGAGGAGCCATGCCGGGATGATAGAAAAGGCCCGGCAACGCTGGCAAAACGAGCGTCTGCAGGAGGCCCTGACGGTAGAGAATGGAGCGAAGCTGCCCTGCTTGGGCAGGGAGATGGAGCTGGTGCTGCGGAAGGGAAGCCCCAAAGGCGCTGAGCTGCGGGGAAACCAATTGGTGCTGACGCTGCCCGACCTGGCCGACCGAAAGGCGGCGGAACGGCTCCTGACGGGGTGGTGGAAGAAAATCTGCGGGGAGCTTTTTGCGGCGGTGCTGGAGCAGTGGTACCCCCGGTTTGCCCGGTGGAACATCCCCAGGCCGATGCTGCGCACCCGGCGGATGACCAGCCGGTGGGGGAGCTGTCAGCCGGCCACGGCGGTCATCACGATGAATGAGCGGCTGTTGCACGCCCCCATGGAATGCACCGAGTACATCATGGTGCATGAGCTGGCGCACTTGGTGCGGGCGGATCATTCCCCGGCGTTCCACGCGGTGGTGACCGAGGTGATGCCGGACTGGAAGGAACGCAAAAAGCGGCTGCGGGAGGCGAAGATCCCGCTATAAGCCGGATAAAACAATGAAATTATACAGTATGTATTACAGGAGGGGAAATGGCGAGGCATGAATTTGGCGTGATGCCGCTGGCACCGGAGGCGGGGCAGCGGTTTGAGAAATATGAGCCGGGGAAATACCGTTGCATCCCGGTGGAGGATGACGAGATAGAGCGGCTGCTGCCCGAAACACTGGGGCTGCCGATGTACTGGCACACGGTGGACCGCCCGGGCAGGGGACTATGCTATACCGGTATCACACTGATACCGCCGGAGACGCTGCCGGGGCTGCGGGAAGCGGTGACCCGGCAGGGCGGCATGGCGGAGCTGGCGGCCCTGCTGCGGCGGGCCGAGCGGGAAAACAGGTGGGTGATCCACTATGGGATATAGGCAGATAGGCGGCACGAAAGAAGCACCCGGAGGGGTGCTTTTTTGGTGGGGGAGCAGGGCGAAGTAAAGTGGGCTTTTGACCACAAGTGAAAATTTGCACAAAATTAGCTTTCTTTTGGGTTTAGGATATGATATAAGAAGAAGTATAAAGCATCTACTGATCAAGTTTCCATGATGGGCGATCTTGCTGACTATATGGGTAAATACTCTGATATGATGGCAAAGCTCGATGCCATCGATAGTAAGAGTTTGTCTGATGCGGATGCCGCCTACTATGCTGAAGTTTCCGCAAGAGTGATGAAGAAGCTTGCTGAAGTAGCCTGATCTTAAATTACATTTTCATAAAAAGCTGAGGACGAAATGAGCCGCCCCTGTATGCCGCCGGGCAGATGGGGTGCGGCTTTATCATTGACACCGGTGGGGAAAGGTGCTATAAATAAGGGGATTTTGTGGAAAGTGAGCAGGGAGAGAAGGGCGGAATACCATGGAAAAATGGAAAAAGATTGCGGCGCACATAGGGGCATACCCGGCTGCGCTGGCCAAGTGGCTGGCGGTGGGGGCGCTGATCGGCGGGATCGGCGGGGTGATTGGATCGCTGTTCCACATTGGTGTCAACTATGCCACCCAAATGAGGGCAGCGCATCCATGGATCCTGTACCTGCTGCCGGCGCTGGGGCTTATTATTGTGGGGCTGTACCGCGTGACCAAGGTGGAGGGCAAGGATACCAACGCTGTCATAGAATCGGTGCACTTTGGCAAGAATGTGCCGGTGCTGCTGGTGCCGGTCATCTTTATTTCCACGGTGCTGACCCACCTGGGCGGCGGCAGTGCCGGACGCGAGGGCGCGGCGCTGCAGATCGGCGGGGGGATCGGCTTTGAGGCCGGGCGTCTGCTGCGGCTGGGGGAAAAGGACCTGCCGCTGGCCACCCTGTGCGGTATGAGCGCGGTATTCTCGGCGCTATTCGGGACGCCGCTGACGGCGGCCATCTTCGCGATGGAGGTCATCAGCGTGGGGGTGTTCTATTATGCGGGGTTGATCCCATGCCTGACGGCCGCACTGGTGGGCTATCTGGTAAGCCTGCTGATGGGGGTGCCGCCGACCCGCTTTGCGGTGGCGGATCCGGGGCTGGACCCCTGGACCATGCTGCTGGTGATCCTGCTGGCCATCGGCTGCGCGGTGGTGAGTATTTTATTCTGCCGCGGGCTGCAAAAGACCGGGAAACTGGCGGCGCGGCTGCTGCCGAACCCATACGGACGGGTGCTGGTGGGCGGTGCGCTGGTGATCGTACTGACGCTGCTGGTGGGCAACACCAATTACAACGGTGCCGGGATGGAGATGGTGGAGCAGGCTGTGAGCGGCGAGGTGGAGCCGTGGGCGTGGCTTTGGAAGCTGCTGTTTACCGCGGTGACCATCGGGTTTGGCTATAAGGGCGGCGAGGTGGTGCCTTCCTTCTTCGTGGGAGCGTGCTTTGGCTGCGTGCTGGGCGGTGCCATGGGGCTGCCGGCGGGCTTTGGCGCGGCCATTGGCCTGGTGGCGGTATTCTGCGGGGCGGTGAACTGTCCCATTGCCTCAGTGTTTTTGAGCATTGAGCTATTTAGCACCGGTGATGTGCTGTACTTTGCGATGGCGTGCGCCATCAGCTATCTGCTTTCCGGCTACTGCGGACTTTACAGCAGTCAGACCATCCTCTATTCCAAGATGCGGGCAGAGTTTATCAACATCCACACCAACGAAAACGAGGAACATCACGGGTAAAAAGATAATCTCCTCTGCCATGCGGGACGCGCGGCGGAGGAGATTTTTTATGGGGGAGGGGGTGCCCTGCGGGCCGTATTTTGTGACGGGCAGGGGCTGGGAAAGGAGTGGGATACAGGCCGGGAGGAGATCATTGCTTGCGGTGGGGCAGGGGGTATGGTATCATTAGGCGGTAGAAACAAAAACCACCGGGAGGGCAGAACAATGCCGAAAGAGATGACCGCGGGAGAGCTGGCGGAGCGCAGCCTCATCACCAAATACCGCAAGACGATATGGAACCGGTTTATCGGGGGATGCAAGGACTATGAGCTGATCAAACCGGGCGACCGCATTGCCGTGTGCATCAGCGGGGGAAAGGACAGCATGATGCTGGCCAAATGCATGAAGCATCTGCAGAAGTACAGCGATTTTCCCTTTGAGGTGGAGTACCTGGTGATGGACCCCGGGTACAGCCCGCCCAACCGGGAGCTCATCGAGTGGAATGCCCGCACGCTGGAGCTGCCGATCCGCATTTTCGAAAGCCCGATCTTTGGTGTGGTGGACGAGGTGGAGGGTGGTTCGCCCTGCTACCTGTGCGCCCGGATGCGCCGTGGCTACCTGTATAAGGAGGCGCAGGCGCTGGGCTGCAATAAAATAGCGCTGGGACACCACTTTAACGATGTGATAGAAACGACGCTGATGAGTATGCTGTACGGGGCGGAGATCAAAACGATGCTGCCGAAGCTGCACAGCACCAACTTTGCGGGGATGGAGCTCATCCGGCCGCTGTACCTGGTGCGGGAAGAAGATATTATCAGCTGGGGAAAATATAATAACCTGCGTTTTTTGCAGTGCGCCTGCCGCTTTACCGAGCGGACCGAGCACCACGAGGAGGACAGCGCCCGCAAGGAGATGAAGCGGCTGATCGCCGAGATGAAGCAGCACAACAAAAATGTGGATATCAATATCTTCCGCAGTATGCACAATGTGAACCTGGCCACAGCGGTGGGCTACCGGATGGGCGATGACGATGAGCTGCACAGCTTCCTGGAGAAATACGACGAAAAAGAGGAAATGTAAACTCTTGTTGCGGGAATGGGAAGCGGACGCGGTGGATTTGCCGGGTGAGCTTTGGTAGGATAAGGGCACCAATCAAACGGAGGTACCTTGCAATGAAATTATCGGAGAAGATCATCAGGCTGCGGAAAGGGCGGGGGCTATCGCAGGAGGAGCTGGCGGAGCGGCTGGGGGTATCCCGGCAGGCGGTTTCCCGCTGGGAAAGCGGAACGGCACTGCCCGATGCCGGAAATCTGCGGCAAATCAGCCGGCTGTTTGAGGTATCGGCGGACTACCTGCTGGATGAGGAACGGGAAAGCCCGGAGGGGCCGGCCGCTGCCGTAGCGCAGAAGCCGCACCGGACGAACGGAAAGGTGATCGCCGGGGGCTGCATGGCGATGTTGGGCTTTTGGGGGAATGTGATCATTTATATTGCCTCGCGGTTTGTGGAGGTGATGATCCCCCACAAGGTATGGAGCACCGACCGCAGCACTTGGCAGTACCGGTGGGACAGCAATTTGACCGGCCACAGCTGGAAGTACTTTGTGCAGAAGTATGACCTGGAATGGTTGGTAGCGGCGCTGACGGTGCTGCTGATCGTAGGAGTGGTGCTGCTGGTACGGGAGAGAAGGAGAACACTGTAAAAGCAGAAAGTCTGCGGGCGATCCCGGCTTTTGCGGGGGGCTGCCCAGGCCTGGAACTGGATTTTTAGCGGATGAAAAAGCAGGGGCAAAACCATGGGATAGTACAAAGTATGAGTGGGACGCAAAAAGGAGGAGAACCATGACCTATACGGAATTTAAGAGAATGCATATTGACCTGGGGGCGCTGGGCGCCGAGGGCGGCCGCAATGCGGTGCGCTATACCTGCACGCCGAAGGGGGCTAAGATCTTTGGCTGGGCGGGGGTGGATGGCATCCATTTCTGCACCATAAAGGGCTTTGGGGAGACCATCTTTTCGGTAAGTCCCATGAACCCGGGGCAGGACTGTGTGCAGCCATTGGCACGGGATATGGGGGACTTCCTGCGGCTGCTGCTGGCCTGCGGAGATACCGCCGCGCTGGAGCAGGCGTGGATGTGGACTGAAGCGCAGTTTGAGGAGTACCTGCGGGAGAACCCGCCGACCGAGGACCAGCGGGCGGTGATGCGGGAGATTGAAGAGAAGTGCGGCCTGACCCCAATGGAGGAACCGTGGCGATATCTCAAGAAAGTGCGGGCGGAAACAGACTGCTCCGGTCTGCGGTTTGAGAAGGAATATGAAGAACTGCTGCATCCGGTGAAATGCGAACCGCAGGAATGGGCGGTTTATTTTGAGTATGGGTTTGGCGGAAAGAAGCCACGGCACCGCCCCGGCAGATAAATCACGCTGGGGAAGACATTTACCTGGGGCAAAGAGGAATGGCTGGTACCGGCCATGTATTGCTGCAGCGAGGGGGTGGTGCTGGATCTGCTGAAAAAGGTACCACTGGAGGCGCTGGAACGCTTTGCGGAAAAGTGGGGGCTGGATGAAAACGGTGCCCCGCAGCGGGAACTGACCCCGGCGGAGCAGGAGCAGATGGAGAACGAAAACCCGCTGGAGGAGCGTTTCCGGGCGGAGATGACGGTAAACGGCCAGCCGCTGCGGGAAAGCACTGGCTATGGGGTATGTTGGGTGCCCGGCCTGCCCGAGAGCGCCCGCTGGGATGGGGAGGCCGAACAGGTGGTGGCCCATTACGGGCTGGAACGGAACTGCGGCTGGGTCATTTGGCGGGTGTGCTGCCCGTGGGACGGCAGGAAAATGACCCCCAAAACGGCGGAATTGACCATGACGGCCGAGAAAGAGGCAGTGGACGGGGGCACATTTACGGCGGAGCCGGGCAAAACAGTGCTGCTGACCGACCCCCGCACAGGGCTGACCCATACGCTGCGGGTGCTCTCTTTGACGCCGGAAACGATGGACAGCAACCTGCTGCCCCCGGTGGGGATGGAATTCCCGACGGAATATGTAGAGATGCAGTACACGCTGGAGCCGCCGCTGCCGGTGGGGGACTTTGTGCTGGTAGATGCGGTGCCCGGCGATGAGGCCCGTGCCTGCAAAGTGGAAAGCGGCTTTACGGCGCAGGAGAGCGCCTGCATCGGGATCATCGGTGGAGCGGATGGCCCGACGGCGGTTTTTGTTTCGGGCAAAGGCGATGAGGCCGGGGAGGATGTGCGCGCGGCGTACTCCTCGCTGCACTATGAGCCGGTAGAGACTGTGACCTGGCGGGCACGCTTTATGGCGCGGCCCAAGGAAGCGGTGACAGTGACGCTGATGTAAACGGAAGGCCCGGTGGGAATCAGGGGGATTCCTGCCGGGCTTTTGTTGCTTGCGCCGCTGTGGGGGAAAAGAGCGGCGGAGGGGGACGGCCCGCAGGGCCG
>ERZ506432.998-NODE-998-length-11136-cov-4.555365_pt1 | contig 11136 bp, 9 predicted proteins | sample MGYA00513663_ERZ506432 | MGnify/ENA metagenome assembly ERZ506432
AGTTCAATCCGACCGCAAAGCTGGCTTTGATTCTTTGTATTGCGCTGGACAAGAAATTTGAAGAGCTGTTCTATTTTTAAGGAGGAAGCAAATGGTTAAGATCGTTCTGTTGATTTTAGGCGTACTCATATCCGTTATAGGAATCGTGAACATAATGGGTAATATCAGCACAATACATTCCTACAACCGAAGAAAGGTCAAGGAAGAAGATATACCGAAGTACGGGAGAGCAGTCGGTACAGGGACTCTGATTATTGGTGTATCGTTGATAGCGGCTTTTGTCGCATCATTCTGGAATGAAAAGATCATGGCGTTCATCGTTGTGCCGGCACTCGTCATTGGCTTGGGCTTTATCCTGTACGCACAGTTCAAGTACAACAAGGGAATCTTTTAACTAAAATTTTCGAAAAACCTATTGACTGTTGCCTTGGGGAATAGTTTATGAACAAGCTCAACTTTCTGACCACCCATAATACAGGGGTTTCGCAAATTGCCTTGAAAAAAGAGTGATATCTTTTTTGGCTGACAGAAGAATTCCTGTGGTTTTGTTTAAATCGCGCAGAAGCAGCGAAAAATGCATTAAAAAACGCCGAAATCCCTTATGCCATAAGGATTTTTGGGTGATATCTTTTTCGGCGGCGCGATACAAAAACTCCCACGCATATGCGTGGGAGTTTTACTTATTACTTTTTCACCCCTCACTCTTCACTAAACATTTCAAATTACAGTTTAAAAAATCATAAATTTATGATATAATTTTATGAAAAGACCTATCCGAATCGATTTTGATGCACTATAAGGGCGTAATCATGATTGCAAAAAGCCCGGAAAGGAGGGAGAAGCTTGGACGAGAATAAAATCATCCCGTATATTGAGCCGATATTTCGTTTTTGCTGCAAGCGACTTTCAAATCGTTATGATGCCGAAGACCTTGCGGGAGAGATTATTTGTCATATTCTTGACGGAATGAGCAAATATCAGATAGAATCGCTTGACGCTTGGGTCTGGCGCATTGCCTGTAACAGATATGCCCGATTTATTGATAACCGAAACAAAAATCAAGCCATATTGTCATGCGATGATGAGCTTTTTGATATAGCAGATTATTCCAACTCCGATGAGGACAATACGCGGGAGCAATACGAAACGGTATTTCGGTATTTACACACGTTATCTTCCGAGTATAAGAATATTTTTGTTGACTATTATATCGGCGAATTATCTGTCAGAAATCTCGCCCGAAAATATTCTCTCCCCGAAACAACAATCAAATGGCGGCTGAATGTCGGACGCAAAAAAATCAAAGACAGGATAGGAGAAGATAAAATGGATAAAATCTATCAGAGAATCAATTGGAATACCGCAGTATGCAATGGCAATATGGATTCCGATGCATATCTTCACACGCAGATTGCACGCGCCATCTGCCTCGCGGCTTATGAAATGCCTTTGACAGTAGAGGAAATCAGCATCAGAACGGGTATACCCACCATGTATATTGAAGACGAGCTGCCCCGTCTGGAATACGGCGATGCAATATGCAAAGTCGGCAGCAAATATGTAACTGATTTTATTATCTTCAGCTTGAAAAACCGAAAGCAGACCGAGGATATTTCCGCATCGGCTGTCAATATGCTTGCCGATAAATTTGAGGCGATTTTCAAAGAAGCGGCGGACAAAACAGTCACTGTAGGTTTTTACGGCAACGATTTCGGCATGGACAGGTTGGGATATATCGTCATCCCATATATGCTCAGGCACAAAATCCGCGATGTAAAAAATAACCGCTTAAAGCTTGAAAACGGTCCGTATCCTCCGAGAAAGGACGGCGGCTACGGCTGGTTTATCGTTGAAGAAACCGCAGATAAAAACGAAAGCTCTGCCGAATACAGTACAGGCTGCAATGCTGACAGCGATGAAAACAATCCCGCGCTGCAAATCTACTATTATTGGATAAGCAAGTATTTTGATTATAATGTTTATCACAACAACGGAATACGCCGTATGCTTGAAACAGACGCCATAAAGAACATGACAAACGGTCTGATACCAAAAGATGCTCTTTCCGATGAAGACGCCGCGTATTTCGTTAAAAATAATTTGTTCAAGCTCTCCGAGGATAAGCTTTATCTTAACATCCCTTATTTCACGGAGGAACAGTTTGCAAAATTTATTTCGCTGTTTGATGTGACGGATGAAAAGACAGACGAACTTCTTGCCGGATGGGTCGGAAGCGTCCGCAAAAATTTTGAGAGCTTTGTGCCGAAGCATCTGCACAGCCAGATAAATCAATGGATGAATTATTATCTCTATCAGATTATCGGGTATGTTACCGATGAATTGATCCGTCGCGGGGTTTTATGTAAACCTGACTGTGAAAAGCCTTTGACAAGCGGTGTATTCTGCGTCGAGGGGAAAAATATAAATCCCTGAATAAATCCGGCGCCGAGGGGCGGTCCATATGGCCGCTCTCGGCGCCGGATTGCTTAAGCTATTATATGCCACACCGAAAGAGCCGCATGCGTCGCTCTTTTTATTTTAACGCAATTCTTGTCTTTGAAATTTTTCTGCACAAAAAACCGTACAGTGTCAAAATTCTTCTGCACAGCTATTGAAAAGTGCGTAGGTTTATGATAAAATACAGACAGAAATAATTGCTTTACAAGCAAGTATTTTTCAAAAAAAGGAGTCGATTTTAGTATGAAAGAAGTCAAAACCCCGAAAAAACCGCTTATCTATTATTACGGCATAGTGTTGCTCATCATCCTTGCATTCAATATGATTATATCACCTATGATTGCAAATGCGAAAGTAAAAGAAGTCGATTACGGCACATTCATGAAAATGATAGAGGAGAAAAACATCGGCAAGGTCGAAGTCGATGATTCCGAAATCTACTTCACAGACAAAAATAATGAGCAGATTTATAAAACAGGTATAATGGACGACCCGACGCTGACAGAGCGCCTCTATACCTCCGGCGCTACCTTCGCGCGCAATATACAAAAGGAAATGTCTCCCCTGCTCAGCTTTTTCCTCACATTTATCATGCCTATCCTGATTTTTGCTGTTCTGGGACAATATCTGGCAAAGAAAATGATGTCTCAGGCAGGCGGTCCCAATGCGATGGCATTCGGCATTGGCAAAAGCAATGCCAAGGTTTATGTTCCGTCCACCGACGGCATACGTTTTTCAGATGTTGCCGGCGAGGATGAAGCCAAGGAAAATCTCGCGGAAATAGTTGATTATCTGCATAATCCGAAGAAATATTCCGATATCGGCGCATCCATGCCGAAAGGCGTTCTTCTTGTAGGCCCTCCCGGAACAGGTAAAACCATGCTTGCCAAAGCTGTCGCGGGCGAGGCAGGTGTACCGTTCTTCTCCATGTCAGGCTCCGAATTTGTCGAAATGTTTGTCGGCATGGGCGCATCAAAGGTGCGCGATCTTTTCGCACAGGCTAAAGAAAAGGCGCCCTGCATCGTATTTATAGATGAGATCGATGCCATCGGTAAGAAGCGCGACGGACAGTTCGGAGGAAACGATGAGCGCGAGCAGACGCTCAATCAGCTACTGACAGAAATGGACGGCTTTGACGGAAACAACGGCGTTATCATTCTGGCGGCTACAAACCGCCCCGAATCGCTCGATCCCGCGCTGACACGTCCCGGCAGATTTGACCGCAGAGTTCCGGTAGAGCTTCCCGACCTTGCAGGTCGTGAGGCGATACTTAAAGTTCACGCAAAGAAAATCAAGACGGCACCGAATGTGGATTTCCACGCGATTGCCCGCATGGCATCGGGAACATCGGGTGCCGAGCTTGCAAATATCATCAATGAAGCGGCTCTCCGCGCCGTGCGCAGTGGTCGTTCTGTTGTAGAGCAGGCAGACCTTGAAGAGAGCATCGAAGTCGTTATCGCGGGATATCAGAAGAAAAACGCCATCATGACAGATGCCGAAAAGAAAGTCGTCGCCTATCATGAGATAGGACATGCGCTTGTTGCCGCCATGCAGACGGATTCCGCTCCCGTGCAGAAAATCACGATAATTCCCCGCACCTCGGGTGCGCTTGGCTATACAATGCAGGTCGAGCAGAATGATAAGGTTCTGATGACAAAAGAAGAGCTTGAAAACAAGCTTGCCACGCTGACAGGCGGTCGCGCGGCAGAAGAGCTCGTATTCGGTCAGATTACCACAGGTGCATCAAACGATATCGAGCAGGCAACCAAGCTTGCCCGTGCAATGATCACGCGCTACGGTATGACAGATGAATTTGATATGGTAGCCATGGAAACGGTAAACAATCAATATCTCGGCGGTGATGCGGCTCTTGCCTGCTCCGCGGATATGCAGAAGGAAATTGACAAAAAAGTAATCGAAACAATCAAAGCACAGCACGAAAAAGCCCGCAGGCTTCTTGCCGACAACCGCCAAAAGCTCGATGAACTGGCAAGCTATCTCTACGAAAAAGAAACCATCACAGGCAGTGAATTTATGACTATTCTCGGCAGAAAGGATGCGAGCGCGATATGAAAAGAAGATATAATTTCGGCTGGAGCGAGCTCGTCGTCGGTCTGCTTCTGATTCTGCTCGGCATCTTTACCTTTGCCCGCCCCGAAAGTATGCTGACAGGTGCTGTCGTAATTTACGGAATCATTGCCATTGCAATGGGTATTGAAGATATTGTGATTTATGTCAGAATGTCGCGCTTCACTGGTTTCGGACCAATACTGTCGCTCATCTCGGGGATTCTCAGTGTCATGTGCGGCGTGATGCTGATTGCAAATCCGAATATCGGCAAGTGGGCACTGACTGTTCTGCTCCCGCTTTGGTTTATTGCACACTGCATTGCGGGACTCGTCAGAACGGAATTTATTCATCTTTCCGGAAACAGATTTTATTATTTCTTTTCGCTGATACTCAATATTCTCGGTCTGATACTCGGATTTGTAATGATATTCAGCCCATCGATTTCTTTCCTGACGATAAAAATCATCAGCTATTTTGTAGCCGCGTATTTGATTCTTTTCGGAATCGAAAGCATCATCGCGGCGTTCATCCGCAGAAGATAAAACGGAATTTTAACAAAGGCATGAAATCCGACGGATTTCATGCCTTTTTGCAGTTAATATTTTTTTAAATGATCATCTCCTGTCTCGGCGACGCCAACACACATGCTTCGCATATGTGTTAATTCCCGCCATGCACTTTCAGCGGGCGTGCAGACAATGCGTGCACGAATCTGCTCGGCTTTCTCGTGCGCTATGTTCGCACGCGTGGTATAGACGAAGCCATGGAGAGCGACAAAGCTACCGATTTTTGCTTTATCCTTTGCTGCACGCACTCGCCACGCACGGCTCGCGCGACTAACTCGTGCACGCCGCCGGTGATTCGGAAGGAGGACGGCGCAAGTCCTCCTTGCTGACTTTTGGTATACTCCGTCTCGGTGACACCGTTCAGAGGTGGCTTCGCCACCCTGAACCCTCCTCTTGGTCACGCAAAAGTACGATAAGAGAAAAGTTACTTTAAGCATCTCGCGGGCGAACAATGTTCGCCCCTACAGTATAGAGTTGAAGCTCTGTCATCATCCAAAATAAAAAACTAAATCTTCTCTCTGCATTCTTAGCGGAGAAATAGGCGGCGGAAGTACCGAGGCATTGATTTGCCTCGGTATTTCCGTTTCTGAGGGATTATGATGCGATGGCATCGGATGTTCTCACGGTATGTTGTTCTCTGAATCCTACGGTGAATACGATGTCGATATCGTTACCCTCGGTGCGTGACCGCTTTTCCTTCTTCTCGTAGACGTATATCTTGGATATGAATGCGTGTACGATCTCGGGAGTCAGCTCCTGAATATCAATAAATCTGTTTGCATTGGCAATGAAATCGTCTATCGAAGTTCTTTCCTCACAATAGCTCGCTTCGGCTTCTTCAAGCTCAGCGAGCTTTTTTGATAGCATTGTTTGTTCAGATTCGTAGTTCTGTGCCATCTTATCATATCGCTCGTCCGTGATACGTCCGCTGACGTTGTCCTCATAGAGCTTTTGAATGATGCGGTCAAGCTCGTCTATGCGTTTTCTTGTTTTGACGATTTCAGCCTTTACCGCCTTGAGCTTTTTCTCGTCCTCATCACGTTTTTTGGCACGAGCTTTCTCGTAAAATATGTCGGGAGTCTCTCTCGCAAGCTCTGTTACCCAGCGTATCTGCTGAAGGACGATCTGCTCCAATGCCATAGCATTGATCTGATGAGCCGAGCATCTGTCCTTGCCCTTTCGCTGATAAAATCCGCAACTGTAATAGTTTTCTTCGGGGCGCATTGTTTTTGCTCGGTGCAGATACATGCGATTACCGCAACTTGCACAGGCGATTACATTGTGGAAGATATCTACCTTACCCGACTTATCGGGACAATTGCGACCATCAAGGATCAGCTGAACCGTTTCAAAATCCGCTTTGCTGACGAGAGCTTCGTGCGTATTCTCAAATACCAACCATTCTTCCTTTGGCAGACGGATCTGCTTCTTGACCTTGAAGGACTTGACCTTGGTCTTGCAGTTGACGGTGTTACCGATATAATCCTGATTGCGGAGGATAGAACGTATCGTGGTGCTTGACCATCGGTAAGGATCGGTGATATCAACACCGCTGCGTATCTGTCCGTATTTCTGATAGAGATACTGTCCGGGCGTGATGATCTGATCGTTTTGCAAGCCCTTGGCTATCTTTTTTAGATTGGGGTCTTTGAGAAATTCTCGGAAGATTCGAATGACAATATCCTTGGTATCGGGATCGGGGATGATGTGTCCAGAGTTATCGGGATCCTTGATATATCCGTAAGGCGCACTTGTCGCAAGACGTTCACCTCGCTTGGCTTTGCTCTGAAGAGTGGCTCTGACCTTGTGACTTGTGGTCTGGGCGTGCCATTCGTTGAAGATATTAATGATACCAAGCTGCTGTTCATTTTCGCTGTGAAGGCTATCGTAGTTATCGTTGATGGCGATAAACCGAACGTCATATTCGGGAAACGTCAGCTCAATATACCGTCCGGTCTCAATATAATTTCTGCCGAGACGGGACAAGTCCTTGACGATAATGATTCCGATCTTGCCGTCCTCCATATCCGCCATCATACCTTCAAAGCCGGGGCGGTTGAAATTCGTACCGCTGAAGCCATCGTCAATATAGAATTTCGTGTTGCGGAATCCCTTGCTCTTGGCGTAATCCGCGAGGATCTTTCTTTGATTCTGAATGCTGTTGGACTCGCCCTGCATGGAATCCTCATGGCTGAGTCTGCAATACAATGCTGTAATTTTTTCGTTTGTTTCGTGCATGGTTTCTCTCCTTTCTACTCTTAAACCATTGGTTTTACAAAACAACCGAATAAGCTGCAAGCATATATTACCACAAAGGGTTTCATATATCCAGCGTTTTTTGAAACGTTAAGAGTAAAGTAACATATCATATCCGTCACCGATTCCTGTCTATCAACTCGTCTATTTTATCAAACGCGGTGGTTTCTTTGCTTCGGTCAAGGAAATTGGTCACGTGATAGACCTTGCCGCTGATCTCATGCTCGCTCTGAAGACCAACGTAGTTTTCCTTCTGCGCTTCGTAGCAACGGGCGAATGCTTCGGGGTCTTGATAGCCCGTCTTGCCGTGTGTATCTCGAAACAAAAACTGAATGGTAAGCAGAATTCTTTTGAACCATCCGGCATTTATATACTCATCACGGACGAACCAAGTGGAGAGAATCTCATCTTCTTCTTTCTGCTTTTCCGCTTCTATCTCACGGCGCTTTTGCTGAACTTCTTCCCAATCCTCGATGCTTTCTCCATCACGAAGACGGGTGCGGTCATCGTGAAAGAGACAGCATATTCGTTTCCATAATTTTTTAATTGTCATCTTTAACCTCCTTGATCTTTGTATGCCGTAGCGTTTCCTCAAGAGAAATTTTACCGCGCGTTCTGCGCACATTATTGTAAGCCTGACGCTGAATCTCATCGAGCTCTCCGGGCTCAACCTCCAGGCAAGAAGCGACAAGACGAACCATCATATCCGCATAAACCGCATAGCGAAACATGGCAGTTGAGATACCTCCCAGGCTATCTGCGCATGCTATTTGAATGGAATCCGCGAGAGCTTTCGTGACAAAAGAATTGCCACCACCGAGCGCAAGCTCTCCGATATATCGCTCGATTGCCTTGGCAACGAATTCATTTCTCGACGAACATTTTGCCAAAGATAAGAGCTCATCTGCCTTTTTTACGAGCTCCCGATCAACGTAAATACTGATTCTTTGCTTATTTTCCGGGTCTTTCATAAATACCTCCAAAATGGCGAAACACCAATGATTGTCACACTGCTGTTCCGTTGTACAGTGGGTAAATTGTGGGTTATGGAATACAAAGGGTGCACACTTTGACACCAAACTTCCAAAATGGAATACAAAAGTGACACGAGCCAAGCGCGCTCACATCTCTCCAAAGCTCGTTATAGCTCTCGAAAGCTCGCAAATTCGGTCGGCGTTGCCGTCCGATGTGACTTGCAGTGCCCATTATGGGATACTGCTTTATCCTGCTTGAAAATCGAAAATCGATGATTTTGAGCATCTCCGTGAAAGTTCATCTCAATTTCCGCTTTTTCTTTGATTCCTACGTATCAGATTTTACAACGTGATCCATGCCAAAAGTTAACTGCCCATAATAGCGGCATCGATTTTTTTGTCACGCTGTCACACCGCTATTTATTAGCATTGAGTTCCTGCATCTTGATCCTCGCTTTTTCCTTGCGTTCTTCGGAGTACGGTGCGGATATGCGGTAAGTAAAATACCGCTTTTGTATTTTGAACTGAAGGCAACCGCATTCGTCATCACTCACTATTTTGCATAACTCCGGATATTCTTTCGAGAACGTAAGCAGCCTATTTTTGAGGCTGGTGTTGTATGTGATGACCGTAGTCCACTCGTCAGCCTCATCAAAATATATTTCGGTCGTTTTATGCGTTTTCTTAATGCCTGTAATCATATTTTTCAAAACCTCCTATTTTTTCGTGCCATGAGAGGCACCCCCGTTTTTGTTCAAAAAAGCCTCGGTCTTCATCGGCGTTATTTGCGAAATTTCAAACGAAAGCGCTCTTGTTGGTCGGGGTATCGTTTCTTGCTCTCAAAATCGCTGAAACCTCATATTACCTCGGTGTGCATCGTAAAAACATATTTCTGCAAAATATTACATCGCTGCCGTTGCTCAGATTGATTTTTTTGCGAAAATATGGTATAATATAAAAAATACTTTTCGGAGGGCGTCAATGAATATAATCATTCGTAACTGTAAAAACATCGATTCCGGTACAGTAACCATTGAAGAAGGAAAGCTGAATATAAAATATGCGATTAATGGCACAGGAAAATCAACGATTGCTCAAGTTATCGATTGTGTCGCAAGTGACGGAGACATAGGCGATTTTATTCCGTACAAGTATAAGCACGAAAATCCAATTGAGGAAGAACACGCCCCTTATGCAGAACTATCCGATACGGTAACCAAGGTGGCAATTTTTAACGAAGTTTATGTTCAGCAATACATATTTCAATCCTCAGAGCTAATAGCCGATAGTTTTGAAGTGTTTGTTAAAACGGCAAATTACGATGAAGAGCTTGAGCGGATACATGAGCTTATTAAGAATATTCATGAAGCCTTTCGCAACAATCCGCACTTGGAAACATTGATTAATGATTTGTCAGTATTTATAAACGGGTTTGGAAAGGCGCAAAGCGGATATTCCAAAACCGGAGCCATCGGCAAGGGTGTAGCTCGGGGTAATAAGGTGGAAAACATTCCGCCTGCATTGGTGGAGTACAAAGCGTATATTCAAAGCGACAAAAATGCAAAGTGGTTATCATGGCAAAGTAATGGTGAAGAATTCCTTGATTATGCAGAAAAATGTCCTTACTGTGCTACATCTTTGACCCACGAAGCTAAAGCCGTTGTTAAGCAGGTGGCAATCGAATATGATTCAAAATATGTAGCTGAACTGCAGAAGATGCTGGCTGTATTTAATGCCTTACATGAGTACTTTGTTGATTCAACAAGGGACAAAATCACCGAATTATCCAATAGTAGTACTGAATTTACAAGAGAGCAGATTAATTATCTAAAAGAGATCAAAGAACAAGTTCGAATTCTTTACGAGAACCTTTGTACTATTCGCGGATTTGATTTTGGGACCTTGAAGGATGTCGATGCAGTTGTAACTAAATTGACAAACAGCAAAGTTGACCTCTCATATCTTTCACACCTAAATTCTCCGCATACTCAAGAATGTATAATGCAAATCAACAAGGCGCTTGATGAAGTAATTATTAATGCGGGAAGATTGCAGGGACAAATAGCTATTCATAAGCGTCATATAGCTGATACGATTAAAAAATACAACAGCCAAATTAATAGTTTTTTACAGAGTGCAGGATATCAGTATTGCGTGGACATCATAGAAGAGGGTGGCCGAGAAGAATATCGAATGGTATTGAAAAGCAAGGTTACCGACAATCCCATCGATAGTGTTAAGGAACGCTTGAGTTACGGTGAAAGAAACGCTTTTGCACTTGTCCTATTCATGTATAAGGCGCTAAAGGATAATCCAGATTTAATTATTCTTGACGACCCCATATCTTCGTTTGACCAAAACAAAAAGTATGCTATTATGGAGAAGCTATTCAAGGGTCAAGAATCTCTCCAAGGAAAAACCGTTGTAATGTTAACGCACGACTTTGATCCCGTGGTAGACATGATTCACACTACAAGTATTAGGTGCAGATTCTGTCCTTGCCCAGTCGGTTCTTTCCTATACAACCAAAACGGAATATTACATGAATCAAATATTGGGCCTCACGATATACAGTCCTTCTTTGAAATTGCCAACTATAACATTGAAAATGCACCTGATGAAATTAATCGTTTAATTTATTTGCGCAGATTGTATGAAGCGTGTGGGCGAAAAGATATGGGCTGGCAATTGTTGTCTAATGTATTCCATCCTGACCGACAAACACCTATATATCAAGAGGCTGAACAAGATCCTCGTCCCATGACTGAAGAAGAGGTGGCAGACGGAACGAATATCATCCGTGCAAGAAGATC